>Ga0123354_10005789_pt1 | contig 18118 bp, 9 predicted proteins | sample TergutLab28metaG_2_FD_97872 | JGI IMG/M metagenome (GOLD analysis project Ga0123354, IMG submission 97872) | Labiotermes labralis P4 segment gut microbial communities from Petit-Saut dam, French Guiana - Lab288 P4 | ecosystem: Host-associated > Arthropoda: Insects > Digestive system > Gut ...
AATTTTCTCTATTTTTTTCTAAACACATTTAAAAATAGGAAAGAAAATCATATTACTTCAGATTTGACATAAGCGACAAAGCCTTTAAGGGGCGGAGATAGAGATGTTCAAGTATAAACAGAAACAAAGCCAGACATTTGACGCACACAATGCACTGCTAGCACGCACTACTGAAGTGTTGTGTATAAGTAAAAGCACTACACAAAACAAGTCGGCTGCATTAATAAAATGGATTTATAAAAAATGCGTAGCACATAAAGTCCATAGAAGAGCAATGGATTTAATATCTCGAAAAATGGAATAAGAACACTAAAATTTCAGAGATTACCATCGTCTTGGACATTTCGCCCTCTAATCTGGTTGAAATGTACCGACGTTTCGGAAAATTTTGTTGTCTTCATAATTAGGGAAGAGGAATCTACTCTGATGGTGATAGATGAAGGGGGGCAACAGGATGTTCCGAAAAGTCGGTGCATTTGTACCAGACTAGAAGAAATAGTATAACCACCGCACTATGAGCCTTGAACTCACAACATGGTAAAGCTGTCAGTGGCACATAGAGTCAATATTGTTTTGGCATAGTCAAATAAATATGACTGGTTAACAAAAGCGTCACTTTATGTCACTACGAGAATCTAAGGTACGAACACAGGACACGTGCTTTAAGGACATGTCACTAGATCTCTGGGACACAGTGATAAATATGTGTACCACTTGTTTAACACGTTATAGTCTGTGTTTTGCCCGCACAGTGTATTTCTGTGTCTCTTTTGTTTCTAACAATGAAAAGCGATAATTTCTCTCCTTTAAATGTTGGTCTTCGTAATGAAGACGTAGTGTGTTTACTGTGAAGTAGGAAGCAAAGTTTAATAATGTGAGAATTTGCACGAAGCTTCATGATCAAAGTTTTAAAAATATTGCGTACATTTGTTTTAATTTTGTCCGTGGTTGAGAGAAGGGAGGTCTATTGTAAAACAGCAAAAGACATTTCCTTCGAAAAAGAGGCTGCATTTTAATTTATAAAACCCAGTGGTTACTTTGTATGGCACAAAATTTCACATTGTGGTCACATATTGTATTTACGTGTTTGGTATATTTACGTAAAAACAGTACCTATTAATCCACAAAAATTAAATTTCTGGTTTTTTGTAAATGAGAAGTTGTTTCTGCGAGGTATGGGCTGAAAATTTACGTACAATTCAGGCTAATTCAAGTGTTAATTTAAGAGACTCATTTTGCAGCTACAACGATATTCTGAGAAATAACGTGTTCAAGAAATTTTGGAAAAGTCACTGCCGGCACTATAATATTTCTTTTATTTAAATGTAAATTTTGAGAGATATAATACTACTTAACCTGTGCCTGATACAATTATTATTAGTAGAAACTTCCATAGAGTTGAACTGAATTGAATTATATTAAATGTAAAGAACGTAAGGATTTATATCCTTATAAGATCTCAAGAAAGGTAATTCTAAATTTTTTTTATATAATAGGAATTAAAATGGACAAAATAAACTATAAATTCAGATAACTGTTCGATAATAGTTGTCATTATATTTTCATTACTTAGATATAGTACATACAAAATACATATGTGTACATGTGAAGTAACGTAGGATACAGTAGGCTAGATAAATTCAAGCAATTTTGTAAATCTTACGTCGCTGGACGGCAATCTAAATTTACCACAAATATTTGTTCTACAGTTGACAATAACAGTTGACAGTCACTCAAGCAGCCATTTATGGAGATTTGTTAAAAATGAATGTGGAAGTAAACGAAACTTTATGTAAATTCAGACTGTCCTATTAGGCAATAAGGAAAAAGATGAGAAAAGTCTTCATTATTTATGTATTATTTCAAACAACTAGGGTGTTTAGCAAATCAAAGTTCACGAATGGTCATTTGCTTTTGCAAAAAATACGTAATAAAAGATTCTTTTCCTGAAAATTGAAAAATCTTACTGAAAGATTTGGGGTTACATTACACCTGCTATGGACTTTATTGGAGGCTGTATGCAGTAGAGTGTGTCGCAGGGTTAAGCGGGGCATACTGTATCAAGCATCTGTTTAAATAAGCCTGTAAGCTATTACCAGTGTCAGTGTGTTGGCAGCTGGGGACAGAGATTCATAATCATAATCAAAAGCAAGTTACGAACATGTAAGCTAAGCATGATCGTAAATAAGCAGGCAAAAAATGCTGAAGATTTCAAATAGGCGAAATTCAACTGATTACGTCATAAAATTTTGTAAAGGAAAGTACATGGTTATGACGTTACACATTAGTTTATTAATAATTTTCGTAAAATTTATATTATAGGTAAACAAGTTGCAATAATCCAGTTTTTGTACCATAATGTACCTTAAAAACAAGAAAAAGTGTTTAATGCTATTTCACAACGTTCAGGTAGCTGACAAAGAATTTCGTTAAGTTTAATGTACTTAATCAAAAAATAATTATTTAATATCAAATTATATTAAGCGCTTAAATATGAGACTCAGAATTTGCACAATATAAAGATATGTGTATGTATATATATCAATTAACGGAATTTTTCAATTTATTTTTTAAAATTAATAACTTTTCCTGTTAGTGAAGAGCCCAAACATGAAAAGCAATGTTTGCTTTACACTAACTGTTCATCATGTGTTTCTTTTTAGCAGTTTTCTTAATTACAAACATTAGAAATATTAAATGTCTATTATACAAAAATACGAGAAGACAGAAGGAAATTTTGTATGTAAATCCCTCTTACTACGTTCGGTAATATTATTTTGGAGCGGAAGAGTTATGACGTAATCAGAGGATATTCCAGATGAGTAGCCATGCTAATTTCCGTATGTACTTATTACATTAGGGCTATTCCTTTAATGCTGGTTGCATACATTACCTGTGCTATTGCGAGAGATCGATCTACGACTTTCGACTCGCGACGCACGACGTGTATATATACTGATGACGGTGATCATAACCTCTCAAATAGCACTGCTGCCAACTGACAATAGTTGTTTGAAATAAAATGTGTATTTACCACTAAAATATCTGAAGGTATACACATGTTATATGAAACGCTACCCAGCTAACAATTTAATACGTATGTACAGCCATTTAATTCTTAAAAATGGAACACAAACTTCAGTCCTGACTAAATTTATGTGAGATTAGTTGTGGATGAAGTGGTATTGGAGAAAGTATTATTTCGAGTTTCTTTCGGCTTTCCCCTGCTAATCATCATTCTACAATTGCTCAGTACTCATCTGCAGCACAAACCAGGCACACGTGATCGCATAGTGTTCCAGTGCTGGCTTCATAAGTGGCTGACACTTAGGTGATTACGGAAGGCACCGAATTTATACAACAGCATGAATGGTAGATGTCTCGGAATCGAAGAAAGTAAATTAAAGTTAATCCTGAGTTAGCGACTACAGAACACGAGGAATATATGATAAATTGTTATGACAGGTCAAATGTATATCCTATGTTAAACATCAACACATCAAATCTACGTTTCTGCTTTTTCCAAAATATCTTGTAATTTGTACAATACCAGATTTGATTATTCATTTTGGGCGTCCCTGTTTACTTGATAGATGTTTGTATGTCGTATCAGTTTCGGACATCCTCTCCTACCTTCTTTTAAACGTGTCTAATATTTTCGCTACCAGTACGCGCCAAAGTTGGCGACAAAAAAACATTCGCCGAAACGTCCTATGCAATTGCAGGAGTTGCGCGATTTAAGTAAGAAAACGGTTATGTACATTCAGTGACGTAGCTAGGAACTTGGTACTAGGGGCGAGCGATTACAATGGCGGTTTGCAGAGAGAAATGATTTTTAAAAAATTAAATTTAAAAAATTTTATTTGCAGCGATAAATTAAAAATTGGTGAGTACAGACAATGAAGGGTTTCATTTCCAGTAATCATTTTGCCGCCCAGGACGACCGCACCTCTGGCCCTCCCCCAACCTACGCCAAAGTGTTCGTTGCTAGAGGCTATAATAAACGATACGGTAGTATTATTCGGCAACAAAATAGCTAACGTTATTCTGTAAGCCCTACAGTTTACATTATTCTTAAAATTACGATTGAAATCAATTTTACTTACATCACTTTTCACAGGAGTGGTAATTTTGTGCAACACACGTTTTGAAGTTAAAAACGAAAGTCTATGCAGATTTTATTTGTGAGATTCCTTTTGTTGTACGCAAAAACAAAGGCGATTGTTCTCTTAAAAGTATTTAGTTAACTGAACTTCGTAGACGAGGCGCGGTTCGATCGGCCTTGTCTTAAAATTATTAGAATTTCATACACTGCATGCATGGCGTCAGTGCCCCAGTAACTGCCAGGATTAAAGTAACCTAATCTCAGGACTCCTCAGTTACTGTACAACGAACATGGAACTACTTAAACTAATACTACTTTCTAACTGAGACGTTGCATGGTTTGGAAATCGAAATAACGTTCATTATAACATTTAAGCAGGTGCTGTAAAATTTTGAATCAAAATATGTCATATTTAAAATACCTTATATTTTTCGGGATACAAATTACAAGAACAGTGAAATAAAGTGGGGACTTGGGGGCAAATAATAATATATCACAATTTGTTTACTGGGCAAAATTGTACGCGAAATTAAAACAACTAAAATGAAAGTATCTCATTTGGGCAAAACATGTGGGATAGTGGAGAAAGATGGGAAACAAAACAACTAACTTAGAACATGTAAATGTATATGGTAATTTGCTGTGATAGATATTGTACTTGATGAAAAGAAAGACGCAGAAAGACAATTAAATACTTTTCAAGGGAATAAGTGATAAATTATAAAGAATAGTCAGGATAGAAGCCCTTCGTGATAATAGAACACTTAAGGGCCGAATCAGGTTGCGTTGTGTCATATGTAGTGAGTAATCGATTAAGAAAAATTTCCGTCATTCTTTTAGGCTAACAGTTACCAAGCTTCTCAAAAGTAAATTTAAGGAAACAGATTTTCTTCTGCTTACTCATAAGATTCCGCCTGTGAAGCAATATGAGCCAGATGAATCGAGTCGAAAGCCCAGGACATAGGTGACCTGATGTTTGAAGAATATCAGTAAATAAGAGAAGGAATTATATTGCCGGAAGTAGCCATAATATGTTAAGCTTTATAGTCGTGAAGGCGCCAGTTAGGAACTGAAAACTGCTATTACGGAAGACGGAGCTTAGTGGCGGGGAAGAACACTTGGATGGATGAACTATGCTAGGATTTACATGAAAACGGAGCTCTGAAGTTTATCGGTTGACTTATTTGCTTGTGGCTTGTTTAACGACGCTGTAAACATCTGATTGTACGAAGCGCCAAAGAGTTGGTCACTGAGGAACTAGTAAGGACTCGGAAAGAAGAGACTGTGTCTTATTCATGGCTCTTTACCAGTATCTGTCCGGAGTGACTGAATAAAAGGAAGCAGGGCCTCAGTCAGGTGAGTGGAAATTTGAAACTGGCTACCTCAGGGCACATACCTTAATTGTTACCATTACACGAGATATGTCGGCCAATGACGATGATGATGATGATACTGATGATGACGAAGATGATGACGTAGGAGAATTTCTAAGTATGATGACCTCAGCGTCAAGCAGGCAGATCAGGGCCATTTCGTTTTCAAACCGTAAAGGCAAAGTGTTAAAGGGAGCAAATTTTATGTGATGCACTAAGAAATTACACAAGACTTTAGAACAACCAACCGTTCAGTTCCACGTCCCTTAAAGCGAACTGTGCCATTGTTCACACCACCTATGAAGATGGAACAAACAGTGTGTTCCGAAATGTCAACACATAATATTCAGATGCCGGGGAATCACCCTCAAGAAATAATACAACAAGATGAAACAGGGCATGTATTCTATTTACAGCAAGCCACGTGTGATGTGAAGCTGTCAGCCGGCAGCTGGACATCTTTGGTTTCCCAGTTCGTGTCCGATGTCGTAAGGGCTGCTGCTGACGAACCGACATCTTTACAGGTACAGACCTTGGTCACGTTTTACAATTACATAATTTGTTGGAATATTACTTAAAGGGGAGCTACATAATCCTTACACATCGGTGAACATCTCAGAATTAGGGCGATGAAACCAAGGGTTATGGAGAGGTGAAGTATACAGCACGAGCGTAGAATATCAGATATGCATAGAGAATTTTAATGTGAAACTTTGAAAATAAGGGACCGATTGGAAGAACTATATGTAGTTCGGAGTTAATATTAAAATGGACCTTAAAGAACTGGGATGACGGGGTGTGGATTGGATTCATCCGGTCCAGGATAAGGACCAGTGGTGGGCTGTTGCAAAGACGGTAATGAAACTTCGGGTTCCATAAAATGCAGATAATTTGTTGAAAAGCTGAGACACCATTAGATTCTCAAGAAGTGCTCTACGTCGTGGGTTTACAATTTATTTAACGCTACTGATAACGTGTCAGATTACATGACGTCGAGATTTGGGAATTTTGATGAGTAACGTATCGGAAATTATATGACATATTGTGATCGTGGCCTGTCTTGAGGTAATATCCCGTAACTTTCCTGGAATTGCTGTGAAATATCACCGAAGAGTTCAAAGACAGTATTTGTCCCCGCCGAGATTCGAATGTGGTCGCCCGCGATTAAAGTCAAGCGCATCTCGGTTCAGGTAGAAAGATGATATTAAAATGACTCTTAAACACATGCTTCAAATAAGGTAAACGCCCTATTGTAAGTGGCATAACATACGTGTGAAATGTAGGCTGTATTGTCAATGGCAACAGTGCTGTATTATTATTATTATTATTATTATTATGAGATATTAAATTATAAAGTGTATTAGTATACAGAAAATTATGAAATGAATGAAGAGGCGACGTTGAATTATACCTGAAACACCGTCACAATGGCCCAGAGAAGCGAGTCAAAGTTCTTTCTGTCACAAATCTTAGTTCCATCGTCTTGATTATCACAGAACCTACACCCGAACAGGTTCATCCCAAGAATACTAAAAAAAGAATAACATTTCATGTATACAATAAGAAATATTAATATCTGATCACTGATTTTTCATAAAATAATAAAAAATGTGACAAATATTTTCATATTATGTAAGTCATTTAGAAATTCCCTACTTAATTAAATTAAAAATAAAAAAGATACCTGATGAAATGTCATTAAAATAAACATTTTATAACCTGTTTGTCCCCAAGGAACTACGTAATTAATCATACTGTTACTGGAATATTTAAAAACATGTGACCTAATATTTTCAGACATACTAAAGAAAACTAAACTAAATTATTATTAAAAGAAATAAAAATTACTTTTTTTTTACATTTTTAACATCGTATTTTAAAAAGGTTTTATTCTTACATAAAAATATAGTAAATTAAAATGTACTTTCACATAAGTAATTTACGTATAAAATATTGTGATTTACAGTGTAAGAATTTTAAAGTAATTTCTTTTGATTGTTTTCATGCTTAATAGACGATACTTGTAAAAAGGTGTAGAGAGAAGTAAGAGATCTTTTAGGGAAATGGCGTCACGCGACGCGCCTGTAGAAGATAAAATTAGATGGCGTCTCCACTCGGGTCGGCAGAGTGAGCGTGCTTTGTTAATTTAAAACAAATATGTCAGTCTGCAGAAAACCATGTTTAGGTCCATATTCTTCTTCAGTCAGATTGCTTAATATTTTGCAAATTTGTCTTCCGTCAATGACGAACGGGCACTGTGACTCTAATAAACCAATTCTAACATTTAAGCAATAGCAATACAAAGACATTGAAACCTGAATGTCAAAATTCTGACAACCCTCATTTCTAAGTCTAAATCTTCAACTGATCTATTATTGTCTAATAAAATCGTAGAGGGGTGTAAAGAAATCACAAATTCATAGGATATTCACATCATGAATTTGAAAAACTCTTTAAAGGAAAAGTGGATGTTATCGGTAAAGTGCGATGGTGCTATGCCGACCGAAGCAAACGTAACGCTTGACTGCTTCCAAACGACAGGCTCTTTTCGCGAATAGTTGTAATATGGCATTAAGTACTGCCAGCTGTAAGAATGACCAAGCTCATTATATGTAGAGGATGGAAAACTTTTCAAGGGGTAATGCGACCGGGTTGTGAATTTGAACACCCTTCTCCGTCTATATATATATAAAGGAATTTACGGCTATGAGCCCAGTAAGTAATCTTTGACGGAAAAGTGATTAGTTTCGGGCCCTAGCTGCAACAGGACACACATTTAACAAGGAGGCGTACAAGAAAAAATGTTTATAGGGGTACAGAACCACGGGCACACAGAGTAATTTTGAGCGCTACTCTGTACATTTTATCTGCTTGTGCTATGCCGACCAGCCCAAAGAGCTTATCTTTAGTGAAAGTTATCACTGCAAGCACCTCGAGCGAGAAGTGTCAGGCGTGTCGATACGTGAGCGTCTGTATATTCCGCCGATATTAATACTTAATTGATATTAGCAAACGAGTATTGGCACCTGAATGGGTATGCAGCAATGCATTACAGACAACTGTAGACAAATGTTACAGAAACAGTTTCTTAAGAAAATGTTTCTATGACGAATGACGTCTTAAATACGTAACACTTGTAATTAGAGATGTAAAACGATAGAGAATTCTGTATCGAAATCAAATATTATTTAACAGTTTTTTTATGAAATTTCAGGCACTTCTAGTACTTCATTTATTTAAAATAATACGGGTTATTGCACGCTATCAAGCAATAACGCGATATATCGATATATGTTGCGATTAATACACATGCAATTATAACCACATTAACTGATATCCATATTCATATTAATGGGAGCGCATGGTGACGCAGTTGGTTGAGGCTCTGCGCTACAAATCAGGAGGTCGTGGGTTCGATTGGGATTTGTCATTGACTTAATCCTTCCGGCCGCATTGTGGCCCTGGGGTCTACTCAGCCTCTAACAGAAATGAGTACAAGGAATATTTCTTGATGGGTAAAGGCGGCCGGTTTGTAGGGCTGACAACTTTATCGCATTCATTTACCTTTTGTCTTAAAATTTGGAAACATCAACCTCCTGGAATCCTCAGGCCTGTTCAGGCTTTACGTTCCTATATTCCATATTAATTGACGTCTATATCAACTAATATCAACATTAACTGCTATATACATTAAATTATATCTACATTGATATCCACAGTGACTGATATCCCTCATATAAATCATATTCCGTCCGTCTGTCCGTGTATCGTACCCTGTATCCCGGGTCATAACTCGGGATATTAATAAAGGACAGTCGTAGAAACATAAATTTTTTCAAGGACGAAAAGGTTGAAAATTTCTCAGTTATCCTGTTAGTTCCTTCGGTTTTGAGCCCAAATAAATTTCTTTGCTTATTATATTAGATAATTCCTTTCACGCGAGGGGGAAAACCTATCACTTGGAAAAGCCCAAGTCACACAAAATAACAATGTAGTGTTCTGTGTACGAACATAATGCTAATATATAATTCAGAGGGTAGAGTCATGTAGGACTGCCGACCGGTGTGGCGACACCAACAGTGAAACACATAGACATAGAGACAAGACAACAGGGGCAGAGAATAACAGAAAAAGAGGAGGATAATACGAAAAATGGAAATGGATAGAGAGACAGAACAAACAATTATCAAATAAGGACGAAATCACTTTTCATGTCACCCCTGTCACGGCGAAAATCCCACAGAGTTCGTCAAGTGGTGCCCGGATTTGCATTACATCAGGGATGGACAAATCGCGGGAGTCAGTTAATCCGGATGAATAAATTTCTTACAGCGGGGCCTAATATTTGTGGGCCCTCAGTGAGGGACTCACCTCACGTCACTCTTCGGTTTCTAGAGTTTTGAGGTTGATCCATAGATTCTTTTTTGGGTAAAAATTTATGCACCCCCTGCATTACGTGATTTTCTCGGTACTAGGGGGGGGGGGAGAAAACAAAAGCAAAGCATAAGTAGCAACCCTTTTTATCCCCTCCGCCCACAGAATGTCGGCGGGCCTGTCAGATGTTATGCTTTGTAATCAAAGTTCGTTTGGAGTCGTCAAACATGGCGACCGGCTAGAGGAGAGATTGCAGTGACTAGACCACGGTATAGACGGTCTGATAATCGGGACTCAATTCTTGATTCGGACCAAGATTTTTCTTTTTTCCAAGCTCCTACTGAAGAGTGAGTTACACTTTATATTCAAAATCCATCGGCTTGATATTTTCTTATCATTTTGTAGTGGCAGCGAATTACAACAATTTTGTATTTACGACACCTTCTAATTTGTCACGTTTTATTTACCAACAGTAAACGCACGATATTTGCAAGCTAATCACTTTTAACTGTAACTCCGACTCTTTTTTTTTCAGGGAATTCTGTTTTTTTTGTAACACTTCAAAATGGGATTTACTACCCTGACAGAGGTATTTCTCTACTCTGACTGAGGTTTTTCTCTACCCTGACAGGCTTTTCTCTACCCTGACTGAGGTTTTTTCTATCCTGACTGAGAATTTTCCGTGCTTTTTCCTCATTTGTAAGACAAATGCCAGGGTATAACTCGCAAAGACGGCCCGCACTCTTCCCAATTAGTTTGAACATTCTGGGTTCTAATCCCAAAAAGCATTCCAACCAAAGTTGTTAACTGTGTTGTTCTATGTATTGCTTTTTTTAAATGTGTCCTGAACTACTGCCACCGGGTGTCAACCCAATTGCAGTTAACAAATATATCGATATCAATATCGATATCAAAATGACACAAGCACTAATTGATTCTAAGGTTTCAACTTGCGTATAGAATCTATGATTTTAACAACAGTTAAGGTTTCTAGAATGGTGTGTACCGTAAAAGTTTTAAATACACGTATTTAAAATGTGACCAGAACTGCACACTTACAACATAATTTTGGGTTTTCTCAAAATATATAACTTTTAGCTTAATTGAAAGGCGACGGATTTACAATTAAAAATCGATTAGCTTGCAAATATTGTGCGTTAGCTGTTGGTAAATAAAAAGTGACGTGAAATGTAATGCACGGTGTTCCCTGCGTCAAAATCCTTGTAACTCGGTTCCATTCACGCCTGCAGACGATAACCTAATGACCGAAACCACGTCTTCCAAAATAAAAAGATGGCGTTCGGACCCTGCTGTGTTGAACTTAACAATTCTGTTGTGTCAGTATCTTACACTGAGTGGCTAAGACAGAAAGACGCGCTATCGATTCCCGGGCTACGCAGAAATTTCTTCCTCCTACACCGCGTGAGACCAAAACTCCTAAACAACTGGTACAGGAGGCAAGGCGGCTGAAGCTTAAAGCTAACCACTAATCTAAATTTAATGACAAGGTTAACATTGTACAAAATTTTGAAACGCGATTTAAGAGCTCACACATCTTTAATGTTGACGATTGTCTTCCGGGTCTTTACTCAAATAGGTTTAAGTGGTTCCCGACGTTTCGAATCAACACGCCGCTTTCGTCTTCACGATTTGAGTTATTGGAAGAATTAGGTATTCTTCTGGGACTTTGAATCTTGAAGGTGAAGGGCGGTAGGTTGCTTCGAAACTTCTAGAATCTGTAGTCCTGGCACTCAGCTAACAAAGCAGACGAGCTGAATCCTCATGATTCATTCCGTCAGGGGCAACTGTCTTTTAAAAATGTCAAGTTCAAAACGACTACTCTGGAACTGAAGGCGGCAAGCTGCACCGAAACGTCTGTAGCTGTCTACTAATGTAAGCAGCGTCGCACCTCACGTTATAAATGTCTCACGCATATCGCAGTGGACTACTCTGTGGTAACTCTGACTGCAATCTGCTATTGCCCTTCGTTACATGTTTCGGCCTCATAAAACCATCTACAGAATTCGCCACAGCTGACTCACGTTATGTCCAGGAAAGAGTCTACAATATCCATCGGCTAGGACAGAGTGGGTCTCACACTTAGCCCGCAGACTGTAAACAGCATAAAAGAGTTGCCTCTACCCGGAGCCGAACCCAGATTTACCAGTTATCTAGTCTGTAGTCTAGTCACTATATTGCGATATCGGGAGTAACTTAAATCGTAAAAGTAGGCACAACAGAAATAGCAGGACAAGCGATGCGGACGGAGTAGACTAACCCCCTCCGCACATTACAGACCAGTGGTTCTTAAAGCGTGGTCCGTGTAACCGTAAAATTCCGCAAGATTACTTCCAATTTTTTTTTATCGTAACTTACGAGAAAAAAATACTGCATTGTATACTTTTAATATTATTAAAGTCTTTTTCTGTAACAGCTGCATAACATGTCGTAAGTTATGCTCAGCAAAACGTAACGTAATACCTTTTGTTTTAGGTTTTTTTTCCCTTATCTTGGTTTATTGTCTTTACTGCTTGCAAAATCTTAGTTTTTACAACCACTTTTGGCATTAAGTTAATAAGCTTCTAAACGTTTATGCGCTTTTCTTGATCTTAATAATTTAAACTTTGAAAATTATAACGCGAGTTGTGCATTAGGGGGTCTGCAGAATTAGGGCGATTTTTATGGGATCTGCAGTACCAGAGAGACAAGGCAGAATTGATTGGGCGTCCTGAACAGATAATTTTATATATAAGAAAAGAAGATTTAAGAGAACCAGGTGGGAGCAGTTTCTTAACTTGTTCAGTGGGGGGGGGGGGGGGGGGGCAGGGCTGGCATGAAGTTTCAGACACCGATACTAGTAATTATAACAAGAATTAATTGATCAATGCTAATTTCATATTTACAGTTATATTTATAGTGAACAAAACTTTATCTTCGGAAAGAGGAAGGAGGCAAATGTAACTTTCAACTTTTATTATAAAACCTTTGATTTTCTGTATACGGTATTAGAGGAAATCCTTAGAGTACAGAAAAAAGGGACACAAGGACTTACACTTACACTTAAATGTCAAGAACCGCAGACTAAATATTTGTTTATTAATGACCTTTTTCTATAAACTGTCTTCATAAGGATTTGGACCTTTAAAGCACAGATATATATATTATTTCCTTAAAACAAATTATTTTCCCTTTTTTTAAACTGGGTCATGTTTGTTTACTGTGAGGTAGAAAGTGTGTTTTTAACTGTTATTTCGGTAAATTTAAAGCTTCAAATTTTAAAGAATTTAAACACTTTAAAAAAAATCGGTTTAAAACAAATAGAGTTCAGAAAAGAAATGGTTTATATACGGCTGTACGTTAATACAGAAACATCGATTTGTTCTTGTAACTGTTTTCGAAGGTTTAATGTGTTTCATGACCACTGTGAGGGGATATTACACTAATTACAACAGAAGACACCATAGAATTTCCTGCTGATTAGAATTTTGTATTATATCAGCACGTCACAACGTTACGAACCGACAGGCTTCCGTTTGTAATGACGTCACACATACAAATTATCTATAAATCCACTGTGGTCCAAAAATTCGGTGGAAGAAAACAAAGTTACGTATTTCCGCAGTAATGATCAACAATTATTCTCTTTGAAGTTATCATGCCATGAACTGCCGTGTTTAACCTGCACACGCACAAACAACAGTGCGTCGTTCATGAGCATTGTGCACTGTACTGAGTTAACCGGGGTAGCTTATTCGGTATAGCCACTGACTACAGGCTGGATTGTCCGGGGATCGAAACCCGGTGGAAGCGAGATTTTCCGCACCCGTCCAGACCGGCCTTGGGGCCCATCCATTTTCCTGTACAATGGGTACCGGGTCTCTTTCCCGGGGTAAAGCGGCCGGGGCGTGGCGTTGACCACCCAACCCCAACTAGCGCCGAGGTTAAAGAAAGAGTACAGCTATACATCTCCTCCCCTTCTGGGCTTTTGTGGCCTATTCTAGGGTAAACTTTACCTTTACAGTTATGTTTTCTGAGTTAAATAAGACCGAATTAACTCAGTAATAAGAAAGTAAATAAATGAAATTCATTTAAAATTGTACTGACTTTTTCGTTTTTACTTCAAGGACTCTCTCTCTCTCTCTCTCTCTCGGAACTTGTTACAGTGCTGAATATGAATAATGTTCAGATATAGCGTTCATGCTCTTCGTTTTTCTACAGTTTGTAATTAACTTGAATTTCAGTTGGCCGAATGACTGGTTCGTGGTTCTGACAAAGTGAAACGTCGAATATCTGAAGTTTAACAACCGAACGCAACACACAATCAAAATTCTACATAAAGAACAACACGTGGGACTGCGTTTACAGTTGCGTAGAATAAACTTCAGCGTGAATAAAAAAGAAAATTTGAAAATATTTGAGTAATTCATCACGATTTTCCAGTTATTAATTCCGTGAATCTTGTCGAACATAAATTTATAAAGCCAAAGTCAATGTGCTGGTTACAAATGTACATAAAACTGCGGTCTTTCACAACTGCTATTTGTTTCGACATGTCTGTGCTATCCGTAGGAAGCTCCTACTCCAAGTTTCGCGTGGGAGCACAGAAGTGCTTGAACATGTGAGAATTGTGGAAGATCGCAGTTTTGTTTACGTTTGTACCTTCTGCACTGAGGCGGTTGTATAAAATGAATGTTTATTCGTTATGGCTTATTAAAGTGAAGCCTGCACGCATACTAACTCCGCATCAAAAGCGCCCTTCTTCTGAGAGCATTCGCTGAAACTAGCGACATACGCGCATAACCATTTCTTTTAAAAAAGTGTAACTCCCCCCACTATTCTTATAATAAAACAAATGAGATACACTAATTTTTCAAATTTATTTTTGGAATAGAACTCTACATGTTTCGGACTGTTCCTCTGTCCATCATCAGGAGTCTAGCACTACAAACACAGCAATTGGTATATGTCATACAGGTTATGCTGAGTGCTTGCTAGCAAGCAATTGGTGTATCTCATTGGTTTTATTATAAGAATATATCACGATGCACGGTCCTCTGTATGTCAAACTCCCCCCACTAATACAGGCTCAAAGCTAGTATTTTGTATGCGAGTAAACAAGAATAAAGTGCCCTCTTTTATTATAGTATTCATACATTACATAAAGAAACATGTCAAACGTAGAAGGAATGTATGTATTGCCAACTAGAATTCCTGAAAATTTCAGTCTGAAATACTCCTACTTTCACAGCGAACAGCCCTAAGAATTTTCATTCTTCTTATGCTGGAAAGACATTCTAGAGTATGATAGATTTCTTTCCCAGTAAGTTGATTTTTTTTAAATAAAGACGATTTATATATTAAACGTTTAGATAAATAACGTTGCCAGTTAAATAATTCGCAGATAATCTGTTTCTGTTTTAATTGTCGGATTATGGCAGTCCCCTATCTATTTTCCATGTAGGGTTTGCAAAAAAAAAATCGATTTATGTACAATGAAAGGGTATCGTAGGAATATATTACGAATGTACAGATATATTCATTTCTTCATGGCTAATATTAATAGCAATCCCCAATCGGCTAGGATTATTTAAGACTAAAGCTTTAATTACCTCCAAACTAATGTATTTGTTCCATAATAAAACGGCTAGAAGCATTACTGCTGTAACTCAAACTAAAATTTATTTTAAAATAGCAAAAGAGGTTAGTTCTGGTGCCGTTTTTATTAACCCTTATCCTGCTAACGTCTAGAATATGGTGAGCTTCTAATAACGCCAGCAAATGGCAGATGGGATTTAATTCGGTGTTCAAAGGGTTAAGTTGAAACATGGAGGCTCAGGTTTTCTGGAATATGACGCCTCGTCGTGGGGGTTAGTGTTTGCTGACTTTTCGAAGGAAAGTGGGGCCTTCATCTTCAAGGCTTCATGATACGTGATAACCTTCAGTTTAGGACGATGGTTACAGGTTCCTTCGAAACGTCGGGAAAAACGTAGGTAATGAAATGGAATCACATGCGAGAAGAGCAGAATCCTCGATTGCGACGCTGAAGAAACCCCGGAACCAGCTCAATAATGTATATTGATACTGCGCAATATTTTTGATAGTCTGCATCAGGTAAGTGCATGTTGAGAAATTTGCCCATTTGTCTAACACTTTTGTATTTATGAACTACTGATCATGAACTATTGACGAAAATATACCTGAAGACAAGAGAAGGGTTCTGTAAAATCATACATAATATAATGGGCAACATTTCAGTTTGAAATTTATAGGCTTTCAGAATGCGACGCCGTGTTGTTTGGAAGAAAAGTGCCCCTGTTTCTGAGAAACCCGCTTCACCCCATTTTATCCTGTGCACTGAATTTGTAGGCAGCGGGATATTCAGAAACTTAGCAACGCATCTACCAAACTGCACGGCCTCACATTTCAGAAGACAGTAGTCGTCGATACAAGAATTTTAATTCTTATAACATTAAATATTTTCTTATTTAATGACGCTGTCAGTTACGGAGATTTTATAGATTTAAGCTTGGGTTCCCGAATTTAGCACTGATTACATCTCAAAAAGACGAATTGATGAGAAGGTTTTTGCCTGATGGGCTGAGATAAAACGTGGGGGAGAAGCGAGCGATAGGATAAAAAGGGCCCAGCATCGGGTTACCCAAAAAGCTCAAAGTTGTTTCAAAGTCATGTAACACCCACACACAAACACTTCCATTTCCAGCGCCTATAGGCCTATAGTTATCATTCTGTTCAAAGGCAAACGTTGTTAAATTATAAACTTACTACCGAAACGTCCTTTGAAATTTGAACGCAAAAAACTCGGAGTTGCCCTCTGTAGGTGAAGTTGTCACAAAAATTCTTTTCCGCTGACTCTAAAGTAATACGTTTCAGTTCATGAAGGATATTCTGATGTGAAGATGTCATTGAATCTTCAAGCCGAACTTCCTTCTGTAAAGGCTGGAACTGCAGTACGGACTAAACATAGGTGTGGTCCCCTCGACATTTATTGCTGCAAAACTTTTGTTCCTCTATTTAAATACCGCTAACGAAACAAACTGCCGCCAAAAGCAGTTAATTAGCCAAAAACCTTAGCTTATCTCATGACTTATTTTAGATTAGCCATGAAGAAATGGTGACATACGTAATTTACTGCTCTCGTTTGATAAGTTTTAAGGAAAGGGGTAAAGAAAAGGAGAGGGGGAAGGGTGACAACATCATGGCGGCAAAACAAAGCCCATCGAATGGATACACTTAACATAGAGTCTTGTCTGTAAAACTAAGTGTGACGTAAAGGACAGGAGAAAATTCATCTTACCTGAATATGAATATGAAGAGAATAAGGAGAGAGAAGAAGACTGCTACGTTGTCCATTGTCCTGAGCATGACGAACAGCTGACGGCGAAGGTTCGGCATGAAACGAACTAACTTGAGAATTCGTAGCAGCCGAAAAGTCCGGAGGACGCTGAGGCCCGAACTACCTTCGCCGTCGCCCAGGAACGTCTGGCACATTTCGATGACACTGCGCAACCACCGAAACAGAGAAGTTCATTACGCGAAACTAGCCGCCACAGAACAAACTTCCAAATAATTTAATGTACAGGGTGTCCTGAATGCTGCATCAGTAGCTTAAAAATCTATGCACTTTTAACCACTTTAAATATAGAAGAAAAGTACACTATAAATAGCTTTAAACCATTTAAAGCTCAGTGGTTAAATAAGGTAACAAATGTTGAACATTCAACAATTCTAGGTTGTCACCACACAGTGAATTTGTGTGTTTTGTGTGGATCTGAGAAGAAACAGCGATTATTTCCCTATACAGCATTAACTGACTGGTTTTTATAACCGAGATATAGAGTGTTTACTGCGCGGTACGGACTGAATCTTTAAGCACACATTTTTAAGCGCTTAAACACAAAACTTACTGCAGTAAGTTTGTAAGTGTGGTCCTTCCTCGGTACGGCAGACATCTAATCAACAACTAACATGTCCCATATAATTCGTGACATCGCCAGAGTTGGGTTTCATTTCCACTGTGGTCAGGTTCACAGTAAGTTCACGGTTAGTTCTAGGGTAGGGAAAATTATTCTGTGCCTCTATTTAAAAGCATCTGTTCACACAGCCATCCTCATGTCACAGGGCTATACAATGTGTACTGGAAATGTTATGTTCCACAACTGTGCGTTAAGATGTAATTACATTATGCAACAAACCAACAAACGCGCGCTGATAAAATGTGCTTTTATGAGGACGCGATAAAGCATAT
>Ga0123354_10005792_pt1 | contig 18117 bp, 10 predicted proteins | sample TergutLab28metaG_2_FD_97872 | JGI IMG/M metagenome (GOLD analysis project Ga0123354, IMG submission 97872) | Labiotermes labralis P4 segment gut microbial communities from Petit-Saut dam, French Guiana - Lab288 P4 | ecosystem: Host-associated > Arthropoda: Insects > Digestive system > Gut ...
ACCAACACAAACACCAACACCACTACCACCACCACCACCACCATCACCTTCACTACCACCACCACCAACACCAACACCACCTTCACTAACACAACCACCACTACCACCACCACCAAAACCAACACCACCACCACCAACATCACTACACCACCACCACCACCACCACCACCACCACCATTATCATCATCATCCAGCTAACATGCAGCTGGGCTACTTGTTGACCATTTCCAGTCTCACACATCCAGAAGTCTCTTTAACGGTCTTCCCTGATTCCATCTGTCTTTTGGTCTGTCGTTTTTAATATCCTCAGTAATCTATTACAGCGCGTTCTGTTTAAATGTTGCAGCCAGTTCTGTATTCCTGTAATTTGTTAAAAACTGGCGTTATGTTTAGTTCCTTTACAGCTTGTTTGTTTTATACCTGTCCAAATTTATCGTGCAGTTTTCACGTACATTTCACCACTGCTGCTGTTATTCTTCTGCTGTCTTGTGCCATAATGGTTCAATTGTCACCACCGTATAACAAACCTGGAAGGGCAAGTGCATTGTAGAGTTTTATTATAGTTTCCTTTAAGGTTTGCTGTGGTCTAAATCTATTGTTTTATCATGCCTGTTATTTTTAGATAGTCATTCAGTTTGTTGAATGGAAATGATGCGAAAAGACGAAACTTTTGTGCTGGAGTAAATTTATTACCCAGTCTTTTGTACCTGTGAAGGCGCCCTCTCTAACGTATAAATGTGGAGACATTGTTCTGTTTCGATCGACGTGGTGTTTGCAAATCGGCATTTTAGTAACACTTTCAAATTTCGTGTTTCTCTGAACACAGGCAGTAATAAAAGCGAAGTTTGTAAAGTTTCAAATAGCACAGAATGCTACTTAATTTTATTCATAGGGTTCTGCATGTTCAGTTTTTGTAGCAACGTCCCATGGCTGTAGGGTTTGTAATTTTACATGTACTGGCAAATTTAAATATTTGAAGCGGGGGAAAATTTTTATAAAAACTTGAACTGCCAGTAACGTTCAGACTTTTGATGGGTTTGTTGCTAAATAGTGAATTGAAAGAATCATGTAATGTGGCAAGTTGCAGATTGTGTGGCAGAGATGTAAAGGAGATGTATTGAATGTATGTATGTACGTACGTTTGTGTGTGTGTGTGTGTGTATATATATGTATGTATGTATGCATGTATGTATGATGTATGTATGTTTGTTTGTACGTTTGTATGCATGTATCTATGTATGTATGCATGTATGTATGTATATATATGTATATGTATGTATGTGTGTGTGTTTATGTATGTTTGTGTGTGTGTATGTATGTGTGTGTGTATGTATGTTTGTATGTATGCATGTATGTATGTATGTATGTATGTATGCATGTATATATATATATATGTATGTATATGTGTGTGTATGTATGTGTGTGTGTATGTATGTGTGTGTGTATGTATGTATGTATGCATGTATGTATGTATGTAAGTATGCATGTATGTATGCGTGTGTTAATGTGTGTGTATATATGTATGTGTGTATGTATGTGTGTGTGTATGTATGTGTATATGTATGTATGCATGTATGTACGTAGGTATGTGTGTGTATGTGTGTACGTATGTATGCATGCATGCATGCATGTATGTATGTATGTATGTGTGTATTTATGCATGTATGTGTGTATTTATGCATGTATGAGTTTATGTATGTATATGCGTATGTGTGTATGTTTGTGTATGTGTGTATATATGTGTGAATGTATGTATGTATTATGTACGTATGTATGTGTATGTGTGTATATATATATGTGTGTATGTATGTGTATGTATGTATTTTTGTATGCATGTATGTGTATATGTATATATGTGTATGTATGTACGTATTTATTTATGTATGCATGTATGTGTATATGTATATATGTGTATGTATGTACGTATTTATTTATGTATGTATGTATGTATGTATGTATATATGTATGTGTGTGTGTATGTATGTATGTATGTATGTATGTATGTATGTATGTATGTATGTATGTATATATTCTGTACGTGTGTATATATGTGTATGTGTATATATGTATGTACGTATGAATGTATTTATTAGTGTATGTATGTATGTATGTGTGTACGTATGTATGTGTGCGTATGTATGCATATATGTGTGTATTTTGTATGTGTATATGTATTATGAATGTATGTATATATGTATGTATGTGTGTATGTATGTATGTATGCATGGGTATATATGTATATATATATATATTGTGTATATATTATATGTGTATGTATGTATTATGTATTGTATATGTATTATGAATGTATGTATATATGTATGTATGAATTATGTATATATATATATATGTATGTATGTGTATATTATGTATGTGTATATGTATTGCGTATGTATTTATTATCCCTGTATTTATTAAGGTGTGTGTATGTACTTATATTTAATTAGTTATTTACTGCAATTGTGTTGTTACCCGGTGGCAATGGTTATTTTACATGTAAACAAAACATGAATTTGGTTACTACTAAATTTAAGTCTGGAGGGCTACATGAGAAGCATGTAGTGGCAACTTGGAATTTTGGGAACCATCTCAGCATTTGCTTATAAACACAAGGAAAGCAAGAAAAACCTGTGTTGAGTTGACCGGTCGCAGGACCTTCCGAATACTGACTTCTAGCCAGCAGTCCGGCATCTAAAATACAAAAAAAAATACAGCAATACACACACAGTACAACAAATACACATAAAATGACAACAATACACACAAGACAACTACAACAATACACACGGCCAACCAACAACAAATACATGCAAGACAACTTCATATTAGCAACAATACATGCAAGACAAATTAGAATACATGTACAGAACGTAAAAATCCAAGTAAGAGAGTACTGTGTTCAGTTTATTGTAATTTTTTTTTCCAATCATTAATTTACTCACGCTTTCATCACTTACTACCCCTATAAACGTTTTCCATAAAGACTCATCCCTCCCTCCCTATACTGCGCACTTCATTTCGCCTCATTCCACTTTACTTTGCTTCGTTCACTTCACTTCACTTTATTGCACTTCGCTACCCTCCACGTTAGATAACTTTTCACTTCACTTCAATGATTTCCAGCACACTTTACTTCCTTTTAATTCAACTCAATTATCACTTTCCTTACCCTGTTTCTAAAAGTGATTGGTTTGCAGGGGAGACAACAATATATATATATATATATATATATATATATGCAGTTATGTATGTATTTATGTATGTATGTACGTATTATGTATGTATGTATGTATGTATGTATGCATGCAGGTGTGTATATATACATATATATAGGAAGCGGGGTTTTCAACCTTGATAAATAGTAGAGACGCTACATATCTGCCATCTGTAAAGTACAAACGAAAATGCAATATTGGAGCTAATCACTAGTTTCAAAATCGCAAAATGCCTAACAATGACAAGACCCAACTATAACCGGATAAAGTTTAAAGAATCATACCGTAAATTCTTTTGACGGGCCACGTTGGGCACACAGGCCACAGACTGAAAAGTTCCGTGTTTATTTATTGCAGGGCTTACTGTTACAGCTCAGAAGGTGGAGCGGCGGTTTCAGTGTAGGCGTGAAGCGTCTGGAGGTCCTGTTGCCGCGAGGAAATTTGCTTAAGAGTGAAAGATCCTATTCTGGCTCACTCCCACAAAACACCCATAAACACTAACACGTCACACTCACACTCTCTCACACACACACACACACACACACTCAGAAACTTAACCAAGTTCAGTTTCAAGGTACCACCTATTTCCAGTTCTAAGGAAGAACAGGATTTGAAAAGTCTGTTCTGGTTCAGGGTAGAATGTTATTTAAGATTCTTGATCTTCAAGTACCGTTGGTCTACATGTTTATTGATTTTACAGATATATCCTGTAAACAGACATTTGAGATCGTGTAGGTTACTGCGTTTGGATGAGCAATAAATTTCCGCCCTGACAAAAGGAAGGACGATACTCACATTATATTGCACTACCATTAACTATTTTTGCAACCTATTCGTCAAATATACAAACCAAATATTACGCCACCCACATGAAGAGCCCACGAACGTTTGTAAACATAAATTTCCTATTATGTCCGCTTTATAGATTTACAGCCATTTTGGATACGCCGCCCACAATTTCGATGGTGGATTTTGTGCTGTACCGGAGTTTATGTAACGTAATATTGAGGAGCGTTCGCGTAACCATTATTAACGTGGAAAAGCAATATGTATTAAATATTCTGAGTGGGTGGTCCGTGTAGCTCAGTCGGTATAGCGACTTAGCTACGGGCTGGACGGTCCGGGATCGAATCCCAGTGGGGACGAGAATTTCCACCAGCTCAGACCGGCTCTGGGGCCCACCCAGCCTCCTGTGTAATGGGTACAGGATCTTTCTCGGGGATAGAGGCGGCCGGGGTGTGGGGCTGATTCCCCATCCCCATCTAGTGCCGAAGATCATAGAAAAGTGTAGAGCTATACCTCTTGTCACCCTAAGGGCGTGCGCGACCTATAAAAAGCGAAAACCTATTCCGAGTGGGTTTGTAACATTAGTTGTCTGGCGTGAAAAGCGCATGTGCCTTGTTATGTTGTCGTCTGTGTTCTGTCCGACTGTACCGCGCTTTTCCACCTTACCTCATAAACGGCACGGTTTTTGGAAGAAATGTTACGGAATAAAATATGAGTTTTGATTTTATCTATAAATTTTGCCTGAAATTTTTGTCATTCAATGAAACATTCAGCGAAACACTGCCACAAATATCGTAAATTTCGCGTTGGTCTTCACGTAAGGTACCGCTATTCTTGTCAGATTCTTATAAAACATGAATTTTTACCGACAGATAATCGAAGGATTCTCTAATGTAATGAAAATCCCGGTAGCGGGTGCCGAGTTGTTCCGTGCAGACGGACGGACAGACGTGACGAATTTAACAGTCGCTTTTCGCAGCTTTGCAAATGGGCCTAATAAAATTGTTACAAATCAATAGTAGGAATGTGTGTGAGTGTGTGTGTATGTGTGTCTACGTGTGTGTGTGTGTGTGTGTGAATGTGTGTACGTGTGTATGATCGAGAAAGGTCAAGAATCGGGCGGTCTAGGCCCGAGTTGGGCTGTTGGACAGCGTAAAAATAGGGTCTAAACCTTACATGTTTCTCTACAAATCCATTATTGAATACTACATGTCTCACCCATCTCATTACATTGATTTTGTACAGTAAAAGTTATGAAACTTGTGAAGTTTTCTAAGTTCTGCTGTTTATCAGGATGTGGGACATTAACTGACGAAATGTCCCTTTACATCCTGTATAACGAAGCCTACATTAAACCGATAACATAATGTAATGCGATTATTATAAGCTTTTAGTTTCAGAATGGAGAATGGGAGTAGAATAAAAGTGACATATGATACACCGTTGTGTTAATAAGAGCAGATGAAGCAGCAGGAAAAAATTCATGACATGGAGAATGAATTTCGGAGAAATCTAAGTAATGATTTCAGTACTAAATCCTTGATAACTAATTCAAAAATTGTATTATATCGAGATGACTCAGTAAAGTGATTTGGTATGGGGTGAGCAGATGGAGCTCAGTTCTGGAAAGGACAGATACTCTCTTCGTCATGGAATCTAGACGCTGCCTCAAAAGGCCTTCAGTTCAGTGGTTAGCATAATGCAACAGACGCTTGAAGCTGTCCTTTTCCCCTAATCTAACACGAAGTTTAACCTTTTGGCGCCGGAATTATTTTTTTAAATTTTAGCACACACTGTATATGAAATGTGAATAATACAGGAACCAAATACGTTAGAATTATGAAACAAACTGCATTTTGAAGAGAAAAAAAACGGAGAGTATATAGCATGTTTAAAATATTCAGTACCTATATTTGTTGAATAAATATATAAATTGCAACTTTAGAGGTTAGCGGTGCGGTACGACCACTATAGTTGACATTAGGTGTCAAAGGTTAAGGAAGCACTCTGTTAGCCATTTACTGCCACATGCCTTTTCATGGCACGGTGCACAGAGCAGAAAGGATTTTACATTTATCCCTCGCTTTTGGTAGGGGTTAGTTCACAAAATCACTGCGAAGAGTGCAGTCTGTGAATAACTTACCGTTTCCCCTCATTGTTGTTGTCGTTGTTGTTGTTGTTGTCGTCGTTGTTTTGTTGTTGTTGCTGTTTCTGCTCCTGCTGCTGCTGCTGCAGCAGAAACGTGATGAGATCTGCTGTTGTTTCCCCTTCAACACTTTGAATATCATGCCGAGTGACTCGAAGACCACTTCGAGTCGTCGAAGAATTTTGGATACCCCCATCCATCGAAGGTTCCGATTAATATATTTTTATTTTGCGGTCACCCGCGAATTCGCGGAACAGCCAAGGGCGAACTCGCGGAATGTAAGACACGAGGATACTGTTTTTATCCACATTGAACTCTTGTTTTGCCATTGGTTGGTGTCTGTCGAATGGCACTTGGGCAGATCTGCTCATGTACCATGGCTTAGATGGTCAGTCGCCGAAATCTGACCGATGAAAACGGGTTTCGATCCCAGGCCTGCGCATGTGGGATTTGTTGCTTAGAATGTAGCACGGGGACTGATTTTCCTTAGAGTACTTCGGTTTCTCTTGTCAGTGTGATTGTGCGGGTGTTCTTTTCTCATCTTTCATCCACCTCCCGATAACAGTGCAGGAGTCATCCTCATGCAGGCTGAGCGCCTTCTCATTGATCCTGTGTAAACGTGATAAGAAAACGTTTTTCTGATTAGGTACATTGTTAATAATTTACAGCATCGTTAAACAAAACACTTATAAAACCTTAGCTGTTTAGAGACTTGAAGATAAGTTCTTAAGTTTTAACAATAAAAAACAAACCGTGACTCAATACACAAATAAAAAAAAGTTCTACATAGTTCATTCACTAACAAATGCACTATTTATTAACTTGTATGCAACATTTAAATTTACATTAAACTACACAGCAGACACGTCGCCACGTCACCTAATGTATATAACGACGTAATTTTACTGAGTGTTTTAACATAAATATAACTTTAGTTAGGTACAGATAAAGCTCCCTGGTGATGGTCACTAAAGACCAAAACATGCAGGAGCGATATTATTGTATATTTTAATGTAAATTTGTAACTTTCAACCAAATTATTAAACAGTAGATTTGTTGGTGAGTGAACTGGGTAGATTTCAAAATGCGCGGTTCAACAGGAAAAAAAAAAATCTGTTTCTAAAAAAAATGAACAAAAGAAGAATTATATTCAAGACAATATTAAAATGTCTAACATAATTGTGCTTTATTTAAAAGCTACACGTTTCGAACTACTTGTCGATCTTCATCAGGTTATAAAATATACAGTCGTTAGCCTGATGTTGGTCGATATCTAGAATGAAACATGAAGCTTTTAGATAAAACAGAGTTCTGTTAGACCGACTGTTCAATATTATTTTGAATATTTTTTAAAGGCACAACGCGATGAATTATATTAAACTGTGGAAAAATTGCCGGTGCTGGAAAATATTTAAATGGGAAAGATAATGAGAAGTTCTGATGGTTTAGCTGAGTCGGGAGAGTAAAACGCATTGTTAAGTCTAATCTAAAGGAAGAAATAGCATATGTCTGTGCAGGAGATACAAGCAACAAGTACCGATTAAAACCCTTTAGTTCTAAAAATTACAATTTCTTAGAGCAGACAAACGTTTGTAAGTCCCTGCAATTGTGATCGTCTTTGTCTTGATGTGGGCCAGGTAGATCAGTCGGTATAGCGACTAAGCTACGGGCTGGGCGATCCGGGATCGAACCCCGGTGGAGATGACATTTTCCCCCTGTCCAGACCGACCCTGCGGCCCACCTAGCCTCCTGTAAAATGGGTACCGGGTCTTTCCCGGGGGTAAAGAGCGGCCGGGGCGTGCTGCTGACCACTCACCCCCTTCTAGTGCCGCGGTCATGGAAGAGTAGATCTATGCCTCTAGCCACCCTCTGGGCCACACCGGACCTGTAACGGGATCACTTTACCTTTACCTTTACCTTTGTCTTGATATTGCGATCCTTTTAGATTGACTGCAGTGATGGTCATAAAAACCACGGATGTCAGAACACACACCATAATCAGTGATTACCTCACAGGTCCTCTGTGCTTACCGTAACAATAAGGTTAGAGGTACCGTGAAGTCAGGACCGATGACGAAACACTGTGTTATTCACACCATAGCGACAGAGGTCCCTGCCACGAAGCGAAGCTGATGTCACGTGATGTCAGTCGCACTTGTGACGACAAGAGGCAGACCACCCACTAGGAGCTGAGCATTGTGGGATTATTCTCTAAGTTCGTTTTACACGAACCCATTTCAGCAACATTAATAGGAACGGCTGAATAAGGTTGAACCTTCTTCGCGACTTGTGTTGAAATACGAGAGCTCTGATACATCTATATCTGACATGAATTCCTTTCGGCCCCAACTTCAAGGAACCTTTCGAGAAAACCTATCGGCCCCAACTTCAAGGAGTCCTTGAAGGTGGGAGAGATAGGCTGTCTCGAAACGTCGCGTAAGGAATTGCCACCATACGCCGCGTAATGTCCCAGAAGAGCGCAGACCTGATTTATCATTTTACAAGTGATGGATCTTAATCGATTCTAATATATTTTATCTGAATGCTGTCATATCGGGGCGCTGGAATATGTCAGGTTTTGGCAACCTGTTTCGTTGACCGGCGGGAACGTGATCGTTGCTGCACTTGTATCGGATCTGCGGAGGTAGGTGAATCCAATGATTCGACCACTGAGTTCTGCCTGGAATGCCGGGAATCTTTCCTCAACGCCCTGTATATCTGCTTGGTGTAAACACTGGCTAGTCACTGTGCCGCCCTGAAGGCACATGATGGGAGTACAAGGATGGTATAGCTTAATACATTGTTAACCGCTGAACGAAATGCGGGTGACCGGTCAGCTTTTACCGCGCCGCTTTATCCCCGAGAAAAGAGCCCCTGTTTCGCCTTGAATTGGAGGTTGTGTTGCTACCAGACTAATCCTTGTGGACAGTGGCGTACCCAGGAATTTTTTTCGGGGGGGGGGGAGCCAAATTAAGTTGAGGATATAGAGAACGAGGATCTGGGAGCGGTAGCCCCTAGTCTGGGGTTCTGGACGCAGCTGTAATTTGGTATAAGAAATTTCATTTCATATAGTAATATTTTCTTCATTTTTGGTAATTTAAGACTATTTATGATGACAACCAATTTATTTGTCATTGCTAATGTAAAACAATTGCGAACCGGCGGTAGTTTTAGAATTTTACTGCCTTTTTTCCGAACATTTTGGGGCGTTGGCGTCCTAAATTTAGGAATTTAGCAGTTTTCACAATCGGGTTGAGTTTGGCACGATTTTAGACGGCCTTCGGAATTTCGGGGGGGAGAGGGTTTTGAAACCCCGAAACCCCCTCTCGGTACGTCACTGATAGTGGAAACAAAATAAGAATTTGGTTTTGCTGGGAATCGAACCGTCATTTCTCGATCGTAAAGCCTGTAGTTCAGGCACTACGTAGAGGTTCAGTTAATACGATGCACATGTTTCAAACTACACGCATCTTCTACAGGAGTAGTGTAATGAGGCAAGGACATGTTATCTGCTGCTTGGCAAAAACGAAGGTTGCGATGTGGCTGTTAGCACGTGTAATAGGAAGGTCTCGAACAGGGTGTCATTCTAGAGACCCGGCCGCCTAATCGTGCTTTTCCTTAGTCCCTGTAAGGTCATGAACTGCCTAAAAATAAATAAAAAATCAGTGTCTCCCCATTCTCTTCCCATTCACCATTCAATATCATCCCGACTTGTGGCGCTACCTGTCCACTCACTATAATCATCACTACGTAAAATATCCACCCTGTTGACTTCCCCTCATTCTTGACATTTTATGGACACTGGAAAACTTTGGATGGGGAGTCGACCGTTCTTAGGGCCTACACCTGCAGAGTACATGATGAACAGACCGGCTGTCGACTGCGTGTTTTGGACATTGTCCATTTCCTTGCTCTTTTATTCACGACGTTTCGGCAACTTGATCTTTTGTGCTCTTCAAAGGTAAGAGGGTACAGAAGGATCCCCCAAATTGTGGGTTGTTTTGAACAAAACAGTCTATTTCATAATTTTCTTTTCTCCTTTCTAAAAATGCAAATTTTGAACATAATAGCTGTAATATTACTTGCCATTTTTGTGGTTATGAAACTTGTCTTCGCACCTTAACCCTTATTCTGCTAACGTGGATAATATGGTAAGCTCCTAATAATGCCAGCAAATGGCAGATGGGATTTAATTCGGCGTTTAAAGGGTGAAGGGGGGAAAATACATTACCGGTTTTAATTGAGGAATTTTGTCGTTTTTTGGGCACCCCTTATATTAATGTAACAAATTTAAGGGGGATGTTATGCGCAGGGCAGGAAGTATTTTTAATAATAGAGATACATGAAATTAATTCCAAATTTATTTTGGGACAACTTGAAGGGAATTAATTGTGCAGTTGTGAGATCCAAAAATAGGTGAGTTGAAAATAAGATGGAAATTAATGAAATTTGGTATCGTCTGGCTTTGGATAGGGTACAAAGTGCGACTTTATTTCCTGGGGTTAATTGCGTAATATACACTTCAAATGGGATAAATTTAAAATAATAATATACAAGTCATATATCTAAGTGATTTTTGAATAATTATAATATTTTGTAAGTGGCGTCTTTTTTTTATTGCCTCGAATCCTTGGAAGTTTTTATTTAAACAGTGATGTCAGAACCGCTTTAAAACGGAGTTTAAGGGTTTGGTTGTACCCTATAATATCGCAGAAATCGTTGTATAAATACTTACCTTCTTACGAATCTTCAGGTAGACGATCATTTGTAATAGAACGTAAATCACGCACAGACGCACGTTTTAAAATATCTTTTGTCTGGAATCGATCCAATAGTGAAGGAGAACAAATAAACTTCGACTATTTCTATTTGCTGGACTAGAAAGCCTAACAAGTTCATTTTATATGGAATTTAAAATCAGTAATTTTTATTTGCTCTATTTGCTGAATTTGTGATTCTCATTATTTTTTCTCAAACTACTTCAAAACAGCCGAAAACTGGGCGTTTATCTGTCAGTGTAATTCTGTCTGCATGATTTCGAAATTATTCGATAGATACCCGCAAAATGTGGTACTGGATTTTATGTTCATAGTTTCGTGCATCATTGACCTAAATCAATAACTGTCCAACGAGATTCAACACAAAGCAGTCTATTTAATATTCTGCAAGTTCACTCTACATGTTTCGGGTGTCAACCACACCAATCATCAGGAGTACACAAAACTGTAACTACAGCCTCCGGTACTGTGCAGCTACCTCCCTCCAACGTGGCCAAGTTAACATGGCCACGTTGGAGGGAGGCTGTTGCACAAAAAATATGACCAGTACCGGAGGTTGTAGTTACAGTTTTGTGTACTCTTGATGATGGATGTGGTTGACAGCTGAAACATGTAGAGTAAACTCGCATAATAATAAATAGACTGCTTTGTGTTGCATCTAGCTTGGCCACATTGGAGGGAGGTAGCTGCACAAAAAAATATGACCAGTACTGGAGGCTGTAGTTACAGTTTTGTCTTCTCCTGATTATGAGTGTGGTTGACACCCGAAACATGTAGAGTGAACTTGCAGAATAATAAATAGAGCGATTTGTGTTGCATCTCGTTGGACAATTATTGATATAGTGGTACTGGATTTCTGTAATAAATTTTCTGAGAATTCCGCGTTTGCTTTTGAAATAGGCTGTAGCAGTCCTAAGACATCGAATGAAAAAATACCAGGACAAAAAGCCATACTGAAATCGGACTTCGGAATTATGATTTCAGTGCGCTGGTTTACCAAAATCTTTTTCACTTTATACTGCCTGCCCGACATTTTTTGAGTAAATTGTGTAATACTGATTCCTTGATAGTAATTAGACGTTAGATAGCTTTTTTTTCAGCAAATGCTCCAACATTTGTAATACTGCAGTGTCAACTGCAAATTTTCTCCCAGTTAATGCTTCATGCTGAAGAAGTTGACGCTGTTTATCTGTCACTCCGTTAATACGAGTTTGTTGCACTGAAGAGGGTGACACTGTCTCTGTGTTCCATTTTCGCTGTAATGCTGTGTGAGTCTATTGGAAATTATCCCACACACTCCGTTCTGTCTCACAGATGAGGATGTCTACATCTGGCTGAAGAAGGTGATTGCAGTCTGTCTATACGTAAGAAAGACCAACAAGATGCACAATTTTTTTTAATAAGTTATTTCAATTAATTTCCTCTACATGTTTCGAACAAATACCTGTTCATCATCAGGAGGAGTTCTGTACAAGCAGCTTACATTATTTTACGTTCTCTGAACCTTGCATCGTGAACCACATATGTGAGAAAGACCAACAAGATGCACAATTTTTGTTAATAATTCATTTCGATTGAATTCTGAAGTTTAAACAGGTTCTCTAATTGATCAGTTAGGTCGCTATACCAGAGTTTTAGATCACTTAGCCGTACAGAACGTTGCCCAGGGTGCACCACTAGGAGGTGGATCTACCCCAGAAACCACCTAGGACAATGTACCATACTACTTAATGGGACAGGGTGTGAGCGATACTGGGAGACCAGGACAAAAATGATGGAAAATTGGCTTTGTCTTTTTACTATTACTATTTTTGTGACTACTTCTTATCATTAGGACTTTCATATTTACTTTGAATACTTTTTGTATCTGTACTGTAATTTTAACATTTTACTTTTATTGGTCGCATAGGTCAATGATAAACAGTCAATGTAACTGCCATTAGGAAAATAAATTAATTCAATTACATTATCCTCTACATCATAAGGTTCGTCATCCCCGTTGTGTTTATAATAAAATAGATTGGAGTGTATATACTTGTCTAACACAACTGTATGATGGTAGAGATATGTATGTAATTTATTACATAAAGAACAACTGGGGACATCTGTAGCACAGTGGTTAAGGTGCTGTGCTACAAATCGGAAGGTCGCTCTTTCGATCCCAGCTGGTGTCAGTGGATTTTTCATTGACATAAAATCCTTCCGATCGCACTATGGCCCTGGGGTAGACTCAGCCTCTAAAAGAAATGAGTACCAGGAGAATTTCCTGGGGGGTAAAGGCGGCCGGTGCATAAGGCTGACAACCTTATCACCATCCTGTGTGCCGTTGTCACGAAATCTGGGAACCTTAACATCCTAAGAACCCTCTGGGCCTGTCCAGGCCTGTAACGGGACTGATTTACCTGATTTTACATAAAGAACAACTACATGTTTCGGCACTTTACATTGGTCATCTTCAGGTTGATAAATGAAAAAACTTAGTAAGCAGCTATAGTCGATTTATGTGGATTGTATACAGTGGGGTGGTAGTTGGATCTATGGTACCATAGATCCAACTATATTAAACTAAAATAGCAAAAACAGCAGAACCCATGTACCCACACAACCCATCCTACACAACACATGCGAGATCTCATACCCACTTCACCTCTTACCTCCCCACTTTATACAACCCACACAAGTCGAGTATAGCTGTTTACTAAGTTTTTTCATTTATCGACCTGAAGATGATCAATGAAAACGGCCGAAACCTGTCGTTGTTCTTTATTTAATAAATTATATACATATCTCTACCATCATATAGTCGTGTTAGACAACTATATACACTCCAATCTAGTTTATCCTCGACATGTTTCGAACAAATAACTGTCCATCATCAGGAGGAGTTCTGCACAAGCAGCTTACAGTATTTGACCGTTCATCTTTATGAGGAGTCTAGTCGCTGACACGATACGATTGATAATGTAAGCTGCTTGTACAGAACTCCTCTTGATGATGGACAGTTATTTGTTCGAAACATGTCAAGGATAATTTAACTGAAATTAATTAACAAGAATAAGTGTGTCTCTTGTTGGTGTTTATCACAAATGTTTATCACGATGTACGGTTCAGAGAACGTAAAGTTTGCAGTGTGTTCTGTCTCACAGCTCATAATGACGTCCGGCTGAAGGGGATGATTGCAGTCTGTCTGTGCTAGCTGACACTTGAAGCGATTTTGTTATGCTGATAAGACAAGAGTCTGTTCCGTCTCGACATTAACAGAGTGTTTATCATGTCGAAGTGTACTGACACAGTCACGGTTCTCTCTCGCCATCAGCAATGAGGATAACTTACTGACAATCGCGAATATTTTTTTTATGTGAGGATTAGAATTGTCATGTGTCCTTGACTATTTTTTTTCCAGAAATAGGGAGTGGGTTTAATTGCACAAAATAATTTCTGTGTACCTTTACCAGACAGCGCGTTACTGAATGTAAGTTCTAGGAGAAGACATCGCATGAAAACCTGTGCTTGGAGGAACAACAAAATTTTCGTATACATCACGTTGCGATGCTGAAATCGGTGCAGAAAATTTTGTTACAATTTCTTTTTTTGGGGGGGGGGGGGTTCATGGCGACAGAGCTGCCCGTTTCTATCATCAGATTTTTATAATTTCGTATGTCTATTATATTCCACTAGCCCTTCCAATCTTGTTATATGGCAGCGAAACTTGGACTGTTAAAGCAAGTGACGCCAGAAGAATAACAGCAGCAGCATAGATGAAATACATGAGAAGAACAGCAGGATACAATTGGACGGATTACAAAACAAATGCACAAATTGCAAAGGAGTTAAAAATAACACCAATTTTGGACAAATTACTGTAATACAAGAGAGGCTGGATACAACATGTAAATAGAATGCCTCGAAATAGATTACCCAGTGTAATGAAACACTACTGTCCAACTGGCAGAAGGAATCATGGTAGACCTTAGAAGAGGCTTTTGGATACGTGAGACCGGAACGGGTCAACAAGTGGCCCAACTCCATGATAGATATGATGATGATGATGATGATGATAATGATGATGATAGTATGTTCCATCCGTCTTATGGTATGCCGAACTGAAATTTGCAGGAATGTTTCTACTGCAAGTCTATGGCTTTTTTACTTGGAGCGTCTGAACGTATTTCCAATTTGGAAACTACTGTACAGCAGTAAGTAGGACTGAAATTTAGAACGGAATAGAACTGTATTAATGGTGAGGACTGGGTTCTTCTGGGTCATTACACAGCGAGGAGTAGTAATTCCTTACCGACGTTTTGGGACAACCTATCGGTCCTGCCTTCAAAGGTCACGAACCCCCCCCCCAAAAAAAGAAAGAGCCCAAATAGAAACTTCTCTTTTTGGGTTCTTGACCCTTGAAGACGGGACCGATAAGTTGTCCCAAAACGTCGGTAAGGAATTACTACTCCTCGCTGTGTAATGACCCAGAAGAACGCAGTTCTCACCTACTTCGCGGCGGAAGCCTGAATTCATAGTAGAATAACTTTGGTTTGTGTTACAGTAAAAGATCTGAAACTACAGCAGAAAAAAAAATTTCTTGGCAAGAAAAATAGGAACAAATGCCACGCAAAAGGGTAAACCTTGTTTGACGTCATTAGATGGATTTCTTGACTAGTACACATGGTGAGGAAGGAACCTCGTGCAATGGAAAATATTTACGTAATAAGAAGGTGAAAATGATTGGGGCTATAATGCCTTCCATTTTTAAAGAATGGCCTACACCCATTGTTGAAAATTCTGTCCCAGTTAACTTTTCATGCAGCTTAAATAACGTTCACATCTTAAGTTTGTTTATTTCAGGACACTGTATTAAATAAAGAAGTTATTTAAACTTGTATAACATAAGAGATCGAATGTAAGTGGTGAAGAGAAAATGGGACTGAAGGGGATTAAGTCCCTTCAGTGCCCCATTTTGTCTCGGACTGCAGCAGAGAAAATTACAACTTTTAATAATATTTTTTTCTTTAATCAGTGTGGAAGATGAAATTGGCAGTAATATATTTTGCTTGATGCTGTGAGAAATGCGTGGACAGTTTTTGTAGGAAACGCTGAAGGGATGGGACCAGTATGAAATGATAATATTTAAACGGAAGAGTAGGGTGACCGTGCTTAGACTCGATTTAATACGCTAATGAAGGGGGGCAGTGGTGAGCTTTGCGACCATTACAGTAACCCTGGAGATTTTATAAACATAAGGAGGAAAATATCTTGAAAATTTGAGTGACACTTCTACATTGAATTAGTTCCAATTTGAATCTCAAGTTTTCCCACATATAATTTGTTTATCCTTAAAAATGAATATTTTAAAATTATGCAGCTTTACTGGGATGCTGCTAAGTCCTTAGGCCGACCAGGAAGGAAACCAGCTCGGAAGCATGTCAGGGATGTGCGCGATTTCAACAACATCGAGACGCGAGCTGTCATCAGGTTTTTTTTTTTTGCAAGGCAAGGCGCCGAAAGAAATTCACGCCATTCTGAAAGAAACATTAGCTTGTTTCCTTCCTGGTAGGGCTAAGGACTTATCAGCACCCCGTACTTATTCAGATCATGTCGGTAATTATTGCCAGATTACCTGACACCTTACCCTATATTCTGGTGTTCCTATGGCATATATAAAACAGATTCACAGTTTTTCCTGATAGAACCCGCAGGTTCAACACTACTGTATTTAACAGACTTTGCAAAACTGTGAAAAAGCGAATATATTTGCATCGTCATATCTGGCTGTTTGTGTGTGTGTTGGTGTGTGTGTGTGTGTGTGTTGGTGTATGTGTGTGTGGTGTGTGTGTGTGAGTGTGTGTGTGTGTGTGTGTGTATCTGTCTATCCGTCTGTTGTTCCGTATGACACAATACTGCTTCCACTAGATAGTTCTCACGATATTTCTCATTTGATCATTTTTCGAAATCTGTGGACAAAATTACAGTTACGGTAACATCTGACAAGAAAAAAGGCTACGTGCCCTACAGACAGACAGACAGACAGACAGACATATGTACATTTATGATATTATCTTGCTGAATTATTCTTAGAATTAGAAATTTTCGGACCAATGCTGTAAATACAATCACAGCACACATTTTATGCCCAATATCTTTTTCCCGATAGTCGCGTCGTTTATTGGATAATGTGGAAAAATATGGTAGAGCGGGACAGGAAACGGGTGATAATATAATAGGGCGCTTGTGTTTTGCATGCAGGTTAACTAAGGACACAGACACTCTCAATATGTAGTACTCATTGCCTTTCCACATCAAAAAATGTTTAACATGAACGCGCCTCCATGTTATGTCATAGGTACATTGTCTTTGTTGTTATACAGGGTCATATTGACTACAACGATCACCGTAAGTTCATAACTCATATTCACAACCTGTCAACTTATAACCGCCTTAACTTATTACCTCGCATATTATGTAAGAGAACGGTTTCCAGAAATGTAGCCACCAACACGCTGGAAGCCCATCAATCCGCTGAGCACTGTCTCTCAGAATGTGACGCAATGCATATCGGTAAATACTTTCTGCGAAACCTGTCTACCAATATGTACAGCGTATTAATCAAGACGACCATAATATCTATTTTTGGAAGGTGTATCCCCGTTGAGTAGCCACATACGCCCTGAATACAAACATGTCTGTCCAGGCATGGCTGGAGCTAATTTTTCAACTCAAACTACTGAGTCTATATGCTGTTGTATGCAGTGACGTGGAAGAAGCCAGTATAGTCTGTGAAACGTATCAGGATATGGCATTTGTAAAGAGTCATTTTCTGTATATCAGTTCGTTGCTTCCTAGGGCATCCAACGATGTAATGGACTGCAGAGTTTAGCGTCTAACAATTTTTTTTTCCAAAACATTAGGGACTTGTATAGGGACATCAGTGACTTTAAGAAGGGGTACCAGCCTAGATGTAATATAGTAAAGGATGAGGAAGGCGACTTGGTTGCAGACTCCCACGGTATTGTGGCTAGGTGGAGGAACTATTTCTCCCATCTATTCAACGTGCATTGGGTTAAGGATGTTTGGCAGGCAGAAATACACACAGCAGAACCACTAGTACCTGAGCCAAGTGCCTCTGAGTTTGAGCTGGCTATCGACAAGCTAAAAAGTCACAAATCGCCAGGTATTGACCAAATACCGGCAGAAC
>Ga0123354_10005793_pt1 | contig 18116 bp, 9 predicted proteins | sample TergutLab28metaG_2_FD_97872 | JGI IMG/M metagenome (GOLD analysis project Ga0123354, IMG submission 97872) | Labiotermes labralis P4 segment gut microbial communities from Petit-Saut dam, French Guiana - Lab288 P4 | ecosystem: Host-associated > Arthropoda: Insects > Digestive system > Gut ...
GGTCTTGGTGGGGAAACCGGAGGGAAAGAGACTACTGGGGAGACCTAGGCGTAGATGGGTGGATAATATTAGGACGGATCTCCAGGAGGTGGGATGTGGGTATATGGACTGGATTGGGCTGGCGCATGATAGAGACAGGTGGCGGACGCTTGTGAGTGCGGTAATGAACCTTCGGGTTCCGTGAAATGGGGGAATTTCTTGACTAGATGCAAACCAGTTAGCTTCTCAAGAAAGACTCTGTACCATGGAGTATATAAGTAAGTATGGGGGCAACACAGGCTCACGTGTTTACTTCACTGAGTTTCGAACCGCTTTTAGCTCAGTCTGCAGTGTCGGTGTTTCTTGTGTCTTTTTTTTACCACCGAAAGTCTTATCCCAACATTTGCAGTGACGCTACTCTAGGAGACCATGACTCACTCACGACAGTTCTCGAATAAAAGTTCGCACAGACACGTCTTCTCTGTCCAGCATGAAGTCAGATGATAACTGTTATTTATTTCTTTATCCCTTGTTTTATGTAGCTCAGTGATAATCTAGAGGGTTGGTTTGGTTTAGAGAGACGCCGAGTCTTTTTGAATGTGACGCCGCAGATTTCTTCAGAATATCCGCAATCGCCCCCACGTCTGCGCTATGCTATGACCGTCGAAGCCACAATGTTATGAACCTTCGCTCTGACAACCCGAAGCCTCTGGTGTTGGAAAGTTCTTAGGCGTTATCTCAAAATTGCGAAAAGCGGCTGTTAGCTTCGTCATGTCTGTCCGTCTGTCCGCCCGTTTCCAGGGAACAGTTCGGCTTCCACTGGGTGAATTTTCGTGAAATTGCTATTTGAGGATTTGTCGAAAATCTATTGAAAAAATGCAAGATTCATTAAAATCTGACAAGAATGACGGGTACTTTACATGAATACCTATGTACATTTGTGATACACGTAGTCTGTCAATTAATTCTTCACAAAGTGAGCTGTGTTTCGGACATAATTGTATAGGAAATCAAAATACACATTTTGTGTTCAATGAATTTTTTTTTTCCGAAAATCTTTTCGTCTTTGAGATAGTGTGAAAAGTATCGTAGAGTCACAGACAGACCACATGACATATTACGACGCGCGTGCTTTGCATGCAGCATAAATAAGGCACGAAATCAGACACACTCAGAATGGTCAACAATGGTTAAGCGAACGAGCCTCAGTGTTACGTTATACGTGCATTTCCTATCTTGTTGATATTCGTAGTATGGTGGTGACACTGCAGGATTCTAATTATAGTTGAGAATTGCCCATACAGGGTACTTTGGTAGTAGACTTATTTTCATAGCGTGGCAGATTGGCACTGTCATTTCTCATTCGATAGCATTTACAGCGTTTCTCAATACTCACAGTATTCGAATAAACCTTCCCTTTTTATATCATGGAAATGAATTGTTTTATTTGCATGCTTACTGGGTCTGAATTTGGAATGTCAACACTTGTACTGGTTACATATTCAGTTCGGTTGTATAGAAGCAAACTGAGTGACCAACCGGTTACCTGACCATCTTGAACTGTATCATGGGGCTGTACATTTTGTGAGTCACATTGTACAGTGCGCAGCCACAGTGTGTCTGTCTAGCTGACACACTGTGGTCGCCAACTTACTTGCGGACACTGCGTTTGTGCCCGGCCATTTTGCATGAAGAAGGTTTTGCCTTACGAAATCACTGACGTCTTTCGGTAAAGCGTTAGGACTCAACAGAGATGGTTTAAGCCCTTGAAGTATCCCATGGATTGCAAAGAAGGATTTATATCGCCGGGTCTTGGGGTTACTTAATTCGGAAGTTATTTAACGATGACGATATATTGGGTTAATTATTCGCAAATTAAACAAGATAATTTTCAGGGATGAGGGGTGGTGTAAACTTCGAGGGAAATGGTATGTAGTTGAGCAGGTATTGTCCGAGTATTTCCTTGAAGACAATGCGGAAAACCACGTGGTCCTGTAGAATATGAGTTAATTTAAGCAATGTTCGTAATGCTCGTCTTCTTAATATGAGCGCAGAGCAGTTTATTATGTGGCAGTGAATTATAAAGTTTTCTGCTTTTGACATCTATTAGTGTGACGTATGTGATGTAAGTAGGGGTTAAGGTGCTGTGCTACAAACCGGAAGGTAGCTGGTTCGATCCCAGCTGGTGTCATTGGAATTTTTCATTGACATGAAATCCTTCCGACAGCACTGTGGTCCTGGGGTCGACTCAGCCTCTAACAGAAATGAGTACCAGGAGCATTTTCTGGGGGTGAAGGCGGCCGGTGCGTAAGGCTGACAACCTTACCACCATCCTGTGCTGTTGTCATGAGATCTGGGAACCTTAACTTCCTGGAACCCTCTGGGCCACTCCAGGCCTGTAGCCGGACTGCTTTACCGTATACCTTTTTATATGATGTAAGTCTGGCGTGTATGTGGTGTAATATAGTATATATTTACGTTATGTTATAGGTGATATGTATGTAACATAGAACACAGTACAATATATGTGACGTCTATGTAATAAGTATGATTTGTGTATTGTGTAATGTAATGTAGCTTAATCTGTTCCCATCTATAGGTGACTCGTTTTGTATACTCCCTGTGTGTTTATAGGCCTTATTTTATAGCCGCGAAGCAAACTTTCGACTTTCCGATTGAGCTGATTTAAGGCGTTCGACGTGAGTCTGTTTTCGCTGAAACACCCGCTGTAATATATTTGTGTGAATAATTGGCACGAGTTGAATCCGTCGTGAATTCTTCACGTACAAATGCCTTATTTTAGTTATTGGACCGAGTGACCAACGTGCATTCCAGGGCCTGTCATGTCAATAGTTGGGTACAATTGAAGACAGCGAAACCACCACCTTCTTAGCACTTGCTGCCGGCTTGGGTTACTTCTCATAAATTGTGCGTATTACTAGGTGGACGGTGTCAAAGGTCGTTGACACGCAGTTGGACCCCATGGGAAACACTTTGGGGCCCTAAAATTGTGTTGTACTTTGTAGCATTCTTTGCGGCCACTATCAGTGTTGCATGACTATAGAATTCCGTCATGTGAAGCGACTGTACAAGAACATGATGGCCATGCCTTCATTTTTCTTTCTTAACAATAAAATTGATAACAATCACTATACAAGATTTATACACGTGCTTAGAAAATACCTACACATACCGTGTTTACGCATGAGAAAAGAAGTGTGGAGGGCCGGGTCTGTTTAGCTAGCGCTTACATGTGGCCATGTTATGCCATGTAATGATTGTTATCATGATACTGGTAAAAACTTCTAAGTATAGGACGTGGGAGAGGTTTTCTTTCTTGTGGTTTGCCTGTGTCACCTCCACTTTCGTCTGATGTCGGGTTTTACCGACTTATCTCAGTATGTGTCATAACTCTACCGACGCTGCATGCATCTTAACTGAAATCTCCCCCTTCTTTTTCGTCTTAACCTGTCCAAGCAGCCCGTTGTCTTGTCATGTCGGCTTTAAAAGAATATGGCCGTGAATACGTTGAAGATTATAACTTACGGTCAGATAGCTTTTAGCATTAAAGTCAGCTTAAAAAGAACAAAACGTAAACAAAAAATATGAACTCGTGGTGTAATAAAGAATGGTGTCTATGTAATCCAGTAAGAATTGACGCACTGTCCTTGAAGCGTAACTTTGTATGGACAGGCGATTTGAGAGCTTCATGCGGGTCTGATAGGATTCCACCAGTCACGAAGTTGGATGCTGGTTTTTCGTATCTGATGTGAAAGCCAGGTTCAAACACGAGGCAGTTAAGAGTTTGATTTGAGGAGAAAAAGTTCCCAACTACTAGTCAACAAATACAGATACCAACATAAAGACGGCAGAACCCAGAAATTAGGTTTTAAAGTGAACAAAGAAGCGAAATGGAAGAAAAAAGAAAGGATAGAAATAAGATATGAAAGAAAGACAAAGAGAATACATTATGAATGAATGAATGAGTAATTGATCGATTGATGGAAGAGAACAGGCACAAATAGGAAAATGAAAAGACAGATTGTTGAGGAAGAAAACAAGATAAACAAAGAAGGGGGAGGGGGAGGGAAGAGAGCAACATTATGTGACGAAAGCAGAAAATTAATTAATATGCTGACTTCTGACAGCGAAGGTCCAGGTTCAGTCACGGGGTAGGCGGTATCCCAAACTGACGTCATGGGTTTGTGTCACGTACAGATGCTTCATTTACTGCAGAGTTAAATTATTCATTTGCGGACCCCGGTTTGCTGTTGTAAGGTTTCTCTGCACTTAATTTTTTACTGTACATTTAGCGTTATCCTAGCGTTATTCATTCGACAGTTTAATATAGTGCATTTGACGTGATATTTTTCCTTCCTTCTGTAGGGCCTATTCTTTTTTACTGCTTCTCTTCTTCTTCTTCCTCTTCTTCTCCTCCTCCTCCTTCTTCATCTTCTTCTTCTCCTCCTCCTCCTCCTACTCCCCTCCTCGTCTCCTCCTCCTCCTCTTCTCCTCATCCTTCTCCTTCTTCTTTTTATTTTTTTTCTTCTTCTTCTTCTTGCTTTACTGTCCTTGGTGGACCTTAGCGTCTTCCAAAACTGTCCTCCACTGTTCTCGATCCTGCTACTGACGTCTGCAGTTCCTCGCGCCTGTGTTCTTTATATCTTCCTCAACTGACTTCAGCCACCTCAAATTAGGTTTTCGTACAGGTCGAGTGCCTTCTGGTTTAAGAAAAGTGAGCTTTCTGCAAAGTCCAGTTCTTGCATTCTAAAGTGGTGCTGTCTTTCCTTTTCCCTCTCCTAAATAATGTAAAGATTCTACCGGCCAGTGGCAGTCGTTCCAATAGAGAAGCTGCGTTTATTTTCCGCAATGAACACACGTTACATATTGCTGCGACGTTGGTAACCGAAGACGCATTTTAAACCACAGTTTTGATTTAACTAGCCACTGTCCTGATTTACTGAGAAACTGTGAAAGGAGTGAGACGAGGAACTGCGCAGCGTGTGAAATGTTGGGGTCTGTCCTGCGAGTTCCGTGAAATACCTGCCCTGCCACGTTAGCAGCACCATTAGCAAATTGTCTGTAAACCGCGGGCCTTAAAATTAGATGTCAGCATCAATATTCGTTTCGAAAGATATTCGTGTTGGTAGATATTTGCTGTGAGTAGCATGTCTGTTGATTAATTTGCGGAAATCGTTTCTGCGGGCCTGAATGGTCACGACAGCTGCCATGGTAGGGGTGGGGCATGCCACAGTTCCGCGAGAATGTCAGCTTGGACCTGTAATTGTAAGCCACAGATTGGGGAATTGGGGGTGGTGGGTGGGGGTAGGGTTACATGTCCCGTGATTGTTCAAGTTAAAATCCGTACATTTCGCAGAGAGGTAAAATTTCAGATTTGAGAATCATAGCGCTTCTTTCTTCAGGGTTAAGCAGTCCACGAGTCCGACTCATCTTGGACTGCTTGACGTTGAAGAAGTAGCTCTTGCGTCCTTTCTATACGTCGAAAATTCAGCAACATCGATTTTAGATCTCAAATCTTACGAAGTTAGTGCAGACACCGTGCTTAATCAATACACTGTAGAAACTTTTAGGAAACTGGACGCAACTTATAGTTATGTGCATACTTAAAATTGAAACCAGCTGGAGATTAGTGTTTAGCTTCACGTATCAACTGCTTTACTTCCATTGAAAGAAACTAAGAGTAATTTAGGTAGGAGGCTTGTTGAGCCACAACCGATCTGGCACAGGTGGAAGAGAATAATTTTATCTACTTTGGGGCTTGTAACTGTGGTCGTGCAGCACGTGTCGAGTTGCTGTCCTGACGAGCTAGACAACAGAAATGTAGAATGTTGAACACCACGCCGTCAAGGCTTATAGGGGAGTGAAGTGCATTGTGATGTAATCTTATTTTGGGGCGATGGGTAGCAGTGAGCTAGGAACTGCGTGTTGCTCCCGTACGTACGTGAACGAAACCTGAGGTAATACGGAAATAATTACACTGGTAATAAATTATTTAATTTGCGATGACTAGGATGTGGCGAATTAATAAATAAACTAATAATGTATGAAGGAATGAAATCGTGACGATTTTAGTTACATGTAATAAATTTAATGGGTTTATTTTTGAAGATATATTTGAAAATGTATTCTGAGAGTGTGGTTGAGAAGGATGAAAGAGAAGTGTGCTGTGGAAATGAGCTTTCAGCATTTGGCTGAAGGTAGAGGGAAACGAAGTAAACCATGGCGTTTCGGACAGTCGCTGGCGGTCAGTCATGAGTTCGACCAGCGAAAGAATACGCACGTGACTTCCGTGTGATTTAATTAGCTTTACTATCATCATTTTATTATAGTTTTATTACGTCGCGTCACATAATGTGATAAAACTTTGGTTTATATACTTATTAATGTGTGTGCGTGTGTGTGTGTGTGTGTGTGAATGTGTGTGAGTGTTCGAGTGTGTGTATATGTGTGTGTGTGTGTGTGTGTGTGGGTATGTGTTAGTGTGAGTGAATGTGGATGTGTGTGCGAGTGTGCGTGTGAGTTTGTGAGTGTGTGTGTGTGTTTGTGTGTGTGTGTGAGTGTGTGTGAAATTTGTGAGGATATAACGCTTTCGTGCACAGTTTTGAGTGTCGAGACGGCTTTCAGTACATGGAGGTAGCAAACGGTCGCCTGTTAAAAAATGTTGCTAACCGTGGCATGGTCTAATTAATATCTTAGGTGTTGCCTTTTATGTGTAATTGCTCGAACATAAACTATAATAAGTTTTGTGAATATAAAATATGACGTCAGCTCGTGTCATGAAGGATACTTAAGTAAAGCGGTTCATTCTATGCCAACGGAAGAAAATGTCGCTGCTAATTGTTTTCATTGCTAAACTAATTTTGTAGATGTTGAACGAAATTCTGCTTATGTAGCTTACATTAAGATGTGTGAAGAATGTTTTGTGTTGGGTGCAGTGAGTTTTTGTATTTTTCAGCACACAATATGAATGATGCGAAATTGTCCTGCTGTGACTGTACGCCCTGTCGTGGTTAATGACAGACTAAGATATTCATTGTTGAATTTATCGTAAATGGACTAAAAAAGCCTAAAATCAGAATCAGAAGGCTGTCGTCTGATGCTGTTACAACTGCTGGATATTTCTTTTTCGGTTTAGAAAATAATGTGCAATTTATCGTGAAACTGGGTTAGGAACAGTCACTGTTTATATTAGAGTGTACCACTAGGAGAAATACAGTAAGTATTATTGGCCGTGACAGGCGGTGTTCCCAAAATACTTCTTGCGTCTAAGATATAGTAACTTCGGTTAAAGTGATGATTGACCCCCCCCCCCATTAAAAACGACATTATAATCTGTCAAACTGAAAATTGTTTACAGTCCCTTCTTCCATCTCAACAAAACTAATTCTTTCTCCCTTTATAACCTACACCTTTCTTTATTACGTTACTCCCATGTATATTCAGTATTTATCGTCCTGTCATTCCATTCATTTTTTAGATAACATCTTCGTCTTTTTTATTTTTTTTTTCACTCGTCAGAACGCTATGTTCAAAACATGAGAATTGTTTTGTGTTTTCAAACCCCGTCTTTTCTCATTTTCTGTCTAGAGAGGATCGTGTCAATAAGTTATTCTTTATCATAGTCTTCATATTAGCTTTATGTACAATTCTGTTGTTGGAATTTTACCATTGTTGTGTGGACATGGATTTTTTTTTATTTCGAACCTGCATAAAGCAAATCTGCTATTATGATAATGAACGGCTGAGCGGGCCGCTCAGATTTAAGATTACTTTGAAGTATCTTTCAAGTCTTATAAACATTTCCCTCCTTCCTGTCTTAAACACATTTACACAGTTTAATGTAAAATTGTCTTACACTTTATATTTTAATGCAAGGTTCTTGGTGATAAATTTTTGAAACAAATCTGTAATAAAATTTATGTTTTCCATGTATGTAAATTCCAGAATGTTATGTAATGAACAAACATATATACATTTAAAAATATGTTCATTCACATAATATAATATAATATACATTATTAATATATATTATATTATTAATATATTAATAATAATCATTTGTGATTGCACATATTTATAAATGTGCAATTGTTGGTTCAATATGTTAGTCTATCATAGAAAAAGAATTTAAGTAGCTTCAATTCACCCGCCTCACATTGGTCTTTGAATATCCTTACGACGCTGTGTTTCGCGATCAAACTTGATTTCACCAGGCTGACGAGGGTTTTCAATCCCGCCTTGTTTCATGTTTATCTGTTGGTAAGCTTGGTGGTGTAAAGGCGATTTACCAATCGACTTGGCTTGACATCACAGAAGGCTTGAATATCCTTTGCTGTGAGAACTCGCATATCTCTTTATACAATGTTGTCTTCTGTAGATGACACTCCGTTATAGTTCTACGAAAGGCGCATATTGGAAAGTTTACTTAAGAGAAAATTCGCTCAACGTGATTTTGTGACCTAACGTGAAATATCGGTACTTATGTACGCATGCATCTGGCAGTGTAAGAAAGCGCGTTGTCAGTCGGCGCACTTGTGTGGAAAGGTAATGTCGACATGATGTCGGAGTTAAACAATGGCGTATCCTCCACTACAAACACAGTACATTTAATGCCAAGCGTTTGTCGTTACAGTTCCGTTGTAAAGTCGTTGTACCTCGCGAAGATTAAGCGTGTGTCACGTTATGAAAGACCTTACATTGCATATAATATGCCTGCTCTTTACAGCATCAGAAACGGCAGTGGCAGTAGGAAAGCCAGATTAGTATTATGCAGTCTTATGTTTTTTTTTTAAATTCTGAATTGGCCTTCATTTCATTTGTTAGCGTACTCGGTTCGTTTTATGACCCGAGGTGAAAGCGTTTAGTATGGGACGATGCATTACCGAAATGTCGCGTTTAAAATACGGAGATTATTTATCTGCCATCTCGTAATTGGATCGCCTGACAAGAGCAAAGAGAATATCGGTCATATAATATGACTGATGGAAACGGAGCGGGGGGGGAGGGCTGGCGGCGGGTGGCGGTCGTTCTGTGATCATTTTATTCAAATTGCTCTCACTGCAAACTATATGATTTAATGCCCAAACTAATTCTAATCATCTCTTTAAAGAATGTATAACACGACATCCGTTTGATAGAATTTTATTTGGATTTCTTCGTTTCGTGTAAGAAGGGATTATGTCAAAGTAATATTTGCTCTCGTCGTAATCCAGCGTGTGTTTCTCAACAGATATTAGTTAACGCAATTGAAATGGCTGTGTGGTACCGTCTCACGCGCACGCGCACGCGCGCACAGACACACGCATGAAGGTATTAAATGACGTTTAAGGTAAAGTTCACTGTGCTGACCACGAAAGCATATGGGGTAGAGTGGTAAAGCCGCACGCATGGCCTGTGTAAGGCTACCGTCGTCTATGCGATTTGCATGGGGACTCACAGTTCCGGAGATTATAAAAACGGCTGGTTATGTTACAGATTTCGTGTGTAAATTCTTGCTTGAATCCATGTGCATTGTCAGTTCAGGATAACGCATATGTAGGGCCTCAAAATCTGTATCTGCACTGGGCTGGTAAATGTCGTCAGCCGGTCCTGGCCTCACGCATTCTTGACCTAGGCACTGCGTTGAGGCGAGTGACGGCTTCAGGTCCCGTCCGCTTTGCCCCTGAAAAATTATGGCAGTCGCCGGGCGTAACGAGTTACTAAGTTCAAAATGTAAACACTGTACTTTAACCTGATGGTGGCCGTAAAATTAACATTTTGCCTGAACACCACATGGAAACACTATATACATCCTTCTCCGTTAGTTTTCAAATGCGGGACCAGATGGAAATCGGTACTGAGTTTCACGCCCTGGCCACTACATCCGTTCGCACATGCTTCACGGTGCCCGAGGGATAGAGGAGCTGTGCGGGTCTCTGAAGAGTTTCAGTCTTGGTAACGGGATGAGAATCGAAACTTCTGTCTGAACTGGCAATCTGGCTGCCCAGCCCTGCTCAGTAACGATGTTCGCAGTATCTGTCTCTCCTGGAGACCCGCATAGTCGAGACAAAGCAAAATCTTTAGGAAGTGATTTTGTCCTGGCCTGTAAAACATAAAATAGTATTGAATTTTATTTTCCTGTTTATCCTTTTTCTTTATCCCGTCTTCCTACTATTCGTAGTCTTATAATTCTTCCTTTTCTGTTTACCTTGTTTCATATTCTCCTCTTTCGCATTCCACTTCTCTGTCTGTGTACTCCTTCTCATATTTCTCTCTCTTCTTTCTTATCGTTCATTCTCAGCGTTTTTATGCCCACAACTTTTTCTGCGCAGTGCTTTTCATCCTCGCATTCTCTTTGTACTTTTCTTTCTTTATTTTAAGTTCTTCCTTCCCCTTCTACGCGCGTCTTTTTCTTCTTCTCATTTAACTTCTTCCCTCCTCCACCCATTTGTTTCTCTTGTGCAATTTTTCTCATATTCTCATCTGTTTATGTCCTTTTCCTTTACAATTTTATTTTTTGCCTATTTTCGTTCTACATCTAGTTCTCCTTGAGCCTGCTTGAGAAATGTAACACTAAATACTTGCTAACTTGTACAGAGACCTCACATTCATGTGGCTGTGCGCTGAAACGCCTGGGTGTTGCTTTGTGGTGAGAAGCGAATAACTTACTAACTGCAGTAATTGTATGCCGGGGAATGCAATGGGTAGTATAGGGAATGTCGATATGTACAGGAACATATGCCCTTTACGTTGTACCTTGTAGAACGTCATCCGGTAATTAGGCCTGCGAGTGGTCTGTCTTAATCTCCGGGTTTTACCAACAGTAATCTTCTTATGGTTCGTAAACTCCTGCCCAGCGAGGGCCCTCGGGACTGGAACTAGAATAATGGTAATCATTGCCAAATAAATTATCTGTGCAGACTTTATTATACTTAGGGATTAATATGAAATCATTTCCATTGGTAGAGGATACGTGTAGCAGCGTGTATGAAAATATATTGTATCAATTTTATTCATAGAATTGAGCAATAGGCATGTTAGTAATACCCGGCCATCGAAACATTGCAGCCTTCTGAGTAGGGGCATCGTAATACAGTGCTTAAATGGGACTTAATGTATTTACAACGACTGTGTGTATGTCCTGTGGTGAGACTGCAAGTTCTGATCAATTTATATTCTAAATGAGAAATTAGGAATATTGCAAGCGATTTCGCTAACCCTCCAGATTAATTATTCAGATACACATTTAACACGAGATGCTTAATTGGAGGAGCTGACTAACGAAAACTTCCCTTCTTACCGAGTTCCGTAGCCGTAGTGTTTCGACTTATTTACAGAGGACCATATCTCAATTTCAGACGGCTTGACAGAAAATACGAATGAATATTGTTTTGGAAGAAGTTAAGCGCATATTAAATTTTGATAGTGCTTGCTACTATCGACTTGGGAATATTTTATCATTCTCTTGTCTAAATGCCTCAGGATTAAAATATCCATAATTACATCTTTGCCTTTGTTTTGAATGGGTGTTAAACTTGGTGACTTTTGGGGGGGAAGACTGAGCAAGGGTATGTGATAGGAGAGGAAAAATTAACGTTTGGCGGAGCATAATATTTACAAATTACATTGCTGGGAGTGATTAGATTAGAACGAGGTGGGTGGGATTTAACATTAATGGAATAATTCATAAATGGGCGCACACAAACTTCGGGCGAAGTCCTCAGTGGAGGTAGCTGCAAGGGAAATGTGGGAGTAGAGATGAGCAAAATATTAAAACGGGTCTTAGAGAAACAAGGGGTGATGATAGGATGTGTCTTAGAAGAACCAAGTCGTAATGGTCTGGATGACGTTATTGTAAGGGTAGGGAACGTCCGTGAACTTGTTACGGTAAAGAAATGCCGCTTTTACGAAAGTAGGGAATTTCTTGCAATTTTACACGGTGAGATCACGTACACACTGAGAAGTACGGCGTTCCGCCCCATTCCACCCCGACTGTGTAGTACAGCAATTTACGGTTTCCTTCATTTCACTCTAAGTTCTTTGGACACGCAAATATTTAAGACGGAACTGCGACTACCGGAGTGAAAGGAGATTGACAGAGATTCAATAAAGAATTGGGCCTTTCCTTTACGTCTTTGTTTTCCTCGTTTCCACCGTCACTTGTTTCTTCTTACCGTCATCGGTTAGTTCATCTCAGAGGTAACCTCGACAGGCTTGGGTGGCTACAAATGTGTGTGTGTGTGTGTGGTGTGGTGTGTGTGTGTGTGTGTGTGTGTGTGTACATTCTCTTTCCTGACTGATATTCACATATAAATAACTGAGTAGTTAGGTAACTAATTCCACGAAGCACAATTGTTGAGAAGCATATGTTTCTTTGATTAATGAAAACATTTACTGCATGTTATGGAAGTCAAAATTTCATTGCCCTAATTTCCCTATCCACAACGAGGTGAGTCCAGTGAACACCCTCGCGTTCCACCTCTGTAAGATCTATTTTAGTGTTGTCTTCCCATCTGCATCTAGGTCTACCAAGTGGTCTGTTTCCTTCATATGTAACGAGCATATACATGGATTTAATAATCATTAAATTTACCAGGAAAATATTAGAACCTCAGAATGATTACGTGAACAGTAGACGGCCTGGCAAGGTGGAATTTCTCGGCGGGGTGAAGTGCTTTATTCTTTAAACAAAACCACTTAGAGAGCAGAGAACATACGAAATTACTGGGCTGGATATTAAAAGATAAATCTTTTACAAAGGCGGTCTGTGTAATGGGCTGCTGGTCTTGTTATTAACCTTGCGTGTTGCTTCCTAATTTTTGTCTGTCTTGTATTTCTTGCCCGATTTAAGACGGATTTGGATTCGTCTTCCTTTTAAACGATTGTTTTTAGGTTATGTTTCTAATTCTGGGTGTGTGTGTGTGTGTGTGTGTGTTTTAACAACGCTGTCGGTTGCTGACTTTATACGACGTCGGTGATGCACGAATGAACGTGTTCGGAGCATTGGTGGAATGACACTGGCAGGGAGCACCTGAAATAGTTGAAGAAAAGCCTGTCCAAGTGCCACTTTTTCCACTAGAAATCCTTGGCAGACTGGCCTACATTCGTAGTCACACGCCGGCGATTAACTGCGTGATTCCTCTTATCGCTGTTGTGGGACTTACGGGAAGATGAAATATGTTGCGACTGAACAGATGGGTCTGTGGAGCTTTTTAGTGCATAGAAATGTTTAAGCATAAAACTGCAGTACACATCTGGCAGCAGGACTCATCTATAGAGATGCTGGTTCCTAGATGTCCCGGGCGAAGTGGCCGCCTGAGAGCGACACACAGAAAATGCTGTGCTGCAGTAAGTGGCTACTAATGTTAGAATGTTAGACATGCACAGTGAATTAGTGGAACTGTAGACTTGAATATGCCTTGCCTAATATTTCTTCTTTATTTCTGTTTTATGTTGCTCTATTCCTTTCTTATAGTTTTTTTTTATTCATTCCGTCTTGTAGCTTCCTTTTTCGTCTTTTATGTCCTCCTTACTGTAACCTTCGCATTGAACCTTACCTTTCTTTGTACAGAATGCTAATACCTGTCCGATGTCCATCGCTCGATCCACAACGCTGAGTTCAGACGCAGAATGCAGTCTCAGAACTGAGTTCAGCTTAGGATGAAGTCTCCAAACAGTCAGTCGTGGAACTGAATGAGAACTTCGTTATAAAAAAGTATTGCGAAGCACCTGTGAAGGACAAACAGTCAAGATAACAGATTAATAGCCAGAACTACCGTAGTATATGCGCTTCACATAATACGTATTACTACCATTAATTCGATTAGAGTGAGATGTGATAGACGTATATCACGCATTTGGTTTATGATAAATTCGTAACAATTGTGTTCGAAATATATGAAGTAAGATACTGTGGGAAGATTTTAATGTAGACCAGAGGATAATGCTACAGTTTAACCTAGAGGAACAGGGCGCTGTGATTGGGAGTGGTTTCAGATGGCTCAATACTGTTGGAAAGGGGAGAAGGAGTACTTCCTCTGGAGGGACTTTCGGCCTAGGTCCTTCTAAAGGGCCCATTCCCTTTCTAATGTCCAGTAGAACAGGGGACCTATTCTGTCTCCGAAACGTCGATGGTTTCGTAGAATGCAAGGATGGAGGCTGTCTGAAATATCAGTGACGTCTGTGACAGATATTTTTAAAACTGATGGTCTTTTTATTTTTCTGGATGATGAATTTGAAAGCGATCTGAATTATTCTGTATTTTGATGTTCAAGCATTGAAATTCTGCAGTGAAACCCAGTTATTGCGGCTCTTAGAAACTGAACAACGATCTATCTTGTGTCACGTGGTTCCTGCATTATCGATGGTAAACATCGCGGGGTTCGAGGTTAAACAAAATGAAGTCGCTTTCACAAAGAAAAAATATTTTCACAATTACTTAAACTAACGATCTCACTGTTTACCCACTTACGCAAGGTTTCGGTCTATATTAAGTGGAGCAGATACGAACTTGCTGGCGACATTCTGGTTAGAAGCTACGTGCCTGTACACAAGCATAAAACTGCTGTGGAAAGAAGTATCTGAGGAAGGAATTTTAGGAGAATAAAAATAATAATTGCTTCCCTCTACAGTACGCCCTCTGTTCCATTTGCTCCCTCTGTACCCTGCGTCCTTCCTTCATACATTTTCTCTTTCGTCCAGGACACAACCCTTGTTTTAGATGCTTCCCAAACAGCCTAATCTTAAAGGCCCATGACCATATTTCACTAATCCCCATCAAGGCACTTGCGACACTGGTTTCTGTCTTGACCATATGGTTACGTGTTACGTCATCACAGTGTACTTGCCAAAGGGGTAAAGCTAATTTCAAGATTATCCCCATCTACATTTATGCCTCCAATGTGGCCTAGCCCTTAGGCTTCTCATTTGAAAGGTCTTTTACTTGTCTTATTTAACACATGCGTGCTACATGCGAAACCTCACAATTCATACTACTCAGAGATTGTTGAATGCAGTCAATTCCACCTTAACCCTACTGCTGTAACATAAGTGTTTTTAGTGCAGCCCTAGAGCAGGGCTGGCATACCTTTAAGGCGGCGCGTGCCCAAACTATCTATAAATTTCGAAAAAATTATTTCGCATGCCCATTGGAATTTTTAGAGCTACATAAAGTCTTGGAGTTTTCCACGATTATTATTAATTATTGAACTTATTATTATTATTATTATTATTGTTATAGTCAGTGCGCAGTATAATTATTTTATCTCTAATAAAGTCCTGCTCGAGGAATTTGATAAGGAAGGAAATTTGAAAGCAACTGGGGCTGCTACCACTTCCTGTTTGAAAATAAGATTTTAAAACGTTTTGTACATGTCACGTATTGGCCCAATTATCCCGGGGCCGGCACCCCATTGAAGTGCTGGCAGGAGTCTTGGGACGCCTGGAGGCAGGTCGTGTGCACTTTAAGTGCTGAAAACCATATGCAGTAGTGTACAGCCTTGCACTCCTGAAGATGGGCACAATGGTGCCCGAAACATGTTGAGTCATTGGTTTAGCAATAAATAATAATTGTTGCATCAAGTTGGTCTAACAAATCATTTCAGCTCCAGTTGTATTCATCATTATCATCATTATCCGCCGCTAGTTAGGTCTTCATAGACCTATTGCGGTTTTGTCGAAATGTCTGTAAGTGTCTTCGAAGCTGTCTTCGTCCATTTGGTCTACAACTCGGTATTAGTTTTGGTGTCCTTTTTTTTTTTTGTTCATTCTTGTTAGATGAAGCCAATTTGATTTGTATTTTCTTAGATTCTCGTCAACTGGTTCTACTTTCAGCTCCTGCAAAAGTCTTCATTATTTTTGTTGTCATAGAGTGTATACCCCTCTCTTCTGAAACATTTCATCTCGATTGATGTCAATCTTTTTTTTATCCTTTTTTTCTGAGGGTCCAAATGTCACTTCTCTACAGAAGAATGAGGAACGCCAGTGCATTATATACTTTTATTCTTGAAGATTTCTGGATTGAAGTTGGTTTAAAATTGTTGTTTAGAATACCTAGTATTTGATCAAATTGTGCTAGTTTTTGTTGAGTATCTTTTGAAATAAAAAGATAGGAAATTTCACAACAAAGATATTTAAAATGCTTTACCTGTTGTAAACACTTATTATCCACAGCGATTTTACATATTCCTGGGTCTCGTCCAGAATATGCCATCGTCTCTGATTTTTCTGGTGATATTTCCATGACTGCATGACTGCTATGTTGGTATGACTGATAGCAGAAAAGTAGGCAGTGCGGCGATGATGAAGTTTCCATACGTGTGTAAAATTATTTTGGGCAGACACGCAGAAATGACGATGTTGTGTTTCTTATGCGTGTAAAATTGGGAAAGCGGACAAAAAAGTGGCGTTCCAGGGATTCTATTGAAAATTGTGCTGTCGCTTTTTTTTAACATCAATGTAAATGGGACTGGACAGGAAAGTTAATACGTGAACCACCTCTGTCAGCTCTCGAATCTTAACCCTCTTTTTGTTCACATCACAGTGCGATTTTCTTTATTGGTAATTAAAACTGCCGTTGGACAAAGAGTTTAATCTAACACAATGCTGGAAAATTTGCATTAAGCCTCGAGTCCCGACAGTGTTTGAAGGAGGAAATAACATGAAGTGCATCTAACACAGAAAGAGCATTTCTCTACCTGCAGTCTTTGTTTATTATCATGGAATTTCAGTTATTTGATGCAATATAAATAAAACAAGCAGCGTTATTAGAATTCCTCTTACGAGCGAACGGACACGTGTGTGAAACGCTTGAAGTGCTCACGTGTGCAGTGTGACTCACGTACTGCCTTAAGCCTTGTATCTTTCGGTAATGCCCGTGTTATCAGTCATAGAGGGTCCTTATTTCGACTCCTTTGCCAGGTTACACACTGTTTTCAGGAATGTCGCCTGTGATTTCTCTTAGTTTACATCCACAGGAATTATATAACATTATATCGTATATGTTGGGACGGCTTTCTTCTAAATTCTTAAGTAATTCTGAATTCTTGATCAATTTTTTCTTATACATTTTTATATCCTGCGCAGTTGAAATAGCTCCGTAAAAGGACCTCTTATGTCGGCCAGTCTGACGTGCAATTGTGGATATTGCAGAAATACGTTTCTTTGCGCGATGATTGTAGGGTAATTACAGTACTGGAACACAAGCACAGTGACTTAATGAATAAATAAGCTATTTGACTAATAGCTTAGGGGGGTGCACAATTTTCCCAAAAGTCTAGGAGCCACATCTAAATTCTAGGCGTGTAAAGGGTGACATGAAACAAGTTCTGTACTGGGGGTCTTCAAATATTAGTCACTACTGTACAAAATTTAGTCACCACCGCGTCCTCGCATCCGCGATTTGTGCATCCCTGATCTACAACATCTGGGAATAATACCCGAATTCGCTTTTACCATCTTAAACCGTGATGCTGAAGGTGACAGGGGTTCAGACAAAACTATTGTCGCCGGAGTGGGTGAAGAAAAATTTATATTCACGATGATGGTGGTGGTAATAATAATAATAATAATATTGTTAGTAATAAGTTAACAGTAATTCCTGACATTGCGACATAGCGGTCAGAACGATTTCTTTGCATCCGGAAGGTCCTGAACTGGAACTTTTGCTGGGAGATCGGTTATTATGACCGGCAGATTTCTGGTTCCCTAAGTCTCTCTAGGCCAGTGTCGGCTTTATGCGTGTCGTTTAAAATACAGTAATTATTCTGTAATTCGAAGCTGTATAATCTAACTTGCTGAATGCATCGTTAAACAACACAGTATATAAGGAAACGACTACAGGTCAATATATAAATGTAAATATGTAAGTTATATACAAAGACTTTCGAACAGTAGAAAGTATGTAAACGTTTGACTTCTATTCAGGATCTTAGTGCATGTGAGGCAGCATACTTCGTCCGACACAAAATTTACTAACACGTTGAATTTAAGGCTGTATCACTTTAATTATCAATCAACAAATGCACTTACATAAAATTTCACATTAAAACACTTAAAATCGCTCCGACATGTTTCGATCCTAAGATCATCCTCAGGGAGCTACGTTGTTCCTTGCTAAAGTCATTTTAAAAACACTCACA
>Ga0123354_10005794_pt1 | contig 18116 bp, 11 predicted proteins | sample TergutLab28metaG_2_FD_97872 | JGI IMG/M metagenome (GOLD analysis project Ga0123354, IMG submission 97872) | Labiotermes labralis P4 segment gut microbial communities from Petit-Saut dam, French Guiana - Lab288 P4 | ecosystem: Host-associated > Arthropoda: Insects > Digestive system > Gut ...
CTCAACATGTTTCAGACGTTAATACGTCCATCTTCAGGAGCTAGCGAGTACTTGTTGTGTTGTGTAGGCTGACTTGAGGCGTGCTGGTGTTATGTGGCGGGATTGGCTGTTGGTGATGTGGTACAACACAACAAGTATTCGCTAGCTCCTGAAGATGGATGTATTAACGTCTGAAACATGTTGAGCAATATATAATAAAGCAAGTGTCATCTAGTTGGTCAACCTTTATTCGAATATAGAAATTGTTGAAAGAATGGCAAAAGGCAACAAAGCATACTATGCCAATGCAAAACTAATAAAATTGAAATTCCTAAAGAAAAACACCAAAATGAAAATATATAAAACAATGATAAGACCAGTCGTTACATACTCATCAGAGACTTGGACTTTAACAACAAAAGATTAAAACAATCTACACATTTTTGAAACGAAAATACCAAGGAAGATATTTGGCCCTATCAATATTGACAATATATGGAGAACATGAAACAACATGGAGATTGATAAATTAATAGAAGGTGCAGATATAATGAGATTCATGAAGGCACAAAGCTGGAGCATATTCAAAGAATGGACCAAGCAAGACCAACTAGGAAGCTGTTAGACTGGAAACCTATGGGAAGTAGACCAGTAGGAAGACCAAGACAACGATGGCAAGATGCAAGATGGAAGATCTAAAAAACCTGAAAATCAAAAACTGGAAGGAAACAGCTAAGGATAGAAGAACTTGGAGAGACTTGGCTGAGAAGTTGAAAACCCACAATGGGTTGTAGTGCCAAATGATGATGATGATGATGTGTTAAAAGGTTTGTAGATGGGTGAAGGTCACAATTATGGCTGATAGGGACACCACAGCAGTAATTTGTGACTGAACAAGTCAGTCCTGGTTTATAAGAGTTGCTGTCTAGTGTTATTGCCCATATTGAGTTTATAACTAATGCTTGGAGATTGAATATTAACACTTTCATTTGCTTTAATGCTTGTACATGATTATAGAGTGATATTGTTGCTTATTATTTACTTTAATCCAGAGAAGTTTAAATCAAGGTAATGTACATGGTAGATTTCTTGTTATTTTTAAAGTAGCTCGTGATCACCATGTACCAGCAGTAGTTGCAAAATTAAAACCATGTGTACTGTGTGTAACTAGATGGTTTTCCTAGTTTTATACCTATACTACTTAGTTTTTTCTTCATGCAGGAAGTTCCATTTTTAATTTTTTTTTTCCAGGCGTTGTTGAACATTACTACAGTGGGTTGCTGCACAGTTCTTACTGTAGTTATAATTACCATTTATACATTCATGGGTGTAAGGAGATTAGTGGCACGGTGACATTGACATTGTCCAGAGGTGAACATCTTTTCAGGGCCAACTTTGTAGACTTTTAAGGTAAGTGAAACATTCAGTATATTTTTGCAGGTTGAATTGTTTTGGTATTGAATAAAATAGATGTTACCTGTTTTAGATGTTTACTTTGAATAAACAGATAATTGATATAATGATATTCTTCTGGGTTGTGACACCATATATGGTTATAGGTAGACCGACATTTATGGAGGAGTTTGCTGCCTCTGTCTTCGGGATGACAGAATTATGGTTTTGTAGATGCTGACATTGCTTGGGGAAGGCAGTGGGTCAGCTCTTTAGGTAGGTTGTAAGGAGTGTGATGAGTCAGAATTGTGGAAAGAGAGGAGATCTTGTTAAAAATGGTAGAGCTGTGTGAATTGCTGAAATTGAGAACAGTGATAACGAATGGCCTTTTCAGGGGTTCCAGCACAGTGAGAACTATGAAACACTGTACAAGTGTGACATAATGTACATGGGGTCCTTTTCTGAGTTCTAGTGGGTGTGCAGTGAAATGTGAGAAGCCCTGTGTGTGTGTGAACACATGGATGGTAATGTTACCTCATGGGGACAGGACTGTACTGTCTTCGGAGAGTGCCTTTTTCTTCCTTTTCTTTGGGCACTGGATGAGGAACTTGTGCAAGTTGTTAGGGAGAACTTATCCTCCAAATTCCATCACTCTGAAGATGGAAGCAGCATGTTTCTCTGAAGCGTTAGTGTTTTCTTACAGTTATATGTGGTGTGCAAACCCGAAGCAGTAAGATTTTATTAATGCACACCATAAAAGCCTGGAAACTTATGTAGCAATTGATATTACTGTTTGTAATCTGTAGGAAGAAGTGCTACTCATCCATATAAGTTTTAGTGTGATGAAGTCTTAGGTGTTTGTAGTACTAAGTTTGGAGAAGATGTATTTTTGCACTGCCAAGTGGCAACAAGAGAAAATATTTTAAGAGTTACTTAACAGCCCTTTCATTTGCCAGGATTATGTAGCATCAGTGACAGGCAAATGAATGAGTATTGTCCACTGGTGGAATAATACTTACATGGGGGAAGTGCAGTACTTGTGGGCGGGGGGGCTGTCCCTTAAGCATTTTGTCCACCACAATTCCCACATGGACTGGCCTGGCATTGAACATGGGCATTCATGAAAGGCTGGTGACTGAGTCATGACACAGATGTGATATTAAAGGTTAAATCATTAATACTTGTAGGTGTATTGGTGTGTTGACTATGTAACATTATAAAGTGTCACAACTTCCTGTTGTAGCTAGTTGAATATTTGAATGGCTATACTTGAACACAGGCTTATACTCCAATTTTATGCTCTAATACCACTGAACTGACCAATGAAGAAAATCGCAATCGTACACTTCAGTATGTTCTTGAGTAAATGCTTGGACATTATGTGTATCTTCTATTTAAGCAGGCCACCTTGCTGTTTTGAGATGTTCTTCAGTTCATGTTTTCTGAGGAACAGTGAAAGTGGTCTGTGTGGGAGCATTATAAATTACAATGTTTATGTAATTTGATTCTTCTAGTTTGCTAAGTCCATAATTGTTCAGGTATTTACCTGTTTTCATACATAAAAAATTGTCCAGATAAACCTTCTTACTATTCAGTTATTGCTTTAGAATTTATATCATTTTGTGTCTGTGTAGCAAGCAGTATTATTTTCATTCCAAAGTTGCAAAGTTACTGTGTAAGAATCTTCCAGATCGAAACAGTTTGTTTAATCATTTGTGCCTTTTTCATTTGATTGCCTCAACACTGTGTCATGGTGCGCCCTGAGATTTTGAGAGGAGAACATGACCTCCAGGTATGGAGAGTGGCTGTATATATATATTGAATAATCAGTCATCAGTGTGGATCTGCAGCTTTTGGTTTTGCTTAGGGACTATGAAATTCTGTCCCCAAAAGTCCAGCATGTTACAGGTCTTTGAACTTGGCTGAATCTTGTAGAACAACTTTTGTACTAAACTATGGACAAAGGTGTGGGATGCATGTGGACTGGTTTTGTATTTTGTAGGATGAGGGACCTCAAAAGTAAAGTTGCTGTTGGCAACAAATGCTATTATGCATTAGGACCCATAATTAAAAGAAGATCTCTATCCCAGTCAATTAAAATTTGCCTCTACAAAACGATCATAAGATCAGCTGTGACATATGGAGCATAGACATGTACGCTGACAAGTAAAACTGAAAAAATGTTAATGACATGGGAAAGAAAGATATTGTGGAAAATATATGGACCAACAAAGGAGAATGGATGGTGGAGAATTAAAACTAATGAAGAATTGAGAACCAAATATAAATTCCAAGATATTGTGACCGTAATAAAGATTCGAAGACTAGAGTGGCATGGACACTTAAGTAGAATGAATGAGACCAGGTCTGTAAAGAAGATTTTTGAAGGAAAATTAGAAGGAAGAAGAGGTAGAGGACGACCCAGACTCAGGTGGATAAATGATGTGGAAGATGATTTAAGGAAGCTCGGTGTGAAACAATTGAGAATGAAAGCATTGCATAGAGAGGAATGGGCATCAATTATAAGGGAAGTCAAGGACAAACTGAAAGGGCTGTAGTGTTAATAGGAAGAAGAAGAAGAAGGATGAGGGACCATTGGCAAACTCTTGTGAACATGGTAATGACCTTTTGAGTACCACGAAATATGGTGAATTTCTTGACTAGCTGAAGAACTGTTGCCTATACAACCATATCTATGTTGCCATGGAGTGAGTTTAGTTCACTGTTCAGTTGTCCTTCAAGTCTTTCTTTTATGCCTTCACATTGGTTTGCAGGGATAGTAACACCTTAATGGCATCTTACTTGAGAATCTAGAAATTTGCACAGCTAGTGAAGGAATTCCCCACCATGTGTTCATTGTGTACATAAGATGGTACTCTGAATCGGATGAGTCCAGCCCATATCCTCTTGAACATTAATTTTAATTCTGAGTTGTATATGTTTAGGTTTTCCTAGTGGTATCTTTCCATCAGTTATGTTGCCTTGAGTTCCTTATGCATTTGTCATCTTTCCAATGTCCCGCTCATCTCATCCTCCTTGATTGCATCACCATAATAGTGCTTGGTGAAGAGTAAAAACTGTGGAGCCTCAAGTGAGCAGTTTCCTATCACTGCCTCTTAGGTCTAGATATTCTACATCCATACAAAACAAGAGCAAAACGAGGAATAATTATTTTTTATTCAGGTTATTGAATTGTTATTCACCCCATTTAAACAATATCGGACAGACGTTATGGAACTCTAGGAAGAGAGATAATTGTGTGTGGTCCTTAATTTATGAATATGGTTAATGTGAACGTTAGAGTAATAGGGAGTTTTGAGTAGAACTCATGAAGCTAACTTTGTTGTTGATTTTTAGTTCTACATATTTGTTAGTATTAGTGTTGCTGTTTTACTTTGTTTCATTTTTGTGAAGAACTTAATATTTAAGGCGGATTCTGTATACCTTAAATCTGCCATTAATAATTTCAGAGTGTCGCTTCTCCACGAAGTTTGTATGTGTATGTGTATTATCCTGGTAAAGTTCACCGTATAACAGTCCGTGAAGTCTCAGAGGGTCTGAACGTCGGCACTAGATTGGAGTGGGCGGGCGGTCACGCCATGCCACGGTCCCTTGACCCACGGAAAGCGACCCGGTACCCATTGTACAGGAGGCTGGGTGGGCCGCAGGTCCGGTGGGGACGGGTGCGAAAAATCTCGCCCCCACCAGGATTCGATCCCCGGACCGACCAGCCGTAGCGAGTCGCTATACCGACTGCGCTATCCCGGCCCGTTTAATATCGTTGTAGCTTTCACAATCATTAATTACCATCAAGCCGAAAGCTAAAGAATATTTTCGCACAACCGCGACCTAATTACTATACATTTTGCAAAACTTTTAACCCAACAAATGTTGTATATTTCTCCATGTCTCACTACCGCCTCCCCTGCCTCACATTTTCGCGTGTTCACCATGTTGTTATTACCGATTGCAGGAAATTAATCAGTACGTCGTTGCGATGTCGACCAATAGTCATATCAAGCTTCATAAAAATAGGTTAACTGTTTCAACATTTTAATTGGGGGGGGGGGGGCGCAGACCATGGACATCCGGAAAGCCGACTTTTTCCCCTTTTAGGGAAGGAGGTAAGGTGAAGAGAGATCGGCACGCATGTTTTCATTCTGCTTTGCTTCTGTTCACCCTGTTACTTGTTGGTCGATGCACGGTGTGGTAGATTCTTTTTGTAACAAAGACATATATTCGTAAGTTTTCAAGAAAACCTCCTTTTCCCAGTCTCACGGACTGAAGTTAGAGCGAAGCTTCTTATTCACCGTCTTTTCGTGTTTCATTGGAGTTGAATGAATAAAGGGAACTGTCCCATTTGTCTTTGTTAGTGATCACATATTGCTGTTGGTTTGGTGAACTTTCGGTAGGTCAGATTTGTAGTTAGTCAATGACAGGACATACGACTGGTGTTTGCGGTTTTGGAGTTTGGGCGTGGTAAGCAGTAAACATGCTGAGGTGGTACTGGGGCTGGACACCGCTTAATGTAGGCGTATACTACGGTGATGTAAGTAGCTATACTGCCTTTCTTTGCCACATATTGGCCATATTTTGAGGGTATTTTCTTTTTAAAAAACTGCATTTCTATACAAAATATTTGTTACAGACTTGCACTTTAACAGTGCTATTTAAGCGACAATACTGTCCATATTGAGTAGTGACGCTGGTCTTCAACTGATAATCGACCATCTAGTTTGATTTGTTGTATTTCGCATTTATAGCAACAGATTCAATGTTCTGGATTACTGTTTTTGGAATAAATATTATACATAGTGATGGCAGTGTTTCGGCTTCTTATTCAGTTGCTACCGGGGTTCTTTCCCTGGGGGTAAAGTGGCATGGCATGATGTTGATTGATAACCTCCATATAGTGCCGGTGTTTGAGGATGAGTGGATCTATACCTCCACTCCCTCACATGCCTTAAGATCATGGACAAGGACAGCTGTGCCCGTAAACTTTTTTATGGCCATTGTTTAAGGTGTCATTTTTCAGTCATCAGATTTATTCATTTCCCATTGAGTGAGCGGCGGGTTGCATTGTGAATCCCATAGTTGTTTTCCAGGGGTAGTAGAAGGCTAAGGATTTGAGTTTATCGCCGCGATTACTATGACGATTACTGCCTTCTGGGATGTGACTTTGAGCAGTTTGGTAGGAATTTACCGGTGTTTCAGAGGAAATTGTTGCCTTCATCTTTAGGATTTCTTTTACTTTGAAGATGGAGGCAACGTGATTTTCTGAAACGATGGCCAGTTTGTACCGGACCACACATTATCAAATTCCTAAATTCTGTACTAGCAAAGGTTAACTAAAGATGTCACAACTTCAATTCATGTCTCCACAATTCGGCTGTCGATCTTTTAAATACAAGAATCACACGAAGCCAAATTGTTGTGTTGCATTGCTGATAAAAGTACTGTAAGCCAATGTATTTTGGAAGTACGTACTTACTGGTAGAAGATGTGATTCGGCGATTCTAAAGCGTCTTACTGACGACCCAAAATTGTGAATGACTTTGGCCTGGCAACAAGTTTTGTACTTGCGCCAACTCGGCACTCCGGCAGACCTCATCAGGTTGTTGGCATACGTGAGGATTGTTTCGGAAGTTATGACCTAGCTTGAATGAATGTTTCCTTATGTATGCGGTTTTTTGTTCGGGTGTTACTGGACGACGCCCTACGACCGTGGAAGTTGTTTGGCATCGAAGGGAAAGGGGAGGAGAGAGGGAGAGAGCGGTCGTGGCCTTTTTCAAGAATACTGACCAATATTGACATGGAATGGGTGCTGAGGAGAATGTTTGGGCCTAAGAGGGACGACGTAATAGGGGAGTGGAGAAAACTACATAATGAAGAACTTAATGATCTGTACTCCTTACCCAATATTTTTGGGGTAATAAAATCGAGAAGAATGAGACGGGTAGGTCATGTAGCGCGTATGGGTGAGTGGAGAGGCGTATACAGGATTTGGTGGGGGAACCTGAGGGAAAGAGACCACTTGGGAGACCCAGACGTAGATGGGAAGATAATATTAAGATGGATCTTCAGGGAGTGGGATGGGGGGCATGGACTGGATCGAGCTGGCTCAGGATAGGGACAGGTGGCGGGAAATTGTGAATGCGGTAATGAACCTTCGGATTCCATAAAATGCAGGGAATTTCTTGACTAGCCGAAAACCGGTTAGTTCCTCAAGAAGGACTCCGTGGAGTAAGGTAGTAAGTAACTGACATGGAATAGTGAAGGTAAATTTGTCTCTTTACACGCCGCGAAGGCATGTGTGTGTTTGTTTGTGTGTGTGAAGGTATATCTGCACTCATTCTTAACCTCGGCGTTATATGGAGGCGCGTCATGCTCTCGCCACGGCTGCTGTATCCCCGGAGAGCGAGCATCGTGTGCTTATTGAATAGGTGGCCCGGAATTGGATGGTTGGTGTGCGTAAAAACATGCCAAATCTGATTTAAGCTAACGGGTGGTTTTATCACGAACCGATTTGAGGATCTAGATCAGTCCAAACAACCCTTTGTTGCTCAGGGGTCATTTGGAAACCTCCATATCGAGCGCGGACCACAAACCGGTGTTGAACAGAGCATTACGTTTGCAAGGAAAATTTTTATATTCAAGAATTAAGACTAAAATTACCGTCAGTTAATTATTAGTAAAAATTAATGTCATGATTAATTATAGCTTAATATTTGGAGCTTACATTGTTTAAGAATGGAAGGGCGTCAATTAGAAGCTTGCCTTGTTCTTTTGTCAATGATTTTTTTAAGAAATGCACGAAATTCTGTTCCATGAAGTTCTAATTGAAATACATGTGCACTTTGTGTTATCAGAACATACTTAGAACTAGAAGAGTAAGGAGGATGGTGGAGCTTACCATTCCGTATTTTTCTCACTCCTTCCAATGTAAAGTTTCCAGCATAAAATGACCATGCAACATCTATGAATCGCATTACAGCTTATGCTTGCTACATTTAACTATGCATGCAGAGTTCACTAAATTGCCAAATAGAATCATCTTACATTCTGATGGGGGAACATAAGTTAAGGGTGTTCAAAACTATCGCGAGACGCAGACGTAACTCTGGCGGGCCAGATGCGACCTGGTGGCCGCGGGGTGCTCATTACTGATCTAGGTATATGTCTGTGATCTCTGCATACACGCTTCCCAACTTCCCCCGGGGTTCCGTTCCGACGACCAGGTCGTAAGTCGCAGTACGGATGCCATTCATCGCAGTTTCCCGGGACAATCCCGGTTTTGTGGGCTGTGAAGTCCCTCAAAATTTGGTTCGCGTCACCAGATATCCCAGGGTTTGCCGAGACATACAAGTGCGATATTTCTGTTAATGCGTACGAACATTCTGACTTTCCCACAATGCGGAGGGACATCTACCGAAGTAGGACATCCATCAACCAGCGACTAACAGGAAGGATTAGGAGAGGGAGAGGAAGATGTGTGGTTATTAATTACGGAGCCTGGTTGGAGACTGGGAAGGAGGAGGAACTGATATGCAAAGAAAATTAAGCGAACTGAATTATTATTATTATTATTATTATTATGTTATTTGTTTCTGTGTGTCAGAGTTTTCTGTCGCCGTAGTGACATTACGAACACGAAAATTACAAAGACCGAAACAACATAGACTCGTACGCCTGCGCATTTTATCACCCATTCGTGGGGTTTACCGGTTTGTGTTGTCAGTCGATGGCGTCGTGGGTCGACGAGCGTCTGCATTTTGCCGTTTCAACTTCGGGAATCAAATTAAGCCGGATACTAAAAGTTCATAAATGCACTACTTCATTTTCACAGTCCATGGGTTAGAAACATTACTTCTATTTGTACAATTTCGATGCATCCCCATATGGTAGACCTAAACAAAAGTTTGTGGAACCTTCTTGATTTTGACCAATTTGTTTTATTTTAAGAATCAGTTAATGTCGTCAAGATCGCCTTCTGTGTGTACACAGATTTGGATGGAAGTTCAGATATAAGCACTTTTTATGTTAGGAATGTTCTGATTATGGTTTTGTGCAGTGAGACGTCTGGTAGTTTGTTAGATGGTATTAATGTTTCGGATGAAGCCTTTTTTCCATCTTCATGGCATAGAGTAATTTTAATTTACTGTAATTCATTGTAAGGACAGCTTGAATACCTTAATGGACTTCTACGTACGTTTTGTGAGTCCCTTGAGAGATTTGGTGATACTTGAACCAATTCAATGGTTCTACTGGTTTTATACATGCATTACATCGCGGAAGTTCATTTGGGGAAACCCAGTTTAAGAGCAAATTACCCCAGTGCTAAAGTGAACTTGTAACTTGAATATGGAGGCAGTCGGTATTTCTAAACGCTGGTAAAATTCTACCGGCGTACACGCGTCGCATCTCGGAAGACCGTATCGTTCTTTGTTTTAGTACGTTTGAAAACTCGTCATCCCAGTTTTTCATCATGCGTGCCTAGAGACCTGATATCGGAAGGTGATCCTCCGGCGCTGTTGACACACGCAACCGTACTCTTATTACGGTGACGGAACGTGGTATAATTGCGAATGGTACGCAATACCCCGTTAAAATTATGCCTACAAGTGCTTCACTGATACGACTAGAAGTTTTACACCGCCATTGAGCCAGTTCAGCTCAGTTCACATAACGAAAACCTTTTGTCTCGGTCGTACTCAGTGTATGAATACGTACTCACCGTTGAATAGTTAGTAACTGCATTAAAGTAATGAGTCGCATCTCCTTCCGATTCTAATAACCCGTCTCTAAAACAAATCTTAAGGCCATTCAATTTTTCCGACCTTTTAAATGAACGTTTCCCAAGAGGCTTCCCCTCTTAAAATTCTGTATTCATTGTGATTTCGTCTGTGAAAGTCCAGCCTTAGATATCACTGTTTTAATACAAGGCGACTTGTAGGTCTAGCCTATAAATCTTTGTGCAGTACCTTAACTGTCCATTTATTTATTCTTTGTAGGGTGCTATAACATTCGTGCACTTTGTTTTCCAACACGAAAAAATCACACATTAAATAGTGTGTAGAAAAAACAGTAGCAACTTGTACAGTGCGTAACTACCAGAGAGCTGTATGAGAATATAGCCAATAACTACATGTGAAGTTTTTTAAATTTTAATTACTTCTTGTTTTGAATATAGATACTTTTGCAGGAAACGATATATAAAATATTCTAATAAATTTTATATTATATGCAATTCCTGTTTTTGTTCAAACCTCCAATATTCTCCCACTCAGTAACAAGTCTTCTAGCGCCACCGAATCATGTCAGAAACCAAAACGTAAGTAAATGGAGGATAAGTGTATTTATGGGTACTGAGTTGGCATATTATTGGCATTACATAGTTCTGACACCGATGATAATAATTTCAAGCCCCACTGTCCTTTAATTTCGTTACATTTATTTGTTGCGTACTTGTTTTCGGAAGACCGCGGTACTCGATATTCTGGAACACGACGGTGGTGTAGGTGTTTTAAAACTGTGTATAACGCATGAAGAAGAACGATATGATACCAAGTCTCCGGAGTAGTTTCTTCCCTGAACGGTCTGTGTATGTAAGAGTTGAAGAGCCCGAAGGTCACCCTGTGAACTCCTTTATTGAACCAGTTCAGTCCAGTTCACACAACAGCAATTGAATCTCATGGTTTAATGCAATGTCATTCTCCCATATTAGTGTGTGTAAAATGTGCTGTTATTGTTTTCCGTGAGTGTGACTTCAGTATGTTTCGAATGAATGATACGCTGGTATTAAGTTTCCACAGTAGAGAAGACTTGTATAGTGCTTCGTGCGTCCTGATATTTGATGTTCTTCATGCTGCAGGTTATGAACGAAAACCGACATTGCATTTTTGCAGCAGCAACAAACAAGAGCAAAGTCACAGTTGTTGCGTGTTATTTACTTTACTGTATACTTGCATTCGGTGTAATCGGCATAGTGGCTAGTCTAGGGCTGGGCGATCCGGGGTTCGGATCCGGGCAGGGATAACAGATTTTTCTCTTCTCCACAACGTTCAAACCGGCTGTTGGGCGAACCTAGCCTCCTGCTCAGCGGGTACTGGAGACTCTTTCCGCGGAAGTAAAATGGCCGGAGTATGAGGTTGACCGCTGTCTTCCATGTATTGGGGATGTTCAGAATGATTGGAGCTATTCCAGCGCTCCACTAATGCCGTTTTGCCGTATGCAGAGAAAATGTTACCCTTTTTATACTTTCTTACTGATTAACATAGTGATTTATATCCACGTGAAGGGAAGGGAACCAAGTAGAAAATTTCGAGCAATACAATTTTTCATAAACGGAAGAAACTGTTTGCTCTTGTGTCCGTGTTTAATGACCGGACATTAGGCGGTGCATATTTCAGTAGTGTTGCCAGTGTTCTTGGATATACATACATTAGGTGTAAAATAAGAGTGAATCTAGAAGCAGGCAACTTGTTTTGCAGAACTTCGTACTTCGAATAGACTGTTCATGTTACGAACACTGACGTCACTGTATTGTATTCGATCTTTCTATTTTTAGTTTCTTCCAACAAATCCGTCACGGGTAATTTAACTATCAAATACATGGACTCTCTTTATCCTGTATGTCCTGTACAGATATGTAACGCATTTTCACCGGGCTGAATGAACCAGCAAATAAAAGGACTGATATACGTTATCTTCGACAACCACGCCTATCAATTATACACGTACCCGTATCATCGTCCAACGTGTGGTATCAGTTGCCAGCATTTAACGCCTAGTGACTGGCAAAGTAAATTGATCGTGCGATATTGTGTTCTCAAGAAATTAAAAGTTAAGTTACTTGTCTGCTGCAGTGTGTTCAGAAATGTGCGATGAAGCCTCTTTGAGCTCAGCAGTTTGTTGTACAGACCAGTTGACTCCCAAATTAAGTGACAAGTCGTGTAAGCCTATTGTGTCAGCACTACAGCATGTTTATGGTGGTTGGAATAGCGCTGAAACACTTTTTCTTATTGCCGAAATAGTATGCAATACTCCGTAAAGGGGTTCGTCATGTAGTAGGAACAACTCTGCATATGAGAGGCGAATCCACCAGTAGGATATATATATATATATATATATATATATATGTGTGTGTGTGTGTGTGTGATACGCTGCGATGAAGTGGTGACACGTGGAATCGGACTCGCATATATCCTGTAGTGCATAGGTTGTATCCCTTTATTTTGTAATAATGCGCAAGTGTTCGTGTGTGTCTTCAGGAATAAACTTTAGGATTCAGTGGCTGGAGAAATATTGACATTCTGGCTTGAATACGAAGTTCTGGGTGTTGTGTATAGACAAGTATACTGCTGGTAACGTAGGATATCACAATGTCTTTGTCTCGTCCGTCTACTGCTAGCAAGAATATTCCGCTCGCCGTTCGCGGCCGTAGCAGAGCGAACAGTGATGGAGGAATTTACCGCCCTGTTAACTTGAAGCGCAAGAAACTTACTTCATCAGCTTTGGTTCATAATCGTACGTTATCAGAGGTGGGTCAGAATTTAGTACTGAGCTCATTAATGTTTGTTCTTGTCTGAATCATTGTAATGCGATGTATGGGTAAATCTAGCTTCAGAAAGAAATATATTTCAGACCCGGACACTGGCCGAATGACACAACCGAATTCACATATAAAGATTACTGCATTCAGAAATCTGATGCCACGAAATTTGGTAGATAGTGGGTCTATTGAGGTGTAGAGAAATCTACGACTACCTCAGCATGGGTGAACAATGTTGAGTAGCCTCCTACAGATTCACGCAAGGCTGTCTGTCTCAAGGATATAGACCTAGATTAAGGTGGATGGATGATGTCGAATTTGACTGGAGGTATATGGGTGTAAAAAGATGGAGAACAAGAGTTTTTGACAGAATAGAGCGGGCATCTGTCGCGCGGGAAGCCGAGGCCAAACTTAAAGGATTGTCGTGCTGAATAATAACAACAACAACAACAATAATAATATAACAACAACAACAACAACAACTTGGTAACCAGCCTTTAAGCTGCCATCTGCTACTCATTATATGGAAACTAAGCGTTGAAATATTTCATATAAATTCAAGCATTCGTCGAATGGCCACAAAATATACTTAAAGAATACGATAATGCGTATGTTAATAGTTAATTGATTTTTTCATTTCTTTTGAAAAGGTAAATACTCATGCTATTGTAGTGAAATAGACGAAATTATAGGTGCAAATTTTGTGAGTTAATATACGTCCTGCACATGACGGCTGTGTCTTCTGTTCGTTTTCTTTGTTGATGGAGATTACTACTACTTGGTTGATTCCCACTCATGGAAGCTTCGGAGAACCTACCATATTTTCACTGATTTATACTCGTCAGGTAATCTTCCTTTGTTAGACCTAGCTCACGACGACCCCTGTTGTCAGCATTATCTTTATTTTTTTCCGTGGACTGATAATGGCGTTTCCCCTGGGTACCACTAAGTAAACACTAAGATGTTTTCGCTTGTTCCTTCTGACTTTCTGTAACAAGTCGCTGCTTGCTGCAGCTGGGAAGAAGGCTACTGCTCCGTTCTTGCTTAGTTCTGACGATAAATATTTTGCTACTGTAATTTTCACGTATTTGTGAGATAGTGCATTCTGCAGATCGCTAGTAGTGGACTAAAGTCGGTGGAGGAACGCAGTGTCGTGTTATTCCGTTAAAGAATATTGCCCGTCATGTTTACCAAGGATATTGTATTGTTTTTATTTTAAGTGCTCGGACAGCTGATATTTTAATCCTCGCTTTGAACTTTCTTCTACGTCATCACGATGTGTTCTTATCTTTCTTCATCATTGATGGACACTTCTAGCTTGTAGTAGTTGTGGTATTCGTCATGAATTACTACTATAAGTGTTTTGGACATGAACGGACGCTGCTTACAGCCATGACGTGCAATTCGGTTTGGACCAGTTGTGTGTGGAAGCTGATTTCACTGCTTGCTAAGACTTCTACTGCAGTGGAAACATTACAGTGGGTCCAACGATTTGTGTGTTTCTGTTAGTGTTGTGCTATCAGTCGTTTTTTTGTTTACTTTGATATGACTTTTATGTGACTTCCTGCTGGTCAGTCTATTTTAGACATCAGTTCATTGGCAAAGTGTTTAGTGATCCCAGGAAACTTGTTTATTAGCTATAAATGCAGAGGATGTCATGCCAGTGCTCTGGGTTTTTCTAGCCACAACTTGCTTCAGTGTTTTTGTCTCTTCAGCGGGATCTCATTCCCTTATCAGCAATCTACACAATGGATTGGTCTCCGTCTATATCAACGTCAGCATCTAGCTCTAGCAGCGGGACACGAAGTGCTGTATGCGTGTCACGGGTCCGTAGTAGCAGGCAGAGCTTGAGCCGTGCTTCGGAAGCGGTTCCTCTTATGCTCAGCAGTTTCCCACCACCTAGAAGTTACGGTAGCCTCCTCACTTACTACCGATTTATCAGAAATGGAAGCGTCGCCGGTAATATTCAGGTACTGCATGTTGCTCACGTAGTGTCTTCTTTGTCGCACGAACCGATACGCTCCATTACGTTATTACCGTTTCTTGAGGTCGATTAATTACACAGATGTTCTGTTTTAAAACTGCAGTAGGTTACCAAGGAAAGTACGTTTTATAAATACTGCACCGTTACTTTATGACACCCAATTTATTGGCTATTTCAGATGCTGTTGACCTATTTATAATATCTGTGTACCGTTCGTTAATAGTTTTTTTTTTTCATATTCTATGTAGAAACCAAACATTACAATACGGGTGTGATACTTAGTGTTCCTGGCTAAGGGACAACATCGATAGGAGGAGCATATTTAGACCTAAGAAAGCGAAATGAACTGGAATTTGGAAAGAATATACATTACTAGAAGCTTCATAATCTGAACGCTTTGCTTAATGTTACTGGTGAGATGAGCTACGCACGACGAGACCGATAGCGTATGTAACATGGGTGGGGGAGAACCTCGAAGAAGACCTAGGTTGCGACTGGAGATAATATGGATCTTCGAGAATAAGGTGCGAGAGTTTGGGCCGTATTAAACTGACTCTTGATAGGGTTCATTATCTGTTGTAGTTGGAAGAGTAATGGACGTTTTGAGTTCCATAATTTCTTGACAATCTGAGTAACTGTGACTTTCTAAAGAAAGGTCCTGCACCATGAATTTACAGAATACCTTTGCCAGATATATGTGCTTGAAATGATCCATGATTAATTTGAGTATACAAGTAGACTACTTGCGAAAAACTGTTTTAAGTATCAATTTTATAAAGTGTTATTGTGGTTTTATGTACATACAAAACTGATTCTTAATTTTCTTTGCACGTAGGGATGTGAATAAAATAAAATAGAATAAAACTGTATGAGGACCCTGGGTGCCTTTCTGTTACCACTGTTGTTAGTGCAGTTCCGGTAAATATGTTACAATTTTGGCGGTAAGCACAGATGGAGAAACTGCATTGGAAAGTACTGTTTGGGAGACCAAAGGGTGGATTGTTCGATAATGTTAAGATGGCTCTAGGTAACTGGTCAGTGTTCAATAGCTGTCCCCCCCCCCCCTTTTAGGCACGTTCCCAAACTGCGAAAAGCGACTGTTAGCATCGTCATGTTTGTCCGCCCGCCCGCCTGTCTGTCCGTCCGCATGCAACAACTCGGCACACACTGAACGGATTTTCATAAAATTTGGTATTTATGTATTTTTTCGAAAATCTGTCCAGAACGTTCAAGTTTCATCAAAATATGGTTAGAATAGCCGGTGCTTTACATAAAGACCAATATACATTTTTAATCATATCTCGTTCAGTTCTTCAAATGAGAAACGTTTCAGACAAACGTTGTAGAGAAAATCAAAACACACATTTATGCTCAACATTTTTTTTCTCGAAAATCGTACCTTTATGAGATAATGTGGAAAAATATTGCAGCGCAGGACAGGCCACAGAAGACAATACGGCGCATCGGCTTTGCACGCTAGATAGCTAAGGCTACACACACGCACGCACACACAAAATATGTAATACTTATTGCTTTTCCACTGCAACAATGATTACACGAACACGCCTCAATGTTGCGTTATATGCACATCGTCTATTTTCTTGCTGACGAATCTTCGGATTCTAATGTATCACATTGTTATGCCCATGCGACGCCTGTATGTGTAACTAAGTCATAATCCCCTTCGATGTTCTACGAAGGTTTCGACCGATGTTGGATTGTTGGGGTCGGTGTAATGTTAGCTCAGGGATGCATGTGGTTTGCGGACATTTGTTTTGTGAACTTTTTTTTAGTCTTATCCGTTTTCCGGATGCCGAGAAAAGCTGACAGTATATATGAAACGCACCTTTCGTTTGTAACTGCTTAATTTCGCATAATGCAGTAGAAGTTTTTGCAGCTACAGTATTCAGGTTTTGTTAATATGACAGTGAGTTGTTAACGTAAACACTTGTCGTTTAAGCATGCAGGGCACACGTAAGGCTTGAACGTGGCACTGCTGGTTTTATTCATCAAGCAGTTAATATTATTAGTATTCCCTCCGCTTTGTACCTACTCCATGGCGTGCTTTCTTTGCAGTTCGAGTTGTCAGTTACACTTGTGGTTCCCTGGCAATGATTTCAACAGTAATTGTATCTGTGCCCTTGTTAACTAAACATACCGTCAGTAACTGACGCCCATCCTCCCTCCATGATTCGTGCCTTTCTTTAATAATTTCTTATTCAGGTACCAATATATTCGTTGTACATTGATGTCACAAAGCATAATCCTACGTTGTTGTTCCTGAAGGGGGATTTCGTGGTTGTCCACAGCGCTGCCAGGGGATCTTAAGATTGTGTAATGGAATGTGCCACTGTAGCTTATGTTCTGGCTGAGTGTTCATCAACTTGTTTTCCGTGATCATGTAGTGTAAGCAAGACTGAGAAGCAGATGTCATGAAAACTACGGTAATCTCTCGGTTTAAATAGCACATGCAACACCAACAAATGCACTATTCTATGATTTATGTGTACGGTCTTGTACGTAGCTCCTACATATTTCGGAGCCTGCTATACAATGGGTACCGGGTCTTTCCAGGGACTGAAGCGGCCGGGGCTTGGCGTTGAACACACCTCCCCCACCTAGCGCCGAGGTTAAAGAAAGAGTAGAGCTATACATCTGTTCCCCTTCTGGGCCTTCGTGGCCTGTTCTAAGGTGAACTTTACCTTGAATTTCACTTATCTACGTGTTTCGGCGGTGTTGTCTCGCCATCTTCAGGGAGTTTCCACCAAAAGTCCTTTAAAACGTACAGCAATAAACTATATCACAATAAACATGCCTAGGTTGTGGTATCAATAGTGCAGAATTTTGCAGGCTTTGGTTAAAATTGGCCACATAAATATAATATAATATAATGTTGGTAAAACTGTAATAAACCATAGTACAGTTTATACATCTGTAACGCATTTTTAATGTGAGAGTGGCGATCCCCTTCTTTCGCAGTATTCACACGTAATTTTTCCTCTATCCGTGTTTACAGAAGGCCTGATGATGACTAACAGTTATAGCCGAAAAATGTAGCCGCGAATAAACTGATAAAACCTGGTTTTATGTGCGATGGATTTAATACATTTAATACATTTGTTAACACAAAGGGGGGGGGGGGGGTCCAATTTAAAAAATAAAAAAAAAGAAAGAAGAGAAAAAAGACGAAACAAAAACCAAACACAACAC
>Ga0123354_10005796_pt1 | contig 18113 bp, 10 predicted proteins | sample TergutLab28metaG_2_FD_97872 | JGI IMG/M metagenome (GOLD analysis project Ga0123354, IMG submission 97872) | Labiotermes labralis P4 segment gut microbial communities from Petit-Saut dam, French Guiana - Lab288 P4 | ecosystem: Host-associated > Arthropoda: Insects > Digestive system > Gut ...
CTTCTGCACACCGTACGGTATCACTTTATATGTTCAGCTTCTACACACCGTACGATATCATTTTACATGTTCAGCTTATGCACACCGTGCGATATCACTTTACATGTTCAGCTTCTGCACACCATACGGTATCACTTTACATGTTCAGCTTCTTCACACCGTACGATATCATTTTACATGTTCACCTTATGCACACCGTGCGATATCACTTTACATGTTCAGCTTCTGCACACAGTACGATATCACTTTACATGTTCAGCTTCTGCACACCGTACGATATCACTTTACATGTTCAGCTTCTGCACACCGTACGATATCACTTTACATGTTCAGCTTATGCACACCGTACGATATCACTTTACGTGTTCAACTTTTGCACACAGTACGATATCACTTTATATGTTCAGTTTATGCACACCGTTCGATATCACTTTACGTGTTCAACTTTTGCACACAGTACGATATCACTTTACACGTTCAGCTTCTGCACACCGCACGGTATCATTTTACATGTTCAGCTTATGCACACCGTGCGATATCACTTTACATGTTCAGCTTCTGCACACCATACGATATCACTTTACATGCTCAGCTTATGCACACCGTACGATATCACTTTACGTGTTCAACTTTGGCACACAGTACGATGCCACTTCAAATGTTCAGCTTACGCACACCGCACTATATCACTTTACGTGTTCAACTTTTACACACAGTACGATATCACTTTACGTGTTCAGTTTATGCACACCGTACGATATCACTTTACGTGTTCACCTTTTGCACACAGTACGATATCACTTTACAAGTTCAGCTTCTGCATACCGTACGATATCACATTACATGTTCAGCTTCTGCACACCGTACTATATCACTTTACATGTTCACCTTCTGCACACCGTACGATATCATTTTACATGTTCAGCTTATGCAAACCGCGCGATATCACTTTACATGTTCAGCTTCTTCACACCGTACGATATCACTTTAAATGTTCAGCTTCTGCACACCGTAGGATATCACTTTACGTGTTCAACTTCTGCACACAGCACGATATCACTTTACACATTCAGCTTCTGCACACCGTACGATATCACTTTACATTTTCAGCTTCTGCACACCGTACGATATCACTTTACGTGTTCAACTTCTGCACACAGCACGATATCACGTTACACATTCAGCTTCTGCACACCGTACGATATCACTTTACATGTTCAGTTTCTGCACATCGTACGATATCACTTACATGTTCAGATTACTATCTTAAGGAACGTAGCGTCGTGTTGTCTCGAGTATATATATATGGGCGGGCGCGCGAGAGAGACAGCACAGCGTTTTTGAGCACTTTGCGTTCATCATTATAGCAAATGAATGTTTCAAGTTCCCTGATGAATATGACACGTCAGTCCACATCTACCAGAACATACGTCGTCACATGTCAGCACACAACGACCTTTATAGCACTCCATCGGAACCTCAGGCACCACTTTACAGATTATTTGTGTTCCAAGAGTTGACAATGCCCACTCTTCTTCGTGGCAAACAATTCTGCCTTCCTACACCATGTCCGAACTAAATCTGTGACTCACCCATCACCAAACCAACGGATACTGGGATTTCCTTCCCCAAGGGTAAAGCGACCGAAGGTTAAAGCTAATCATTACCACCTTCTTCTAGTACTCTGGTCAACAATGCGTGGAGATTAGATCCTTCTAGTTCTCCGCATCGTCGTGCGGAAATTTAAAGATGTTAATGTTAGCTGAAGCCTAAATACAGAAAAATGACCACGATTCGGTCATCCGTGCAAGTCATGTCAAGCCTAATATTGACTCCCGCCGTCCAGTTACCCAATAAGAAGAAACGACTAGTCAGACCGCTGACATACACAGGGACGATAACGATACATGGGTACTATGAACGTGTAACTCTCTTGTACGTTCACAGTGCGTTTATAGAATTCTGTTGGAACGGAGTCCATAATTTCAACTCGATGTTTTTTTTTTAATTTACTGTGGACCTGAGGATGGCCTAGCCTAGGCCGAAACATATAGTTCTATTAAACAAAATAGAATCCAGTTTTGTTCAGACTATAATCAAACTTTGTGTGTTGAATCTATTCAGAATCATTCACTCTTTGGAGTTTGTCAATCGCTCACTGTTTAAAACAGAAATCAGAACAACACATTTCGGGGACATATTTTGTCCCCTCCCCAGGCAAAATATAGGGGTAAGGAATTATTAAACTGGGCCCGATAAGCAAAACTATTTTAAATGTCTAGGCCTTTGCCTGTCGGTTTCAAATAGTTATGTGTTTCACTTAGTCTTCTGCCTGAAGACGGGGGCCGCTCGTCTTTCCGATACTAAATGTTTTCATTTTCATTTTACACACAGGACGAGGGACACAGTCCAAAGACTGAATGAGTCCAACTGTGTTTTTCATCATCAGAATACTCTAAACTCTATTACACGAATCCAGTCTGCACCTTCCTAGATATCCAGTTTAATATTATCCTTCCAGTAGGCGTACGCCTACACATCTTCAGTGATTTCTTCTCTTCAAGTGTTCCGGCTAACAGCAAATACCTGTGCATTTCACAAAATAAAATATACCTTTAGTAACTGATCTCTGATCCCGTCAATGAAGGTGAGTTCCATGATTTTACTTGAAATAGCCTTCATGATTACGGAAGTGGCTTCAAGTTTTGGCCCAGCAGAAATACAACCTCTGTATTAAGTATAAACTGACATGTGAGAATCTTATGTTTATTGGACCCTGCATCATCTTCATAGTCGAATAAAGAGAGACCATCTTCATGTCACTTGGTTTATTATTTCATTATTTAATGCTCAACATGTTTCGGATGTTAATACATCCATCCTCAGGAGCTTGCGACTTCCTGCATACGGATACCACACCACCCCAGCCAAACCACAACGTAACACCAACACACGTCGAACCAGAACAATACAACCCATGAAATAACTCATCAAATAAGTCGCAAGCTCCTGAGGATGGATGTATTAACATCCGAAACATGTTGAGCTGTAAATAATGAAATAATAGAGCAAGTGACATCAAGTTGGTCTCTCTTTATTCAACTGACATGTGAGGTTTCAATTCATGGAAACGTGTAATTAAGTCAACTGTTTCAAAAGACAAATGCAGAGGGAGAGGACAAACCACAATCCACCTGTTTCATTCCAAAACATTGGTAAGTTGAAGGCACAAGATGGTACCACAATCTCCGCTATCCTTAGGCCTACTATTTACAAGCAAGATCCAGCCGACGTAAGTATGCGAATGTCACGTATATCTTCGTATCAAGTATTCTACAACACTCTATTTTCCTTAAGGGTAACCGCATTTCCCCATAAGAGTGCTCTGAGATCTCCGCCAAGGGATAAAATTACACACAACGCAGGAAAAAGGGTGTGCGACAGTAAATAACATTCATTCAGGTTTACATAAACACTCCAAACAAAACAGGCGCAGCATTACATCACCTGTCTGCTGCGTTGTATTCCTAGTTGGACACCTTAACTAATACAGTTAAGACAATACGTTCTTCCGAAACGTCGGGAAAGCACGACCCTAATGATAAAAGGCACATCCCAGAAGACATCCTCATCGACAAACCAGTCCACATGACACCATAAACCAGGCGATTTTCGTACTATGAATGTAATTCTAATGAACTCAGCATTGTTCTGAACAGGCGTATAAAGAAAGGAAATATCTCGAACAGCTAAGCGACTATCAGCCTCCTAAGAAAAGCTCCGCACCATGTAGTCGAGCAACTACTCTCCCATCTCCCCACTCTCAGAGAAGGCTAACAGCTCTCCTGTAATCTGGATTTGATATTATCCGTCACACGAATTTTATTGGGCATAATCCTAATCCTGTCATCAGATCTACAAATGGTTTCATGGAAATGACTGATGAGCAGTTATAAATCTCTTATCAGGACGCACAGGGTTGCTTTTTCAACGGATATTCTGCACTTCTCCTTCCGATCGGGAATTTCTTTAATATCCAAGACCTAATACACACTCCAATGTCGGCCTGTGGTTCAACGGAAGGTGCCATTTGTCATACAAACAGTATTCTCCTGTTCGCGTAGTACATACAAATTAACTGTTAACATTAAACGCCAAGAAGAGACAAGACCCCCAAAAATGCATGCGTACCAAAGGGGTAAGAAGTTTTTTTTTAGCGCTTGTGCTTGTTTTGTAGATCACAGAACTCCTCGTTATGTAACCTTCTACACTCCCCTATCAGCTCTTCCTTCTTAAACCCAAATATTATCTTTCTCAGCATCCCTTTCTCAAACACCCTTAGCCGACGTTGATCCCTCAAAGTGTCAGACCAAGTTTCACAACCATACAAAACAACAGGCAAAATTATAGTTTCGTGTATCTTAATTTTTATATTTTTGGATGGCAAACTCTTCTCTTAGTTACAGTCGTGGTGCCACACAGAGGTGTTGTCATGCAACGAAAACAGCCGTGTACAGTTTTGCTCTAACGTAAATCGGCCGGACGCTGACATTTTTATGTGTGTAATATAGTCTACATAAGTCACAGCTTGTCATTTAAGAGTTTGGCCATCCCTAAGTGAAACGCTTTTGTTTGCGTTGTAACAGCGTGTGCAGCGACGGGCATCAGAACCTACCGTTATGCCTCCCGCCAAACGTCTGCACGTACAACTGTAACCTGCACTTGCCTCAACACCGCTTTCGTTTCCTGCACCATATGATCCAAACAAAACTCACGTGTGATTGAAAGACGGTACGCGGTTCATTGTTCTGCAGTCAAGGTTGCGGTCATCCTACTAGATTCGCCATTTCGCAACGTCGCAATTTTGAACTATTTATTCCTCACTTCCTTTCAGTCAGTCAGGGACAAATGGGCCAGTGGCCTTTAAGTTTTTCTTTCCTTGACTTGAACTCCAGAACACCCCCCCCCCCCCCCAAACCAATATTATGCAACATGTATAACCCACACAACAAACATCGCCCTGACACACACCTCAGTATATTTTATGACATCACCGAAAAGAATTTCTTTACAAGTTATTTGTAGCTTCCATGGTTCTTTTGTTGTCTCGTCTTCAAGTCTGTTACTTAGCGACGCTGCCAGTTGCTAACACAATACGGTGTTGGTGGTAGATGAATGAGAGATGGAGGTGGAATGATACAGGCAGAGAAAAACTACAGCAATGGGAGCAACGCCTGTCCCATTGCCACATTGTCCACCACAAAACCCACGTGACCTGGCCTTGGATCGAACTCGGGTCTCTATGGGAAGATGCCGGCGACTACACCGGCTGATACACGACACAGCTCCAGACAGTTGTCCTTCTTTAGCAAAGAAACACGCCGACATTAATGTCCTATTGGCTTGCGGTTTGTTTAACGACACTACCAGTTACTGTAAATATATTGCGCTGGGTGATGGGATGATCAGTGAATGACGAATTAGAAAGGTTCTAAATGGAGGCAGCAACCATTCGACATTTGCCTGAAGGGTATGACGTATCGATACTTTCCAGTTTTCTCTCTCACTCTTTACGAATTAGACTCAGGCGTGTTTCGACTTCGTTGCAGTTTATCTCTGTATCCGTCCGTGTATCAATTCGTATGCACGCAAGAACGCGCAGGGACCATTCAGTCGCTTGCACGACCGAAGTATGCAAACCCAGAGAAACCATCATTTTTAATTTTATGAAATATTTACCTACGTAGGTTGACACTATAGAAACATGCAGATCGCTGGTCGGAATTTAACGAAGATTTGTGTACGTTTCAATTCCCTACAGCCACCTGTTATAAAAGTCCCACTAGATCATTTACATACTTCTAGTTTTGAATTTCTGTAATCATGTCACATATTCCATGATATCGATGCATAACAGATACTAGTGATAAGCCAACAACGTGACAAACGTCGCCTGTTAAATCCTCACCCACGAACAAATATTAACAAACAAAACAACAGATTTCAAACACCCTGAAGCGTTCATATCTTTATATTTAATTACGAATAATCTTCTGAGCTGCGATGCCACAGGGCTGGGCTCACGAACCTATGGCTCGCTTGCCCAAAATTGCACGTGGAAAGATTTCCTTGGCACGCGGCATTCACTGCTGTCCCAATTTTTTTTTTTATTTCTTTTTCCCAACCGGCGTCTCCATATTGTGGAGCACATACTTATATATACACAGATCTGACTGCGTAGGGACTGTACACGAATTACCGTTGCTACCAAATAGTAGAACTGCGAGTGAAACGTTTTTACACAAATCGGGGGAAGCGTGAAATGTTGACTCGATATTTATCATTCAGAGTCGTGACAGGGCGAATACGTGACGCTGGACAAAACGTTTCACAAACTTCTTTTCAAACAGAAGCAGCAGCAGCCCCAATTACTGCCACATTTTCATCCTTATCGTATTCATCGAGGAGGGCTATATTAGAAATAAAATATAGTGATTTCACTATGCATTAATTATACAATATAATTTAATGCACATTAATAATAATGGAATAATTATTCCATTATTATTAATAATTAAAGAAGACTCGAAGACCTTATTTTGCTCTTCAAAATTCCAATAAGCACGCGAAGGAATTGCTTCGAAATTTATAAGCAATGTGGGCACACGCCCTCAAAAACGCTTCGCCAGCTCTGCCCTATGTTCTGTTACAAATTTACCAACGCCTCGTAATTAGCTAGCAGACTACGTTGCGTCTATCAGTAGAACACTGTATTATACAGTCACTGCTGTGAGAACCTTAAATTTAGCTAACTAATCAGCTAACTAATTGACTGATTAACTAACTGCTGTCCCGGTCTAGGCCATAGAGGCACACAGAGGGAGTAGGGTATGGCTCCATTTATTCTTAACCTCTGCACTAGAAGTTGCTGAGTGGTCAACCTCTCGCGCCGGCAGCTTTACCCCCAGGAAAGAACCCCATGCACCCGTTGAACAGGAGGCTGGGTGGACCCCACAGCAGGTCTGGACGTTTGGAGAATGAATGAATGACTAAATGAATGAAAAATACATACATACATACACACACATACCAACATAGTACATACATACACACACACACACATACATACAAACAAACACACATATATACATACACACATACATTACATAAATATACATACATGTATTACATACATACATACACACACACACAGACATACATACATACACACATACACTACATACATATACATACATAATACATACATACACACACATACATACATACAAACACACATACATATAAAATACACACACACATACATACATACATACAAACATACACACACATATAATAAATACCCCACTGAGCGAAAAACCTTCTTGACAAGCTAACATTTTCTCAGCTAGTGACGAAATTTCCCACATTTTGTGGCACAAAGGTTCATCACCGTATTCACAAGAGCCTTCCACCTTTTACTATTCACATTCACATTAAGTCCATGTCCTCCCAGGCTACTTCATGACCCACTTTAATATTATCTTACCATCGATGCCTCGTTCCTCCGAGAGCTTTTTTTCTTTCAGATTTGTCTATCAAACCCATGTATGCATTTCTTCTGCCCCATAACTGCCACATGCCCAGCCCATCTTATCCTACTTGATTTGATCACCCTGATGATATTTGGTGATCAGTACAGATCACGGATCTTATGCAAACACAGTTTTCTCCTCCCACTTGTTACTTCCTCCCTCTTGGGCCTAATTCTTTCTCAATATAGATTTAACATTTACAATATGAGGGCAACTCTTTCACAAGTTCACAATGAAGTAACGATTAAGCCTACAATGGTGTGATATATCTTGTAATTGTTAGGAAAAATTTCACAGTTTTCCAATATTTATAAAATACTTTAAACATTAAAACAAACATTAAAACTTTTTTTTTAACATTTTACAAATATTAAGTATACATAATATCTCTAACAATTTATGTACTACTTAAACACAAAAGGAGTGCTGGTTTCTTTTCGAATTGCCCTGTGCGCATTATATTCTTATTTATGAACGGTACCGTCAATTCGCAAGGTAGTGTATCGTCCGCCAAATTCATCATGAGACAGTAAAATTAAATACATGAAAGCACGCTTAATCTAATACACAAACTGTCTAACACAACCGTTTCATTGTTATTAAAAAATATTTTTTTTAAAGAAATGTACAACATATTCCGACCCGATCGGGTCGGAATATGTAAAAGAAGGCCAGTTCTACATCATCGTAATTATCACTTCATGGAATGAATTATCATCATTAAAATCATATTACAATGTATTAATTGTATTGATGCCATGTGATCTACTTCGCTACGCCGATACGTTCCTGACATGGGCACTGAATAATTACTATACGAAAAATTCAGGGACAATAAAATGCGGAAGGTCCCTGAACACGAAAAGTAATCAGAGGCGTGCAATGCGACTTCTTGCTTGCAGCTGCTTCACTTCACAATAATAGAAGCACGAAAACACTGCAGTACTGAACTCTTTTACATTATATTTACGAAGCTATTTGTATGAACATTTGGCAACAGTGTGCAGTGTGAACAGTACTTCGTACAGTCAGTACTGCAAGAATTTCTGCGTACAACGTCCTTCCTTTACAGTGCTGCTCTGTGTCGGTGAAACCATGGGAACGGCCTGGAAGAATATCGGTTGACGGTGAAACAGTTCATTGACTTGTGTGCAGTTCTGTTGCTACTACTGTGGGTATACATACGTACCTGCTAACATGAAGAGGAAAAGAAGACCGTACTACGGGAGCAGGTGCATTCGGCTTACAGTGCGGTGATTAGCACTCACACTTCGGGCCACACAACAATTAACAAGTGTCTTGCCTCGGGCGAGTTGGTCCAGCTTCAGACGACAGCGCTGTATGTCTGTGGCTAGCTCGCTTGCTGCCAAGACCAGGTGAGCACCCACACCACTGTCGTCCACCGCCATCATCTCGATTTGGGTGTTGAAATTCAAGGTCAGGGAGTTTAAAAGCGGATGTGATGATATGCAATTTGACATGATCCTAACGCCTGACTGTTCGTACACTGAGGTTAAACGAATAACCAGTAAAAATGTGGCCCGAAAAGAGGCAGGTATTTTGGAACTTACGACATGAAGTCACACTTCTGGCTGTGTACAGAAATAATTGATTTTGTTAAAATACGGTAAAAGATATGGGTAAAAGAGAAGCTAAATCAGGCATAAACATGTCTTTGACGGCAAATTTTCGCTGTCCCAAGCGGTGGCCTAACTAAGTTTTTTGGCTCCCGGGTCAAGCAATCACAACAGCCGCCCCTAACAGCATTCGTTACTTTAGAAACACAATTGGTATTGAATCTCCTTCTATTGGGATCAACAATTTACATATTTTTGTACGCAGTATATCCAAAATTTAGTTTAAACATTCATTTTGTCGCCGCTTGGACTCTGCCCCACCCCGGGTGGCCATCCCACTCTTCCCCACCCCCAACCCAGGTACGTCACTGGTCCCAAGAAAGTACAAACCCCGATAGAGGCTACCCTCACTTAGCGCCCATGAAAGTCGATGAACAGGAACTCCACACTATGTCGAATTTCGATTTACCGCCATTCTCAGTATAGCGCCCAGGGGCGGATACAGATTTCGTGGGGCGTGTAGTATATACAATTTTTGGGGCCCCCTTTTAGAAGAAGAATATAAAATTACGAACACAAAATTAGGTGGAAAATGGATATTTATTTAGGGCCCATTCCAGAGGCCCTGGAAGGGGTCTGTGCAAGTGAGGGGCCCTGAAGCTTGAGCTTGATTAGCTTCACGGTAAACCCGCCCCTGAAAGCGCCGCCAATTGGGCTGAACAATGGCGCTATATCGGGATGAGTGTATAGTAAACACTAATTCAAAATTAAAAGGGATGAAATAAATGGGAAATCATGCGTAAAGTGAGAAGAAGAACAGCAACTGTCCGTTTTAGTGCACACTTTTCTTTTCGTTCGTACGGTTTATTTCATGCATTTATCTGCTAGAGGAACATGCTTGTCACCAACCCTAAAGAACCGAGCCCGACAGCCGAAGAAATATGTGCAGAACATTCTTATGGAACTTCCGCAAAGACGTTAAAACGATGTAGTGCGAGGATATGGCCTGGATCCACGTGGCTCAGGACAGGACGCACTCTTTGTCACTGCAAGCGCAGTAACGAAACGTCGGGTTCTACAGGCTAGCTGAGCGACAATTAGGTTTTCAATGGAAATCTTGCTTTGTAATCAGTTAACGAAACAGACACACCCAAACAAGCAAACAAATAAACAAAGTCTATACGAGGATTTCACTTTTCTGGGATGTTACACGGCGTATGCAGTAACTGTTTACCGGCGTTTCGGGCAGCCTGTCGGTCCCATACTGAAGGGTCAAGCAGTCCAAGAAAACACCTCGCGACACGCCATACATGTGTACTGCTCAGTGCCATTGTGCGCGTGCCGGCGGAACGACGTTTAGACCTAATAGTATGCACGTAAGTGTATGGCGTATGCGCTGAGATTACTGTGCGTGCATAAGTGTCTGTGTGCAGCCAAAACTGAAGTATGTAAGTTTCGCCATTCTGTTACAAGGATGTTTCAAACACCGGCCAAACATTTTTTATACAGCTCGCAATGTTTGGAAAATTCTTAAGTTCATCTCACAGTACCTTTGGATATTCCATGTCATATCTGTAACTATAAATATTCAGATGTTCACCAGAACACATACAGTGGGAGACATCGAGATAGAGTGCGAAGCAAACACAGCGAGGGCACAGCAATACATACGAGGACTGTTCGTGAAGTATCCAGCACTTTGAATATCTCGAAAACGGGGCGCGTGGCCTTGATGTAACTTGGCAGCCAGTCAGAGGAGACATTACTGTGCCTTCGTGAACACTCACTCTCCCGTGGGGCTAGTCAGTCGGCAGTGAGACGCCGTTGACTGAGCTTGTATACTTTGTGACTGTCGTATTCACAAATCTCCTCCCTTTCAACGGCGATTTTTACCTTTGGGAAATGCCAGAAGTCGCAGGGAGCCAAATCTGGGCTGCAGGGATGACAGACCTGGGTAATGCCAAAAAAACCTTCAAGAGAGCTGTAAAACAGGCAGGCGTCTTGTTGTGATGAAGTTGATCTGCTCGCTCAGTCACTGTGAATGCGACGGTCACACAGTACATAAGCTCTGTCAACGGCGTCTCACTGCCGACTGACGAGCCCCAAGGGAGAGTGACTGTTCACGGATGCATAGTAAGGTCTCCTCTGACTGGCTGCCAAGTTACGTCAAGGCCAAGCGACCGGTTCTCGAGATATTCAAAATGGTCGGATACTTTCCGGACTGCCATAGCAGTCCGTATCATTGCTACGGAGAAAATGCAAGACCAACTGAACCAACAGCCTAGCAATTAAAGTTTCCTTAACAGCTTATGGTAGAGGCAGCAGATTCCTCTGAAACGTTGCTAAACATCCACCAAACACACCGCAGAATAACCTTCATGTCCCTTCGAACGCTGATCAGTATAGTGACGTTCAAATAACCGTGTGAACGATCCGTACACACACCAAGCCTGTAATGAATATCCGATGGCCACACCCATTATTTCTATCCATCCACTTGATTCATTTGCTCTGGCTTACGTGGAACAAGGTCAGCGGTATGAAGCTCAATTAACTTAATTCAATTGGATCAAGTTGTACAGAAGGAAAGGCAATGAGCACTATACATAATCGACAGGTATAGCGAAATGGAGGTAGACTTCACGTATTCTCAACCATAGCTCTAGATGGAGATTGGTCAGCCTCATGCTCCGGCCACGTTACCCACGAAGGAAGCCAGTATGTAAGTTAAACACAGGGTTGTGTGGGCCGAACCCGAGACCTGTACGTTACGAAGGAAGACACGTCTGTCTCTGGCCGGAATACAAGTCTGTCCAGCAGCAATCACTACACGGAATACACGTCATATTTCTTACGTAACCAGCGAAATGCATTTAACAGTCTGATTCAAGACAGGATTCAATGGCGGAATTTTGTGCACACGGAGAGGACCCCATTTTATATACGTCAAGTACCTTATGAATGGCCATCCCTGTATACTTAAAAAATTAACGCCGGGAGCCGAGGTTTAGATCCACTTATTCTTAACATTCTAAATGGAGGCCAGGGGTCATCTTCACGCCCCGGGCGCTTTACCCCGGTATCCAAAGAACAGGGGGCTAAGTGGGCTTCAGAGCCGGCATGGACATTTAGGAAAGGAGAAAAATCTCTTTTACTATTGGCTGAGCCACTCCTTATATTGACTACGATATTCCCGAACACTACTACTACTACTACTACCACTACTACTACTATTACTACTACTACTACTACTACTACTAATAATAATAATAATAATAATCCCATCTAAACACACACACACACACACACAGGTTTTATAGCGTGTAACCTTGAATTAGTGCATAGAAAATACAAAATTTAATATCGTGTTTAAAGATATCAATCCGGTAACTGAAGAATAAAAAACCAACCAGGGGATGCCACTTATTATTTTATTGTATTTCTTATAGGCTCAACATGTTTCGGGCACTACTATGCCCATCATCAGGAGCTCGCGACTAGAATGTTGATTACCACATTGGTCGTTTCGTTCTTGGTTTGCTGTAGGTTGCAGGTTAGGTGCGATTAGGCTGGAGTACTGTCCGGGCTGCAACCCAGACACTACTCCAGCCTACCCGCACCTAACCTCCACCATACAGCAAACCAAGAACGAAACGACCAATGTGGTAATCAACATTCTAGTCGCGAGCTCCTGATGATGGGCATAGTAGTGCCCGAAACATGTTGAACCTATAAGAAGTACAATCAAATAATAAGTGGCATCTGGTTGGTTTTTATTCTTCAGTTATCACAATGATGCACGGTCCAATAAACATCAAATATCACTACGGTATTTAAAAGTCGCAGATTAAATAGTATCACACATTGTTAGCTATCATTATTACACTAGAAACAGCCTACCTGCAACAAAGTGTCATTACCTATGCCGTGAAGGCAAGCTTAGAGAGGTAAATTTTCACAAGACGTTTATCGGATGGAATTTATTTTACTTCATTTCATTAGAGAAAATGTGACATTCCTCAGCGGTCGGGAGAAGACGTGAACAGGGTAATATAGCAGTCTGATAAAAGGCAGAGCAATATAAAGTTCTAAACGAAGCTCCAGATGCTGGTATAATTAATGACTAATGAGTCAACGACTTGGTAATTAATGCCTTCGCAAGACAACAACGCGAAGAGGTGGGTTCCAGTTGGGATGTGATTTGTTTCAATGGAAAACAAACAACGGGAAGAGTCTTAAGTCAGGCCTCTGACAAATAGAACGTCACACTATAAATTGAAAGCTGATAAGTTTCTTGGCCAGTTTCTCGGGGTTTCAGAGGTTAATCAACCGGGAATTATTGAGATGTAATTAAAATGCGCTATTGTGTGTGTGTGTGGGAATATCAAACACGTCTGGGGGGAGGTTGGATTCCTACAATGGCCCGCAAGTTTGACAAAAGTCCATATGCTTGCAAGTGACAGCGGACCCAACTACACCACCAATTTTTATCAAATTCGGCTGTATACTAAATCCTGTCAATACGATTTGATTTCACATCAGCCTGACTCAATGTACTGAAGACGACAAAATAATTTTTTTAGGTGTGGAGTTTGGTGAAACCGGAGTGGAAAGGATTCGTCGTCGAAACCAATCACAGGTTAATCAGATGTGGAATAAAGCGTCTAAGTTGTGTAATAAAAGAGTTGAATTATTTGAGACCCAATGCACTTTAATCCCCTAAAGACTAGTGGTTACTATACGCACCGCAAGGTGTGACATTTTAGAAAAGAAAAAAAAAACTTACGTTCTGCAAACACAATACTTTTATATTTCCTAACGGACCTCAGCACGCACAGCAATTACCTTCAAATACAGCGTTAACTAACATAACCGTGGAGTGTGTTTACTGCGCGGTACGAACTAGGTCTTTAAATATAATTCAAGTTTATTTTCGTCTTTAAAGAGCTAAGTCTCCGTATATCTCCATTCGCTATCAAGACCTCACGGCGAATTAGTTCGACAAAGAAGTGAAAAATAATTCCAGTAAACAATCACTGAGTTCCAGACGATTATGCCGAGTGCATAACGGTATATTTGTCCATACGATACACGTACTAATCACGCATATTAACAGTAGAAACGGCAGTTAAACAGAAGGAAACTGAGTCGGGTAGACTAACCTAACAGCGTACTGAAGCGCAGAGCTGCCCAGATTTTGAAAATTCAATACACATGCATCTGAATGATAAAAAGTATACAGAATACGAAAAGAAAAGCCATAGATGATCTACTCTCCATTACGTTATGAGCAAATGTATCACTATTAAACCAAGGGTGTATAAACAGTGGGCGTCAGGTCACACAGGGTGATTAAATTTTGAACGGTGGCGCCAAATACTTGCACCTCCTCAGTACGGAACGTGAATCGTGTCACCGTTCTGACATCTAGGATCTTGAGACAGCTCTTAGCTTTTTCGGAAGTTTTTTGACTTCCATACTACATCACGTATCACCAATTAAAAATAATAATGACAGTAGGATACACTTATAAGTACCAGGTTACCAGGTACCTTGGACGAAACAACAGATGAAGTATAGAAACTCTGCAACCCCCCCCCCCAAAAAAAAATACATCCACAGCAAAACTGTATGGCGTTTGCCAACCGACATCAACGACAAATCTTAGGAACAGAGAGTACAGAGTAATGAAAAATAAAGGTAAAGGTACAGCAGTCCCGTTACAGGCCTGGAATGGTCCAGAGGGTTCCAGGAAGTTAAGGTTCCCAGATTTCATAACAATGGCACAGAATTGCGGTAGGTTGTCAGCCTTACGCACCGGCCGCCTTTACCCCCAGGAAATCCTCCTGGTACTCATTTCTGTCAGAGGCTGAGTCAACCTCAGGGCCATAGTGCGATCGGAAGGGCTTTATGTCAATTAAAAATTCGCTGACACTATATGGGATCGAACCAGCGACCTCCCGATTTGTAGCGTAATGACAAATACTGACGTTAAATTAAAAATATAGTATGCCTAAATTAGTGACAGTACCCCTCAATAATACAGTAATAACATGTTAACATTTCAATGAATCACGACACATGTACTATTTAGCATTTATACTAACAATGTTTACACTTACTAACAATGATAACAAACAGTATGATAGTTCCTTAACGTACTGGATTGTTTTTTTTTAACTGCGTAGATTATACGTGCCTTCATCGTCTGAAGGTCTGAGGTACAACAAAAAAAACCCCCGCAAGCTCGGTCAGGATGGATCGCATGCAGCAAGCCGACGAACCGAGTTTTAAACTCGCGACATCCCGATCAGACCGCCATTACGCCGCTGCGGTGGGTGAAAGAAACTGCAATGAATGGCGGTGTAAACCGGCACAGGATCTGAAGCATCTCGAACTCGAATCCTTCTGACGAAAGACGTGGTTATGTGGACTGTGATCTTCTGGGTCATTTTCGGCAAGAACACCACTGCTTTAGATCCCACCCTATAGCGTGCTCTGTGCCATTCGCAGCCAACGGCAAGCGCGTGTGCAGGCAAATTACACGGAGAATGGGAATTGGCGAAAGGAGAGAAAGCGCAAAAAAAAAAAAAAAGTGCGGACGTAGGGGAGGGAACTGAAAGGCAAAATGAGAAACCGAGAGGGAAGAGGTGGAGAAAGTGGAGACGATATCGAAATTAGAATGGAAGTCGCGGAAGCAATGACGGCGCTACCACACGATGTCACGGGGTAGAGGTGGCCGAGAGGGGGGTGGGGGGTGGGGGATGGGAGAGGGGGTCTATAGCAATGACAGGAGGTAGGAAGAGATTTTCTCTGCAGGAAAAAAAAAAAAAAGAACCGAAGCACTCACTCAAGTCTGCCAAAAGCATTTCAGGGGCTACAGGTAGATGGGAGAGAGATGCAATGGGCTTCAATCGGTGTGCCGTTGACGTATAATTGATAATTGTCTGGAAGCCACGAACATTCCAACTGTCCTTCCCCCTCCAACCCAGCACCTAATCAGTTCATTGACCGGTCCATATGCGGACAACCGACGGCAACATTCAGACATAACTGCCGGTACGCAAACATTTCAGTAACTGTGGTCATATAGGCCGAAGGGTCAACACCACAACAAACCGACACTGCACAAACCCCTGAACCTACTCATCCACCACACAACTTAGCTTCCTTAAGATTCGGCTCAATTGTATAACTTCATTTCCCTCCCCGACCTTCGAAGGACCGTACACTTTCCACGTGGTTTCCCTAGCACACTTTCTGCACACATTTCTTATCTCCATGAAAAACCTTAGTGCTCGGAGTACTCAGAGAAAAAACTGTCCCAATGCAACTGTGTCCATCACAAATCTCACATGGACTGGCCGGGGATCGAAGCCGGGCCTCCGCGGTTAGAGGCAGACGACTAACCTACTGAGCCATGACACGACCTGTTCACTAAAGAGAGAGAGAGAGAGTAAGAAAGATAAAAAGGGAAGAGAACAGCAAGGAAATAGGGGGCTGGGGGATAGCATCACTTGTTAAGTTCCCAGGCTTCACCCGCTCGTCCTTCCGGTAGAAGTAGTTTGAAATGATTATGCATGAAGAAGACATCAGAACGATGACAGCGGTAGCTTGAAATAAGGGCATTGGAATTTTAATTTTTCGTTAATACTGAAGCGCATTATTTGGGAACTTTATTTAATAATCTTTTACTTTAAAAAACAAGGGGCCCAATTTTGAAGGATTTAAATCTGGAAGGCTACATGAGAAGGATAAAGTAGCAACTTGGGATCTTGGGAACCATCTCAGCATTTGCTTGAAGAAGGAGGAAAACCAAGAAAACCGGTGCCGAGATGACTGGTCGCAGTACCTTCCGGATGCACATTGACTGTTAGCCAGCTCACTAAATCTAACCTGAATTGTACTTCAAGACTCAGTTCTCACCGCGCAGTAAACACATTCCGTCTGGGCTGCAACAACCAGTCAGTAAATGCTCTACAGGGACAAAATCGCTGTTTGTTCGGAAACTCATACAACATACATAAACGCTCTGTGTGGGTAGAACACAGAATTTTTGAATGTTAAACCTGATAGTGTATAAAGTAACCACTCAGCCTTAAAAGGTTAAGAGTCCAAAGTATGTCCATTTCAGAACCAGGAAAATGGCTCAAGCAATAATGCAAACGACGGCCCTGAACGATATTTCCTTAGTGCTCTTCAGCCAATCCAAACAATAACAGGAAAAAACCTTAAACTACGCCACGACCACTTCTCTCAGCACACGTTCCTTTTCATCATTCATTATCATTCAATCAGGATACCGAGTGTACCGCAACAAGCAGGGTGCTGGTCAGATGAAAAATCGTGAATATTTACTTTATTACAATATGTCTCCGTCAGCAAACTAACATTTAAAGTATAACATTACTGCGACATGTTTCGACTTGTGACAGTCATCATCAGGCTGATCTATGAACCGTTTAACATTTTACACGTTTTATTTTGTGCATTTAGGATCCCATATGTCTTACACCGTATAATATTGTTATGTAACTTATCTATATGCTATTGTATGTAATATACAGCACGTGGTGTGAGCGGAGCTATTTCCTGGCCGTTGTTCTTCCACTACGTTACTCTCTGCAGGGGTGGGGGTTCTTCCTCTTTTTTCGTTAACTTGCGCTCCTGCCTGTCTCTGCTCATAGTGTTGGTGCGGTCCTTGTACTGTTTTCTCTAGTCTTTCGAGGTGGCAAATCGAAAAATCATGATTCGAATCCCAACATGGCCACAGATTTTCCTCTTTTCTAAGACGTTAACACCGGATTTTGGACCCACCCAGTCTCCTAGTAAACGGACACCGGGGGGGGGGGGGGGGGTGTTTTTTCGGGTAAACAAACCCCCGGCGTGAGCCTGTCGCATTGCACCCCTCAAACACTTAATAGGGTGGCCTCTGCACAAAACC
>Ga0123354_10005800_pt1 | contig 18107 bp, 16 predicted proteins | sample TergutLab28metaG_2_FD_97872 | JGI IMG/M metagenome (GOLD analysis project Ga0123354, IMG submission 97872) | Labiotermes labralis P4 segment gut microbial communities from Petit-Saut dam, French Guiana - Lab288 P4 | ecosystem: Host-associated > Arthropoda: Insects > Digestive system > Gut ...
CAGGGCGCCGCCGGACAGGGAGACCACGGTGGAGATGACCTCGCGGGACATCGGGTGCGTGCCGACCTGGGCGATGGTGTAGATGACCGCGGCGGCGATCAGTTGCAGGTCGGCCACCAGCGAGGTGGCGAGGTGGATGGCGCCCATCTGTGTGCGATCACCCAGCTTGAGCACCGTCGCGACCAGGCTGACCACGATGGCAGCGTACAGTTCGACGGACGAGTGGACAGCCGGGTCGCCGATGTCACCCAGCCAAAAACCGAAGTTCAGCGTTGCCGCCAACAGGACGAAAAAGCCGAAGAAAACCTTCTCAAGACTCATATGGACAACCTAGCACGTTCGCGAATCAGTCGACGGTGGGCATCGATAGCGGGATCAGGGGGGAAGTTATTCCCGACCAGTACGGCGCAGGACGGACGACAGTTTCTCCGCTGCTGCCACCACTGCGGGGGCGTGGAGACGCCCGGGGGAGCGGGTCAGTCGTTCGATCGGGCCGGAGACCGACACGGCGGCGATGATCTTGGAGGAGGGGGAGCGTACCGGAGCCGACACCGAGGCCACGCCCGCCTCGCGCTCGCCGACCGATTGCGCCCAGCCGCGGTGGCGTACTGTGGCCAAAGTTTCTGCGGTGAAGTGGGCCTGGACCAGGCCGCGCTGAATCCGGTCCGGCTCTTCCCAGGCCAAGAGGATGTGGGCGGCCGACCCGGCTTTCATGGTGAACTGGGCCCCGACCGGCACAGTGTCGCGCAACCCTGAGGGGCGCTCGGAGGCCACCACGCAAATCCGGATGTCGCCCTGGCGGCGGAAGAGCTGGGTGGATTCTCCTGTGATGTCGCGCAGCCGTGCGAGAATGGGACCAGCGGTGGCGAGCAGCCGATCCTCACCGGCGGATTGGGCCAGTTCGGTCAGCCGCGGACCGAGCACGAAACGGCCATTAAGGTCCCTACCGACCAGGCGATGGTATTCCAGGGCGACTGCCAAACGATGGGCGGTCGGTCGCGCGAGTCCTGTGACGGACACCAGACCGGCAAGGGTCATTGGCCCCGACTCAAGGGCGGTGAGTACGGAGGCGGCTTTGTCCAGCACACCAACACCTGATGATACGTCCATATGCTGATACTACCGTCTTGGTATATGAGAAGTCTAGTGGCATATTTATAGCTGAAGAAAGGAGTACCATGCCGAGAACACTCAGCCAGAAGGTATGGGACGACCATGTGGTCAAGGAAGGTACGGGTGCGGAGCCGGACCTGTTGTACATCGATTTACACCTGTGCCATGAGGTGACCAGCCCCCAGGCCTTCGATGGTTTGCGCATGGCGGGCCGGAAGGTCAGACGCCCCGATCTCACGATCGCCACGGAGGATCACAACACTCCGACCACCGACATCACCAAGCCCATCGCTGACGAGGTCTCCCGCCTCCAGGTCGACACCCTCAGGAAGAACGCGGCCGAATTCGGGTTACGCCTGCACTCCCTGGGCGACCCCGATCAGGGCGTCGTCCACATCATCGGGCCCCAGCTGGGCCTCAGCCAGCCCGGCATGACCATCGTCTGCGGCGATTCGCACACCTCCACCCATGGTGCCTTCGGGGCCCTGGCCTTCGGCATCGGCACCTCCGAGGTCGAACATGTCCTGGCGACCCAGACCCTCCCGCAGTCCAAGCCGAAGACCATGGCGGTGACGGTGACGGGCAAGCTGCCCGAGTCGGTCACGGCCAAGGATCTGATCTTGGCGCACATCGCCCGCGTGGGGACCGGCGCCGGAACCGGGTACATCGCCGAGTATCGCGGCGACACCATCGAGGCGCTGTCCATGGACGCCCGGATGACACTGTGCAATATGAGCATCGAGTGGGGGGCCCGCGCCGGAATGGTGGCCCCCGACCAGACGACGCTGGACTATCTGAAGCAGACCCCCCATGCACCGCAAGGCGAGGCCTGGGAGCAGGCCGTGGCGTACTGGTCGACGCTGAAAACCGACCCCGGCGCCGTCTTCGACCGCGAGTTTGTCATCGACGCCACCCAACTGACCCCCTTCGTGACCTGGGGCACCAATCCGGGCCAGGGCATCGGGATCGGCGAGTCGGTGCCCTCACCGGAGGACTTCGCCGACGCCGAGGCCCGCGAGGGCGCCCGGCGGGCTTTGGAATACATGGATCTCGAACCGGGCACCAGGATGCGCGACATCGGCGTCAACACGGTCTTCATCGGATCGTGTACGAACGGGAGGATCGAGGATCTGCGCCTCGCCGCCAGCGTGCTGAAGGGGCGCCAGGTCGCCGACCGGGTGCGAGTCCTGGTCGTTCCCGGATCGGCCCGAGTCCGCCGGCAGGCCCATGAAGAAGGCCTCGACCAGGTGTTCACCCAAGCGGGCGCCGAATGGCGCGAAGCCGGGTGCTCGATGTGTCTGGGCATGAATCCGGATTCCCTGGCGCCCGGCGAGCGGTCGGCTTCGACCTCGAACCGGAACTTTGAGGGCCGTCAGGGCAAGGGGGGCCGCACCCACCTGGTATCCCCGGCGGTCGCGGCCGCCACCGCGGTCACCGGACGTCTGACCGACCCGTCGTGGTTGTGAGGAGGATCATCATGGACAAATATTCGACGTACACAGGGATAGCAGTCCCGCTTCGCCGTTCCAATGTGGACACCGACCAGATCATCCCGGCGGTGTACCTGAAGCGCATCACCCGTACCGGCTTCGAGGACGGGTTGTTCTCCGCCTGGCGGGCCGATCGGCAGTTCATCCTCAACCGCGAGCCCTACACCCGGGGGTCGATCCTGGTGGCAGGGCCCGACTTCGGCATCGGCTCCTCGCGCGAGCACGCCGTGTGGGCGCTGATGGATTTCGGTTTCAAGGTCGTGATCGCCCCACGGTTCGGCGACATCTTCGCGGGCAACTCCGGCAAGGCCGGACTGCTGACCGCCGTCGTCCCGGAAGCCACGGTGGCCGACCTGTGGTCCCGCTTGGAGGCTCAGCCCGGTCTGGAACTGACCGTCGATCTGACCACCAAGACGATCACCGCCGGGGCGGCGACCTATCCGTTCGAGGTCGACGACTACATCCGTTATCGTCTGCTCAACGGCCTGGATGACATCTCCGTGACCTTGCAGGCAGCCGACGCCATCGCCGCTTTCGAGGCTCGCCGCCCGGAGTTCAAGCCGACCACCATCCCGGTGAAAACTGCTTCCTGATAAGGGATAGTGTCTGCTGGGCAGCTCCTGACCAGGTGTGGTCCCGCCGTGCATTCGTTTGTTTTCCCGCCAGCGTTTCGGCGCCTGCTTGTCCGCGATTGGCGTTACGCTGAATGTCATGAATGGGACCCTCAGCGATGTTGGAGAGTTTGCTCTCGTCGACCAGATCACGACCAATCTGGTCAAAGGCCCGCAGGTCAGCCTCGGACCCGGTGACGATGCTGCGGTGATGAGTGTGGACACCGCGCTGGTGGTGTCGACCGACGTGATGAACGAAAACGTCCATTTCCGCAACGATTGGGCGTCGCCGACTGATGTCGGTCACCGCTGTGTCGCCGGCGCCGTCGCGGACATCGAAGCCATGGGCGCTGTGCCTACAGCTGTACTGATTGCCTTGTCAGCCCCGAAGGAAACCGAGACGGCGTGGCTGGACAAGTTCATGCAGGGAGTACGCGACGAATGCGACCTGGCCCACGTCTGCCTGGTCGGCGGGGATCTGTCCTCGGGGGTCAGCATCACCGTGGCCGTGACCGCCCTGGGTGAGACCCGGGGCAAACCGGTGCTGAAGCGTGACTCGGCCAAGCCGGGCGATGCCGTGGCCTACAAGGGCCGGCTCGGCTGGGCGGCCGCCGGGCTGGCGGTCCTGTCGCGCGGGTTCCGGTCTCCGAGGGCCGTCGTGTCGGCCTATCAACGCCCGCAGGTTCCGTACGGTGCCGGGGTCGAGGCCGGACGCCATGGCGCGACCTCGCTGACCGACATCTCGGACGGGTTGGTCGCCGACCTGGGCCACATCGCCCGGGCCTCCGCGGTGGTGATCGACCTGGACTCCGGGTGTCTGCCGATCGCCGAGCCGATGGAAGCCGTCGCCCACGCGACAGGCAGAAATCCCCTCGATTTTCTGTTGGCCGGTGGTGACGACCATGCTCTGGTCGCCACCTTCCCCTTCGGCCAGGTCCCCCAAACCTGGACGGTGATCGGACGTGTCCAGGACCTCAAGGGCCGCGATCCGGCCATCCTGATCGACGGGGTGGAATGGCTCGGCGCCCAGGGGTGGACCCACTTCTAGAACCCAGACGAGTGTGGGCCCCCCGGCGTGGGAGTCGGCCCGGTGTCGTACCAATGGCGTAGTCTCGCGCTCATGGCCAGTCGTCCGTCTTCCAAGTCCTCCCGTGGTCGTACTTCTGCCCGCGGGACGCCCCATTCCTCCGGTTCGTCCGACGGCGTTCTGCCGGTGATCGGGCGTGGCATCACCAAGGTGTGGAATGCCGCGGCCCGGGGTCTCGGCAAGCTTGTCAGGCAGATCGGCCACAGTGCCCGCGACATCGATCCAGCAGTACGCCGGGACGGGGTCGGGCTGGCGCTGCTGGCCCTGGGCGTCATCTTCGCGGCCGCCTTCTGGTTCAGCCTTCCCGGATGGGTCGGGCATGGCATCCGCTACCTGATCACCACGATTTTCGGGCTGGGCGCCTATGCCATCCCGCTGGTCATGCTGGCCAGTTGTGTGGTGGTCCTGCGCAATCGCCGCAAGTCAGCCGCGGCCCGCCTGCTGCTTGGCTGGATCGCCGTCGGCCTGGGTGTGCTGGGTCTGGTCCACATCGCAGCCGGACTGCCACGCCCGTCGGACATGACCTCCGTCAGGGGAGCGGGGGGAATCGTGGGCTTCGTCATCTCCTCCATCCTGGCCGATCCCTTGTCGGTGTGGGTGGCGGTGCCCCTACTCGTGATCCTGACCGTCTTCGGGATCCTCGTCATCGTCGGCAAGCCCTTGTCCCAGGTCGTCAACGATTGTGTGGACTTCTTCCAGCGTCTGATCGTCAGGGTGCGTCCCGGTCCGGAGGAGGCGGACCCCGATACTCCCGATGCCATCGACTCAGATGAACGTCAGATCACGACCGGCCACGAATGGACCGACAACCTGGACGAAGAACCCCCGGCCGAGGTGGTGCGCCCCGGGCGCAAGAGGACACCGCCTCAGCCCCAGCAGGAACACACCGGACCCTTGCGCTCCGACCCCGTCTTATCCCAAGGGGTGGTCTATCACCTTCCCGAACCCGGTTTGCTGAAGGCCGGCAGCGTGCCGCGTACTCGTTCGCAGGCCTCGGACGCCATCGTGACCGCACTCCAGGATGTCTTGCGGGAGTTCGAGATCGACGCCGTCGTGACCGGCTACACCCGCGGTCCGACCGTCACCCGCTACGAGGTGGAATTGGGCACCGGGGTCAAGGTGGAAAAGGTCACAGCCCTGGCCCGCAACATCGCCTACGCCGTAGCGTCCTCGGAAGTACGCATCCTGTCCCCGATCCCCGGCAAGTCCGCCATCGGGATTGAAATCCCCAACCGCGACAAGGAAATCGTTTCTCTGGGCGACGTGTTGCGCTCCCCGGTGGCCCGCCGCGACACCAATCCGCTGACGGTGGGGCTCGGCAAGGACGTCGAGGGCGGCTACGTCATCGCCAACCTGTCCCGGATGCCGCACCTCCTGGTGGCCGGGGCCACCGGTTCTGGCAAGTCGAGTTTCATCAACTCGATGATCACCTCCATCTTGATGCGGGCGACCCCCGACGAGGTCCGGATGATGCTGGTGGACCCCAAGAGGGTGGAGTTGAACCACTACGAGGGCATCCCGCACCTGGTCACCCCGATCATCACCAGCCCGAAGAAAGCGGCCGACGCCCTCCAGTGGGTGGTGCGGGAAATGGAGATGCGTTACGACGACCTGGCGGCCTTCGGTTTCCGCCACATCAACGATTTCAACACAGCAGTACGGGCGGGCGAGGTCCATGCCCCCCCGGGCAGCGAGCGCGAGGTGACACCGTACCCCTATCTGCTGGTCGTGGTCGACGAACTGGCCGACCTGATGATGGTTTCCCCCAAGGATGTCGAGGATTCGATCGTCAGGATCACCCAGTTGGCGCGGGCTGCGGGCATCCATCTGGTCCTGGCCACCCAGCGTCCGTCCACCGACGTGGTCACGGGGCTGATCAAAGCCAACGTACCATCACGGTTGTCCTTCGCGACCAGTTCGATGACCGACTCCCGGGTCATCCTCGATCAGCCCGGCGCCGAGAAACTGGTTGGCCAAGGCGATGCCCTCTTCTTGCCCATGGGGGCCTCCAAGCCGGCCAGGATCCAGGGGGCCTGGGTCAGCGAGGAGGAGATCAAGGCTGTCGTGGCCCAGGTGTCTGCCCAAGTCCAGCCGCAGTATCGCGAGGACGTCACCACGGTGGCCACCGCCCAGCGCACCCTCGGCGACGACATCGGCGACGACCTGGATCTGGTCCTCGAAGCCGCACGCCTGGTCATCAACCTGCAACTGGGCTCGACCTCCATGCTCCAGCGCAAACTCAGGGTCGGCTTCGCCAAGGCCGGACGGCTGATGGACATCCTGGAGACGCGCGGCGTCGTCGGACCCTCGGAGGGTTCCAAGCCGCGCGAGGTCCTGGTCAAACCCGACGATCTGGACGAGGTCCTGGCCAGTCTCCAAGGAGAATGATCAGTGGTTACCCTGAGCATCGTCTCGTTGGGCTGTGCCCGCAACGAGGTCGATTCGGAGGAATTGGCGGCCCAGTTCGCCACTGCTGGATTCGACCTGATCGACCAGCCGGACCAGGCCGAGGTGGTGGTGGTCAACACCTGTGGTTTCATCGAGGCTGCGAAGGCGGAGTCCATCGACGAGATACTCTCAGCCGCCGGTCAGCGCCCAGACGGCAGCAAGCCCGTTGTCATCGCCGCCGGGTGTCTGGCGGACAGGTACGGCGATCAGCTGGCGTCCAGCCTGCCGGAGGCCGACGCCGTCATCGGATTCGACGGCTACCCCGACATTGCGGCCACAGTACGCCAGGTGTTGGCCGGGGTCCACCCGCCCGCCCGGCCACCAGTCGACCGGCGTCGCCAATTGCCCTTGTTCCCGGTGGTGCGCCCCGGACCAGCACCCGTCCTGCCCGCCTGGATACCGTCGCAGCGTCACCGGTTGACCGGCGGGCCGATGGCCCCGCTGAAAATCGCCTCAGGCTGCGACCGTACCTGTGCTTTCTGCGCCATCCCGGTCTTCCGCGGCGCATTCCGCTCCCGGCCGGCCGCCGACATCGTCGCCGAGGCCACCTGGTTGGCCACCCAGGGCGTCAAGGAGGTCTTCCTCGTTTCCGAGAACACGACCTCGTACGGTAAGGACCTTTCGCGAGGGACACTGGAAGCGCTCTTGAGCGACCTTGCCACCGTGGACGGAATCGAGCGTATCCGTCTCAGTTACTTGCAACCGGCAGAACTGCGCCAACCCCTGATCGACGCCATCGCGACCACGCCCAAGGTGGCCGGGTACTTCGACCTGCCCTTCCAGCACGCCTCCGCGCCCGTCCTGAAACGGATGCGCCGCTATGGGGACGCGCAGTCTTTCCTGGATTTACTGGGCCGGATCCGCCTGGCCATTCCCGATGCCGGAATCCGGACCAATGTGATTGTCGGTTTCCCCGGCGAGACTCAGGACGACGTGGACATCCTCGTCCAGTTCCTGGGCGAAGCGGGCTTGGACGCTGTGGGAGTCTTTCCGTACTCCGACGAAGAAGGCACCCGTGCGGCCGCACTGGACGGCCATCTGGACGAGGAGGAGATGCGCGCCCGGGCCCGCGACGTCTCCGAATTCGCCGACACGGTGACGGCGATGCGGGCCCACGACAGGCTCGGGGACGAGGTGTCGGTGCTGATCGAATCGAGCGACCACTTGGTGTCAGCGGGCCGGGCGGGCCAGCAGGGTCCCGAGGATGGGATGACGTACGTCCGCGGAGAATCGCTGCCCGCCGACCGGCTTCAGCCCGGAGAAATTGTGACAGGAAAGGTGGTCGACAGCCATGGGGTCGACTGGTACATTGACCTGTGAGGGGCCATTCCGGGTCGCGCAGCGCGGGCCAGGGGAAGGGCCCGGGCCCTGAACGTGACGTACTCACACCCATCGTTCACTGTGATGGAGAACACCGATGACTGAGCCTGAGAAGGTTGTTCCTGTGGTCAATGTGCCGAACGCCCTGACCACTTTGCGCCTGATCATGGTGCCGCTGTTCGCGTGGATGCTGCTGTCCCATCCCCACGATGTGGCCTGGCGCTGGGCGACCACCGCGGTGTTCATCCTGGCCCTGCTGACAGACCTGGCCGACGGCAAGATCGCCCGCAAATACAACCTGGTCACCAACTTCGGCAAGCTGTGGGATCCCATCGCCGACAAGGCCATCACCGGCATGGCCATGATCGGGCTGTCGATTCTGGGCCAACTGTGGTGGTGGGTGACCATCATCATCCTGATCCGCGAATGGGGCATCACCATCATGCGGTTCGTGATCGTCAAGTACGGGGTCCAGGCCGCCGATCGCCTGGGGAAGATGAAGACCCTGACGCAGACCATCGCCCTGGTGGGCCTGCTCGCTCCCTTCTGGGCCTACGTGGCCGACGCGTCGACACCAGCCGTGTGGTCTTGGATCTGCGTCGTCCTACACTGGGTGGCGATCGTCGCCATGGGTGTCGCCCTGGTACTGACGGTGGTCTCCGGAGTGAACTACTGTGTCGGCGCGTGGAAGCTTCGCCAAGCCTGGCTGGCCCAACAAAGCCAGGGTGGACAGACTGCTCAGGACGGGCCAGGTGCCCCGGACTCCCGCTGAGGCCATCGCGGCCTTGACCGCGACCGGCACCACCGTGGCGACCTGTGAGTCGATCACCGGGGGATTGATCTGTGGGGCCCTGACCAGCGTACCCGGGTCTTCGTCTGTGGTACGAGGGGGGCTGATCACCTATGCGACCGAGCTGAAAACCAGCTTGGCTGGAGTCGATCCGGACCTGGTTTCCCGCTTCGGCGTCGTTAGTCAAGACGTGGCCGTCGCGCTGGCGCGGGGCGCCCAGGAGCGTTGCGGGGCCGACTGGGGGATCGGCGTGACAGGAGTGGCCGGTCCCGGACCCTCGGACGGAGTCCCTGCTGGGACAGTGTGGTTGGCCGTTGCCGGACCTGGGACCTTGCGAGCCCGTTTACTCACCGAATCAGGTCACAGGTCCCAGGTGCGCACACGCGTCGTCGACGCGGCGATCGAATTGCTGTGCGAGATGCTGGGGGCCACTGACGAGGGCGCAGATTCTTAGCTTCTCACCCGCGCGTGATCGGTGGATTTCCCCGTGGATCTGTTGTCGGCACTGTAGAATGAGGACATGAATGCCAGCCGTACGATCCTGTTGCGCCAGGCCATGGGGGAAACCATCCGCGACCTGAGAATGCGCGCTCACCGTACCCTGCGCGACGTCTCGGCTGACGGCCAGATCAGCCTGGGATATCTGTCTGAGATCGAACGGGGCCAGAAGGAAGCGTCCTCGGAAGTCCTCGCCGGGATCGCCGACGCGTTGTCGGTCACCTCGGGGGAATTGATGCTGGAAGTCGCGGAGCGGATGCTGGCTTATGAGTCGGACGCCGTCGTGCCCCTCGGCGCCCGCCTGGCCGCCTGATCGGCGCGAAATCACCCGCACATGCGCGAAGCCGAATTGTGGACCCGTCTGGAGGAAGTGCTCGGCCCTGGTTATGCCCGGGCTTGGGCCGACCTGGTGGTGATGTCCGATCTGGGCGGGCGTTGTGTGAACGAGGCGATCACTGCCGGTGTGGACTTCAAGCAAATTTGGAGGGCCGTGTGGGCCTATCTGGAACTTCCGGAATCCTTGCGGTGACGACACGCCGCTGACGAGTAGTCAGTTCGAACATTTGTTCGGTAGAGTCTGGGGAGGCCCGGTTCTCACCAGTTCGCCTGCCCGGAGCAAAATGTCCGACCTCGGCTTTATGGTGTGAGAGTCGCCCACGAAAGACTATAGAAAGGCACGACATGGCAGCCACAGATCGTCAGAAAGCTCTTGAGGCGGCCCTTGCCCAAATCGAGAAGCAACACGGCAAGGGTTCGGTGATGAGGTTGGGGGAGAGAACCCATCAACCCATCGAGGTGATCCCCACCGGGTCCATCGCCTTGGACATCGCCCTGGGAATCGGGGGTCTGCCCCGGGGCCGCGTCGTCGAGATCTTTGGGCCGGAGTCTTCCGGCAAGACCACGCTGGCCCTGCATGCCATCGCTTCCGCTCAGACCAGCGGAGGGATTTGTGCCTTCATCGACGCCGAACACGCGCTCGACCCGGATTACGCCCACAAGCTGGGTGTGAACACCGACGAGTTGCTGGTCAGCCAGCCGGACAACGGGGAACAGGCGTTGGAGATCGCCGACACCCTGGTCCGCTCGGGCGCGCTGACCCTGGTGGTGATCGACTCGGTGGCCGCTCTGACTCCGCGCGCCGAGATTGAGGGAGAGATGGGCGATTCCCATGTCGGCCTGCAAGCCCGCCTGATGAGCCAGGCTCTGCGCAAGATGACCGGGGCCCTGGCGACAGCCAAGACCACGGCCATCTTCATCAACCAGCTGCGGGAGAAGATCGGGGTCATGTTCGGCTCCCCGGAGACGACCACCGGTGGCAGGGCGCTGAAGTTCTACTCCTCAGTCAGGCTCGACGTGCGCCGGATCGAGGGACTGAAAGACGGCGCGGAGACTGTCGGCAACCGAACCCGGGTCAAGGTGGTCAAGAACAAGGTCGCTCCACCCTTCAAGCAAGCCGAATTCGACATTTTGTACGGCGAGGGCATCTCCCGGGAAGGCGGCCTGATCGACCTCGGTGTCGAGCAGGGTCTGATCCGCAAGGCGGGCTCCTGGTTCACCTACGAAGGTGAGCAACTGGGCCAGGGCAAGGAAAATGCCCGCGGGTTCCTGAAGTCGCATGCCGAGATCGCCACCGAGATTGAGAGCAAACTCCTGGCTGCCTACGGGATTGGTCAGCCTGTCCCCGAAGGAGTCGATCCCGTGACCGGTGAAGTGGCCTTCTGATCGGGGAATCCGGACCCATGAATGAGGGGAACAATCGCGAACGTGAGGCGACGATCGCGCAGTTGAGAGCGACCATCGCTTCCGTTGAGGAGCAGTGGCACGCGGACTCGGATGACGCAGCTGGCGACCTTGCCGGCCGGCAACCCGTTCACCGGGACTCAGGTCAGAAACCCGGTGTCCCGACGCCCGTTTCCGGTGTGGGATCAGTCCGGGTTGAGCACGTCACTCGTGAGGCGACCGGTCGGGAGTCTCACGACGGTGAGCGGGCCGACCTGACAACCCAGCGCACTGATCTGTACGGGAGTGTGAGTTCCCGCAAAGTCGGGGGCACGCGTAAACAGTGCACACCCACGGATGACACTCAGATAGGGTCGCTCGCGACGCCAGTGATCGGTGGATCCGACCAGATTTCTGATCTGGGCCAGGCCAAGAAGATCGCGCTTCGTTACATGTCCACCCGTCCTCGCAGTGTGTGGGAGGTCTGGCAGGAGTTGCGACGCCGCCAGGTCATCGATCAGCTTTGCGACCAGGTCATCGAGCGCTTCACACAGGTGAGTCTGCTCGACGACCGCAGTTTCGCGCAGCAGTGGGTGTCGACCCGGCGCGGGTCCAAGTCCTTGTCGCTCAGCCGTTTGAAACATGAACTGACAGCGAAGGGGATCGCCGCCGAGGTGATCGCCGAAGCCCTGGACGGCGCCGAGGAATCGGAAGCCGATCTGGCTGTGGCCCTGGCACGAAAACGTGTCGCTTCCATGCGCGGCCAGGACCAGGCCACGCTCGTCAGACGTCTGTCATCCCAACTCGAGCGCCGGGGTTTCGCGCCGGGGGTGGTCCGGTCCGCGGTCATCCAGGTGGTGGACGAGACGCTGGGGGACAGGCGTGCTGCTCAGCTTGGTAACATCGCTGATGATGAATGAGACACGGACCTACCAGGTCATCACCTATGGCTGCCAGATGAACGTCCACGACTCCGAACGGATCGCGGGACTGCTGGACCAGGCCGGATATGTGCCTGCCGGTGAGAAGGCCACGCCCGATGTGGTCGTCTTCAATACCTGTGCGGTCCGGGAGAACGCCGACAACCGGTTGTACGGCAACCTGGGCCACCTCGCACAGGTCAAGAAGGACCATCCCGGCATGCAGATCGCCGTGGGCGGGTGCATGGCCCAAAAAGACCGGGACATCGTGCTGTCCCGGGCGCCCTGGGTCGACGTTGTCTTCGGCACCCACACGATCGCGCATCTGCCTGCCCTGCTGGCCAGGGCCAGGGCCGAACAGCTGGCCCAGATCGACATCGCGGAAGCGTTGATCACCTTTCCTTCGACACTGCCCAGCCGCCGGGAGTCGGCCTACTCGGGATGGGTCACGATCTCTGTGGGATGCAACAACACATGCACATTCTGCATTGTTCCTTCGGTGAGGGGACGGGAGATGGACCGTGACGTGCACGACATTGTGACCGAGGTGAAGCTGCTGGTCGACCAGGGAGTCCAGGAGGTGACCCTGCTCGGGCAGAACGTGAACACCTATGGCGCCCAGTTCCCGGAGCCGGACGCGTTCGCCTCCCTCCTGCGCTCCTGTGGGGAAGTCGAGGGGTTGAGGAGGCTGCGGTTCGCGTCGCCGCATCCCGCGTACTTCACCGATTCGGTGATCGCCGCCATGGCTGAGACGCCTACCGTGATGCCGAGCCTGCACATGCCCGCTCAATCGGGCTCGGACGAGATCTTGCGAAAGATGCGCCGGGCCTACCGGCGAGACAGGTTCTTGTCGATCCTGGATGCGGTCCGGACCCGTATTCCCGGCGCCGCGGTGACGACCGACATCATCGTCGGCTTTCCCACCGAGACCGAGCAGGATTTCCAGGCCACCCTGGACCTGGTACGCCAGGCGCGCTTCGCGGCCGCCTTCACCTTCCAGTACTCCATCAGACCGGGGACCCCGGCCGCTTCGATGGACGGTCAGGTTCCCCACCCGGTGGTCCAGGAGCGCTACGACCGGCTGATCGAGGTCATCGACGAGATTGCCTGGCAGGAGAACAAGAAACTGGTCGGCAGCCAGGTCGAGGTCATGTTCGCCACGGGGGAGGGCCGTAAGGACGACCGTACGCAGCGCATGTCAGGCAGGGCCCAAGACAACCGTCTGGTCCATGTGGCCGTGCCCGACGGTGTCAGCCCCCGCCCCGGGGACATCGCCACCGCCACGGTGACGTATGCCGCCCCCCACCACCTGATCGCGGACAGCGGTTTCACCGGTTGGATCCGTACCCCGGGAGGAGACGCCTGGCAGGAGCAGACTTCGCTGGTCTAAGTGAGTAGGACATAAGAAAACCATCACCAATGAACGTGTTTATTCACAACATCTCCAAGTGATGACGGTGAAGTTTACTTCGTAGCAGGCATATTCATACCAACAAGGATAAATATTGGTGTCCGTCTCACTTTCGATCAAGATTGAAGCCGTTCTATAGTTAGAGCAATGACGACTGTGCGGAGGGATCAAAGGAACGATGATGCACCATCCTTCAACCAAGCAATCCCCGAACCCGACCATACCCCCGGGACAGCCGCTGGTGACCATCATCCTGCCGGCCTACAACGGAGCCAGTTTTCTTCATCATTCGATCGACTCGGTACTGCGCCAGACGGTCCCTCGTCAAACGTGGGTGGTGATGGCCATCAACGACGGTTCATCCGATCAGACCCTCGACATCCTGCGCTCATACCAGGACCAGCATCCTGACAACTTCATCGTCATCGACCAGGAGAACCACGGGGTGGCGCGAACCCGAAACGACGCCATCGCCCGGACACGCACGCCGTGGCTGACCTTTCTCGACCAGGACGACTACTTCGACGACACCTTCCTGGAAGCCTTGTTGAGCCATCCTCAGCTCGACGAACTGGACGTCGTGCTCGCCGGCTACGTCCACCGGACACGGACGGGCAAAGCCGTCGAAAAGGTCGGGCCTTTCCCGCGCGGCGGGGCCTATGCACGCTGGATGAACACCGGGGTGTGGGGGAAGCTGCACCGGACCTCGTTCGTCCTGGAGCACGAGCTGACCTTCTGCGAAACCCAGTTCGGCGAAGACACCGGGTTCACCTTCCTCGAGAACCTGGCTGCCGGACCGCGTCTCGGATTCGTCGCCTCCAATGGCTACAACTGGGTTATCAACCCACAGTCGGTCAGCCAGACCCAGCACGTGACACTGACTCCGCACAGCTACGAGGGTTTCGTGGGCCTGATGACCCGGCTGGTGTCCATGCGTGAGGCTCAGGGCGTGCGCGACCCGATCGTCGACTTCCATCTGGTGTGTGTGGCCGCCTACTGCCTGGCTCACTCCCGGGCGCTCGACAAGTCGTCGTTCCTGTCCTTCGGCGATGCCTTGTTCGCGACCCTGGCTCCACTGGGCGAGTCGGCGACCCGAAATCCGTACATCGCCACCAGACCTGCCGGCATGCCGCCGGTGGCCCACTTCCTGACCAGGATCGTCATTTCGGCGCAGTTGTCGGGCAAGATGCGCCGAATTGCCCCCGTGGTCATGTTTGTCCAACGGTTCCTCTGACCGCCTGAGACCAGGCTTTGCTATCAGTTGGGTCAAGTACGCTTAGGTGCATGCACTCATGGAAGTCCCCGGCCCTGCCCAGCGGGCAGGAGACGGTGCCAGGCGAATTGCGGTTGTTCGACACAGTGGAGCAGGCTGTGGTCCCGGTGGGGCCAGGACCTGGTGAGGATCGCCCGGCGACGATGTACGTGTGCGGCATCACCCCGTACGACGCCACCCATCTGGGCCATGCCTTCACGTACCTGACCTTCGACCTGGTGAACCGGGTCTGGCGCGACCTGGGCGTGGAGGTGCGCTACTCGCAAAACGTCACCGATGTCGACGACCCCCTCTTGGAGCGCGCCGGGCTGACCGGGGTGGACTGGCAGGACCTGGCAGCCGACCAGACCGCCCTGTTCACCTCCGACATGGAGGCCCTGCGCATCCTGGCCCCGGATTCATTCCTCACTGTGACCGAGGCCCTGCCGCTCATCGACGACGCGATGTCGGTCCTGCACTCCACCCACCAGATTTACCAGCTCGACGACTGCGGGGCCGATTGGTACTTCTCCTTCGACGGCCGGCCAGGCTTCGGGCGCGAATCCCACCTGGACGGCGCTGAAATGCTGGCGTCTTTCGCCGATCACGGCGGCGACCCGGACCGTGTGGGCAAAAAGCATCCACTCGACGCCCTGGTGTGGCGGCAGGCCCGTGACAACGAGCCCTGGTGGGAGTCGGTCCTCGGCCCCGGGCGCCCCGGCTGGCACCTCGAATGCGCCGCCATCGCCTGCTCGACCCTGGGAACCGGCATCGACCTCCAGGGGGGCGGCTCCGACCTGATCTTCCCCCATCACGAGATGTGCGCCATCCAGGCCCAGGCCTTCACGGGCCTGCCTTTCGCCCGCGCCTTCGTCCATTCCGCGATGGTGTGGCTGGACGGGGAGAAGATGAGCAAGTCGAAGGGCAACCTGGTGACCGTCTCCGATCTACTCGGCCAGCGCGCCGACCCGATGGCCATCCGTTTGGCCTTGTTGGGCCACCATTATCGCGCTGACTGGCAATGGCATCCCGAGTTCTTGGCCCAGGCGACGCGGCGCCTCGACCTGTGGCGCGAGGCCGTCCACGCCGTCACCAGCGTCGACGCCGGCCCGGCCATCGCTGAAGTACGAGACCTGCTGCGCGACGACTTGCGAGCGGATCGGGCCCTCGAAGTGATCGACGCCTGGGCGGTGGCGAGTCTGGCGGCCGAGGAGGACCACCCCGGTGCCAGACAGCAGATGGCAGACCTGGCCGATGGCCTGCTGGGAGTTGGGATAGCCTGAGATGGTGCAAGCCCCGATGACATACGACGATAGAGGGTTGTTGCCTGCCGTCGCCCAGGACCGGCGTACGGGCAAGGTCCTGATGGTGGCATGGATGGACGAAGAGGCCCTCAGGCGCACCCTCGAAACCCGCCGGGCCACGTACTGGTCGAGATCGAGGCAGCAGTATTGGGTCAAGGGGGAGACCTCCGGCCATCTGCAACACGTCTGCGAGGTTCGCCGCGACTGCGATTCCGACACCATTCTGCTGATTGTCGACCAGACCGGACCGGCCTGTCACACCGGGGCGCCGACCTGTTTCGACGTCCATCCGCCGCTGCTTGCTCAGGAGGATCATGCCCCTGTTTCTGCCTAGTCCCGCCCACGGCGTCTGGTATCTCGGCCCGATCCCCATCCGCGGCTATGCGATGTCAATCCTGGCCGGAATCGTCGTAGCCTTCCTGCTCGCGCGGCACCGCTGGAAGAAATGGGGCGGGGACACCAACCAGTTCGAGACCATGGCGCTGGTGTCGGTCATCGTCGGCATCATCGGAGCCAGAATCTACTGGATCATCATCGAATGGCAGCGCTACTTCGGACCCGAGGGCACCTGGTACAAGATGTTCTTCGTCTGGGAAGGCGGTCTGGGCATCTGGGGCGGGATCACCTTCGGCTTCATCACCGGCTGGCTGCTGTGCCGGCACTACAAGATACCTTTCCTGCGGCTGGCCGACTCGATCGCGCCCGCCTTCCTCATCGCCCAGGGCATCGGCCGGTTGGGCAACTGGTGGAATCAGGAGTTGTACGGGCTTCCGACGACTCTGCCGTGGGCGCTGAAGATCGACATCGAGCACCGGGTCGCCGGGTACGAACAGTACGCCACCTTCCACCCCACCTTCTTGTACGAGATGCTCTGGGACATCCTGGGAGCACTGGTCCTGTTGTGGCTGGAGCGGAGATTCAGGCTGGGACGCGGCAAGGTTTTCGCCTTGTACATCGCCATTTACGCGATCGGTCGCTGCTGGATCGAGTTCCTGCGCATCGATCCCGTCCAGATCGTTGGAGGACTGCGGATCAACGTGTGGCCGACCATGGCCGGAGGGCTTGTCGGGATCGTCCTGTTCCTCTGGCTGGCGAAGAACAGACCGGGTCCCAACGAGATCATCGTGGCGGACAGCGAGACCGACTCCGAGTCCGTGGCGGACAGTGGGGCCGGCCCGGGATCCGTGGTGGACGGTGAGGCCGAAACCGCACCAGTGTCGGTCTGTCAGGATGCCCACCGAAACGCCACCGATGAGGCCGACGAGGACGGTTGACCGCGACGCGGCTGGCCAGATTTTTTTCTTGGTCACGACACGCCACCCTCAGATGAGAATGTCCGAGCAGGGGACTATCGTAGGGGTCGATGGCTTTCGAGGCCTCGTACGTTCCGTACCGATCAAGGAGTAAGACGTGTCGTTTGTTCACCTTCATGTCCACACTGAATACTCCATGCTGGATGGGGCGGCAAAGATCGCCAAACTCTTCGCAGAAGCCGACCGCCTGGGTATGCCGGCGGTGGCGATGACCGACCACGGCAACATGTTCGGGGCCTATGAATTCTTCATGGCGGGCAAGAAATCCCAAGTCAAACCGATTATTGGCATCGAGGCTTACGTCGCACCGGGGTCGCGGCACTCCAGGACCCAGGAGTTCTGGGCCAGTGGCAAGCGCGAGGCCCAAGATGTCGATTCCGAGGGCGGCAAGGACGTCTCCGGGTCCGGGCGCTACACCCACATGACCCTGCTGGCCCGCAACGCGACCGGCTTGCACAACCTGTTCCGGCTCAGTTCGCTGGCCAGCTTCGAGGGCTACTACATGAAGCCACGCATGGACTTTGACCTGATCAGCCAGCACTGCGAGGGCATCATCGCCACAACCGGTTGCCCCTCCGGCGCGGTCCAGACCCGCTTGCGCTTAGGCCAGTACGACGAGGCCCTCAAGGTGGCGGCTGCCTATCGCGACATGCTGGGCCAGGACAACTATTTCGTCGAGATCATGCGCCACGGCGTCGACATCGAAGCCGCCGTCCAGGACGACCTGATGCGTCTGGCCAAAGACCTGGGTCTGAAACTGCTGGCCACCAACGATTCCCACTATGTCACCGCCGATCAGGCCGACGCCCACGACAACCTGTTGTGCATCGG
>Ga0123354_10005801_pt1 | contig 18106 bp, 7 predicted proteins | sample TergutLab28metaG_2_FD_97872 | JGI IMG/M metagenome (GOLD analysis project Ga0123354, IMG submission 97872) | Labiotermes labralis P4 segment gut microbial communities from Petit-Saut dam, French Guiana - Lab288 P4 | ecosystem: Host-associated > Arthropoda: Insects > Digestive system > Gut ...
GAAGAATGATCTCCTGATGATGAGCTTCTAGAAAGCTCGAAACATGTAGAGAGTGAATGACGACTACCCATGAAAATAAAGGATAGTCTACAAGTGACATCGTGTTGGTTATTTTAAAGAAACCATTTTACAGTCTTACATGATTTGCAGGGATAGAATTTGTACCGAATTTAAAACTCATAAAAGAGGAGCAGCCAGAAAATCGGTTTATAAGACGCATAAGCCCGTTTTTTATTACGTATGCTGAACTCTGATAAGAACAGTCCAGGTAACATTGTCCTGATATACCACTAATTTTGTAGATAGTTCCCTCCATTACTGATGCATTGGTAATATAATGGGGTAAGCATTTAAATTATCTGTCGTCAATTCCGTGCCATGTGTTATCTGTCATCGTGACACAATTTTTCAGACTCGCGGTCATTTTTCAAATCTGTGGCCGTCAGGGTTTTGTATCTACGCTGGAAACAAATGATAATAGTTCGGCGAAGACCTTCGGTCTTCAGAACACAATCTGCGTGGTCTTTAGTTACGAAATTATAAGACATGTTAATACGTTTTCTGCCCACTCTTACATGACAATCATATGCAATGATATGTATGGGGGAAATTGTACTGGCATGCAGTTAGAATATACATTTAAGTACGCATACAGAATTTCAGGTTATCAAAACAGTGCATCGACTGCACCAGTACATTTCTTTATTAATGCTAGAATCATACAAACTGTTTTTAATTAATAATAATGATATATAATTTATCCTTTTGACTCGGCACTAATATACCTGCAAGACGATTGCATTCTGTGCTACTATATTATTGCAATTTAGACCACTGCCTTCGGTGTGCGGTATTTAACACTGTTGACATTTGAACAGGTCGACAAATTCTCCGCTTTTACGTAACCCTATGGCTTACTGCTATTACAAGAACTAGCCACTTGACACTGTCCTCAGCCGGTTAAATCCAGTACAAATATTGTTGTACATTGTTTCTTTAAAACACGTTACATTATTGCGCTTCTGTTTTCGCTTAAATCTTACAAGTGGTATATTCTCTTCACATTTACAGAATAAACGTTTCCTCGAATTTCTATATATGTGTGTGTCATCCACATCGTTCTGTTTATTCAGTGAAACAGGAATAACAATACCAAATACATGCCTGTTTTTACAACCCAGCTAATATAAGTTACATTACAACACTATAATAATACATTCAGGAACATTTATATATAAGGAATGTGGTTACATGTTTCGGGAAGGTGTGTAGTTTTTGCAGTGGATATCCATTAAGCATATAGAATTATATATATATATATATATATATATATATATATATATATAATCTACAAACTGTAAAAACTGCAAGATTATGTGTCTGATGAGATAATACAATTGTGTTCAGAATAGGCGTTTGTTGTGGTATTGTAATTCGTACCTCATCACAACTGTTCTTATTACACAAGGCAATATGTAGGCTACATGTTTCGACTAATAAATAGTCATCTTCAGGCCTATTCTTTACAGTTTAAGTCACAGGACGCTGTGCACACATTGGGATCCCAGTGTGTTTACATCAGTGAAATATTTAAGCTTAAAATAAATGTTTGCACAGCACCTCTGCACTTAGCTCTTAAGTTCTCATATAAATAGATGTATTTAGCTTGACTCGCTGCGAATTTGAATGTAGATATTACTACGTGTAGCCTACATATTACCTTGTGTAATAAGAACAGTTGTGTTGACGTAAAAATTAGTATTACAGTACGTATCCAAGCACTTCGTGATGTCTTCATTCAGATTCGCAGCGAGTTTATGGTGGTGTTTTAACGTAAGATATCCGGACAACGTGCCAATCAATTATGTCCAAGGAGCAGAATGCCAATAACACGGAAACTGCACTTGCAACGTCATATTTAGTAGGTGGCTGCTGATGGATATTTGAGTTATTTTACCTTCGTGTAGCAACACTAATGTTACATAAAACCCTTTCTTTCAATACCCACTGAAAGTAGTCATGGTTTAACATTATCGGTTAAGTATTTGCTGAAGCCTAAACTCGTGTATTAGAATACGAGTGTGGCTCGACTTTTATTACATAATATAACATTAGAAAGCAATTAAGAGTTGGAAAGAAAATAGTTTTTCAGAATTTTATTCTTCATGTTTGTTTGTGGTAACTGGAATCCATTTGTTATATTTATGTTCAAGCTAAGTATAAGGTCCTACACGATAGACTGTGCTTTGTATCAATCATTACATCAGCATGAACTGCTTATAGAAGGCTAAGGTACATTGCGATAATAATTATAGCTTAATTGCAGGCTACTCTCCGTAGTATTGTGGCTAAGTGCACGTCTGCTTAGAAGAGACAGGCAGCATTTTTTTCGGCTAATTATACTACTAATGTTACCAACCTGCACCTTGTAGTATTCCTTTTGTGGTAGAAATTAAACTTGCCGTTGGGTGAAAGATGGGCATCGGATAGAAAAGTGAGTCTCTTAGGTAGATATATTAAATATGCGGGGGCGCCCAGTATAAAATTGGTGATTTGGAAACTTCGGGATAGCAACTGACTACTGGGTTGACAATTCGGGGTTCGAACTTCAGTGCAGGCAAGAGATTTCTGGGCCCGTCCAGACCGACCCAGAGACCCTCCCAGCCTGTTGTACACTGGGTACCGGCACTCTTTCCCGGGGTGCAGCAGAACCCGAGGCGTGGCTTTGACTACCCACCCCATCCAGCTTCGAGGTTAAAGAAAGTGTGGAACTAAATATCCGTGTCTTTATATAATGCTATAGTGTGAACTTTACCTGTTACATTGTTGTATGGCTACGGTCCGTGTCGTGCGTTCTACATACTCCGCCCATCCTTCTTGGTTCAATATCCTTAGGTCAGGTAAATTGCAGGTCACACCTGCTGTACCAAGGGTTTCCAACTGCTAAGTAAGTGACGGCGTATCAAAACTGGACCTTATATGCACATAAATTAGAGCTGTAACCGCTAAAGTGTTAAACGTTTCCTTGCAGCATTATTCTTCTTCTTCTTCTTCTTCTTTTTTTTTGGGGGGGGGTGGGGTGTTGGGGGAGGGCGGATGGAAGGAGTGGTAGTAGAATTATAATTGGTAGGGAAAACCGGCGCACACGAGAGCCGTCTGTATCAATGCTACTTCGCCCACCAAATTCCCACATGGACTCCACCGGATGCAAGTCCGGGCCTCAGTCTCGACTATAATTAATCACAAACCACTCTTGTGTTTCAACCTGATACGCTATTTTGTCTTCTCTGACGACATGATTCAGAAGGCTGTTGTCACTTGGAGCGGCTTTCTCTGCGTAACTTGATATGCTTTATATTTTACTGCTGTCTTTTGAATTCACGTCCAGGTTTATGACAACCAGATACGCTCGCATGCATCACTTATGGATTTGTTACGACATTAATTTAAAGACCTGACATTAACGAGAATAAAGTGTTTTTTTTGTATCTGTAACTTATTTCACAAGATGGCCTGAAGTAGCTGAGGTTTCATGCCATGAGTTATGGAAGATTTTTCATCCGTGTGTTAAAGATGTTACAGACAATGATATCATCCTCCACTGCCACCGGGTAACAACTCAATTGCAGTAAATAAATATTATTATAGCACGGAAAATTTAATCACCGTCTTTAATTATGCAGGATCATGGGTAATCTTCTGTTCCTGAGTAGTGTATTTAAATCCTGGTTTCCATATTTTCTGCAGGCGTACGGGTTTTACTACTTTGTCATCCTATGTATCGCGTTCAGCCATTTTGTTAGTATTCAGTTGCGGTGATATGAATTTAAAAAATGATTATTTTCTGAGGTCTGTGTTTGTTACTTATCTTTTCTTGTAACAAATAAATTTAGTTTATAGAAAATACATTTTTGCCCACTTTTATGTTCATACCATGAATATTGAATAATAAATTGTTTTTTTATATACCAACACACACACTATTAATTAATGTAAAATTATATTAAATTACTCCGACATGTTTCGGTGTTAATACACCATCTTCAGGGAGTTTACAGTTGTGTTAGATGAAGTTATGAATTATTAAAATGATAAAATAAAATATAGTAATGCGTTGTTATGATAAAATCTTGGTAAATGTGGCCGCATATGTAATTCCAAAAATTACATATGCGGCCACATTACTATATTCTATTTTATCATTTTAATAATTCATAACATTAGCTAACACAACATGTAAACTCACTGAAGATGGTGTATTAACACCGAAATATGTCGGAGTAATTTAATAAAAATATACACTACCTATTTTTTGCATATATTGTTATTTAATGAACATTTTTGTCTCTTTTATTCTGTATTTCTTGCCCGAAACTATTTTGCTTCACTGCCATAATCTTTTTTTGTTTTTATGTGTTGCCCTGCGCTTTGTTCTTCCTTGTCTTGTGTTTAGTAACGACTGTTCGGAGATGTTGTCTTCAGAACAAGTCTGTATGCCTTTCGGGACATTTTGACACCCAGTCCATCTTATCCTTTCTTACGTAACTTCAACAAATTTTACGGCGTTCTAAGTGCCCGAGTAAAGAAATGGAATAAATGTGGATGTTACTTTTTAATCGACGATAAAATCTTTTTTTGCCGAAGGTTTGCAACAAAACCGAAAGCAAAATAACTGACACAAACCCGGGATGAGCGATGATTAAACCACACAGAATAGCAGCAATTAATCTGTATAGCCTACAGACACAAAAGTAACCGTGGTAACAGGGGCTACCTGTCTTTCGAAAAACATGTTTTCTATAAATGCGATCTCACCGTCCCTGCATGCCAGCGGCAATGCTCGGTCTCCAGAAGAGTTGTACCGCGAACCGAGGTTGCCCGTGTGAATTCGCTTGTCGAATACAATAACGCGATCGTGTTTGATATGATATGATATGATATGATATAATGTATTTGTTAATTGCAATTGTGTTGACACCCGTTGGCAGTAGTACATTAGGCTACACACTTACAAACAAACAATACACAGCACAACACAATGAAAGAGAATACCCAGGAGGGTACATAAAAATAAGAATATATAAACATGAAAATAAGAATATATAACCATAAGAATACATAATTTACAAAATTGAACAAAAATATACAAAACAAACAACCATACATACAAACATACAACTATATATATATATTTGACGGAATCATGAATATGTGTTTTAAGTTCACAAACGTGACTGGATGTCCTTTGTAAAATTAATTTAAAGCTATGCGAGTCGCTTTCTGAACAAACAAATAATCAAGAACCTGGTTTATATCGTTACCGAAACTATCTGTTGGTCTTCCAGCATATTATGTAGGTCAAAATCGAGGATATTTAAGGCGAGACAGATTTTTTTTATGAGTAGTCAGAACAGAAAAATTCTACCAGGTCTGGTGGTGGTCACTTTCGTTACAGGAATGTTCGAACATCTGTCATTTGTACTAGTTTGAAAGAGAGTTAAGTAATTAGAAATAAACCTTAGGCTACATGCGATAAGGATATACGGGAGCAAAATTATTTCCACAATGGAAGGCATATAAATAAAAAAACTCAGCGTAAAAATCGCCACTTTTTCTTTTAATTGCGCACGCATACATGCGCCCTATTTGTCCATTAATGGCTTTACGAAAAGTAGACATTATGGGTTCAAGTCTGCAAGCTTTTGTATGTGTTGAAATATTTTATCTGTTACGTTTGATTTCACATACAGAAGATGTGACTGCTATTTGCGATGTTATTCTTTTATTCTTTCCCCTATAGTTAAAAAGGTACAGCTGGCCGTCAGTAACTATTATTATTATTATTATCATCATCATCATCATGATGTAAAATTAAGAAAGCTGTGTCCAGAAGTATATCGAAATATTTTATTCCTGATGTTGCAGTCTTTATTGCGTGACATCTGTTCAGATTTACAGTATTTCATACAAATATGTTATCGAGACTGTAAATACAACGACTTTGCATAAATGTAACAGTAAGGTCATCAATGTCTTCTTGATTTATACGATATTTTAAGTTATCCTTGTTATAATTATGACACACGTACTGCGTACATAGTAATTAACATAAAGGAAATAGTCAGGCTCATTTAGCTTCAAAAACTAAATTAGATGACCAGATTTTAATTGCCACATCAGGAGATGAGCTACAGACAATGGCATACCACCTGAATCTTATAGCAAGAAAATATAAATTAACTACATCTACTACAAAAACAAAATCAATGGCAATGTGGGGAAACCACATACAGAGGGTAAAAATTGTGGTAAACGACAATATTATTGAACAAGTAACAGTTTTTAAATACTTGGGGTACCGTATATCAGAATACAAAAGTGATTTAGAAGATAAATTGCAAACATAATAAAATAAGCGGAGCTATACGGAGACATTTTGGAAAATGAACAAAGAAACAAAATTAAGAAATCACAATATTACAGCTAAAGCAGCATTGAAATTTGGAAGTGAAGCTTGGGTACTAAAGAAAAGAGAGGAACAACGTTTAGAAGCAGCACAGATGAAATTTTTGAGACACGTACTTGAAATAATAAAATTAGATAAAGAAAAGAATCAATGTATTAGGGGTAAAACGGGAGCACAGAGCATAGTAAAGGAAATAAAACAGTACCAGGAAAAGTGGCTACAACATGTACAGAGAATGGACACAAACAGAATACCAAAACAAGCACTACAATATAAACCAAAAGGACGAAAGAACATAGGACGACTGAGGAAGAGATGGAGGGACCAACTTCATCTTAGGATTAAGGAACAGGAAACACGCCAAACCCTTCATGAACATGACAATGACGATGACTAAATTAGAAATCAGTTCAATCAAAATATCGCTGGGATTTCTTACGGTTTCGACAGCAAATCACAAATCGCATGTGTTGATAGAGATTTATCGGTTGCTTAGAGGCGTGCGTAAAAACAGGAACAGGTGTTGTACCGTGTAGTGATTTTGAGTGGCAATGGCATTAGTTCAGAAACATGTAAAGAAGAGGCGTATTGAGAAATTTGGGTTTACTTCCCCTTTTTTAAGAGCAACACGCCACCGAAGGGCTAAAGTCTTCGCTTGTTGTGCTGTTAGTGAAACAATAAAATTATTGAATAATATTTTCTACAGCTTGAAACGTGGATGAAACTAATTTAAGCAGCTGACAGATAATCTTATTTTATGTTAATTGTAAAACGATTCGATAAGCCACATTTTTATGTCTTTACTTATTCATTTTTATTTTGCATGATGTTTCAGTTTTTTCAGCACAAAAGAATATAAAACACTGTAACTGAAAGCCGACAAAAGAGACACAGCTTAGTAGTCCAAGAGTGGCTTTGAAATTTGGGTCCATATTATGCGATTTTACCAAAAAAACTGAACAATTCCCATCGGTTATCAATAATTTAAATTTCAGAAACATATTTTTGTTCTTTTCTATAATCCTCAAATGTTGCAAAACCAAGGATTCTAGTTTATATTAGTAATTACGTATCAGATCAGGGGTGGAAAAAACTGCGAGACAACGTCCTTTACGTTGGATCTGAGAAAAAGATGAAACTCAAGAAATGGAGAATAATATTTAAGAATTAGTTAAGAGACTATTTGTGATTCTACCTGCTAGAAAAGAAGGTAGTATTACGTGGATCTTAAAATGTTAATTTATTTTAAAGCACACTGAACTCACATGGCTCAAGGTGATGTCAGTTTTGTTGCTCGTTTAGATACAGAAAATACATTTATTTTCTAATAAAAGCTTACGTTTAGCATTCTTGGACTGCCAGGTTCGTAAAACGTACTCCTATCCTGGTAATTACTAATTAATTTATAATTGATATTAGCCATGTCATATTAATTTAGAATTTGAAAGTAACAGGCAGGTTACTTTCCTCCCATAATGTATTATTATTATTGTTAAATTTAATTATGTAATTTGTTTTTGTGTCGCAGTTGTTTGCTATTGTTTTGTAATTATGCTTTTGTGTTATTTTTTATTCTCATTGCTTTGTGTCTTTTTTATGCTCTTCCTATTATTGGCCACTAGACTCTTGACTCAGCACTTTAGCGAACATGAATTGAATTAAATTGAATTAAATTGAATTATTGTGTCTGTGAGTTAGTATGGGCAATAAATTCTGGACAGTATAAAGACTATTGCCTTCTGAGGCCTGATGGCGTTTCGCCTGGTACGTGGATAAAACGTCGTAAGGAACACGCTGCCAGTGACGTCATTGTAGAGGAGCAAAAGATGAGCCCGCCACATGACGGGGGTCGATCTCTTGATCGGTAAGGGTTACAACAGTTACGCTCCAGGGATATCGAGAACAGCGTGTTGTATGTGATGACAGACAATGGACCCCGGTTTGTGGGTAGCATACACGTGGGCACTTTTTGTTTAACTGCATTGCAGCTGTACTTAATGGTATGTCTTTTTTCTTTGTGGTAACAAAGAAATTGAAGAGGATTACGTAGGATTTTTTTTTTTTTTGCAGGACGTCTTGTGTACCATGCAGCGGGAGCTTTCACCTTGCTGGCTAATTAAATTTGCGACCTTGAGAGTTAACATTAAATGCAGTTGTGTGTGAATGAAGCTTTATTACACAGGTTACTTATAGAACTCTTTTTATGAGCATTAACAACAAGCTTGTTAAGATTTGTACTACTTTAAAATGTCCTTAACTCTCTGAAGGCGAAAATTAACCTAAATTTTATTTAAATACCCAGGCCATACTGCACAGTAAACACTGTCTGTGTCGGTTATAGGAACCCATCAGTTAACATTGTGCAGAGGAATAATACCGGTTTGTTTCGGATCCATGCAAAACGCTTAAGTACACTGTGTGGAAAGAATGCAGAATTTTGACGGTGAACTTGACGACATATTTAGTAAGCACTAGGATTTAAGAGGCTAACAAGAAACAAAGAGGCCTCGTAAGAGCATTATCAATTACAAACTTGTAAAGTAAGATATAAATTGAATTTATTTTGAAGTTAATATTTACTGATCAGTCATATTTAGCAAAATTGTGATATTTCCCACGTAAGTTTTCATTGAATCCAGTGTAATACAGGCAGTTCGTTGAAAATCATTGAACGCAGTCTTTTAAAACTCACCGAAAAAAATTTAGCAAGAACCTAACTCGGTGTTAGCCGTCATTGAAATTTCAGTATATCTGAGAGGAACAAAACGATTATCTGAAAAAAAAATCACCTAATTTCTCGCAAGAGTTTACAGCATGATAGGGCGTTCGTTACGTTCTGTCTTAAGAAAACATGATTTTTTTTTTACATTTCGCAATATCAGGCACAGCCTACTAAAATTGTGCGTCATCCTAAAAATGCAAGCACAAGAAGCGTAGAACTAAATTTATGACATGTTGATAATAATCATTGAGTGATATTGCGTCTTCAGATGCACGAATATTTTTAGAAATATAAATTAGTTGCATCTCAGTGTATTAAGACTTTAGCTACTTGTCAAATTACTCCACAGAATTTTGAGTTTTATACATTGTAGCTGAGGCTTGTACACAAAACTTTAATTGCACTGAAATAAATTTGAATTTCGGACGGCGGTGAAGCAGGCGCGTAACATTTGATCTTCAGTGCTTTGCAACCTTTCCATTCTTCGTTACACTTTTAGTGGGCATCCGGATGACATCGCTGTTGCATTACTTTCAAGTACATTCACCACCGTCCTGTTATTGGGTGCCATGAGTCATCACTATTTGGCAAGGTGCAGCTCAATAGAGAGAAGTTATACGTGTCATGCATCTCACGTGATTAATGTCTTGAAGGACGTATATTACACTGATGGGTCTGGAAATACTAGTAAATAGAATGGCTCAGGGGCATGTAAGAAATGTATCACGGGGGCGCGTCAGACATGAGTGCAAGGAGACCTAGATATTGAGCCAATAAATGTATTTTTAGAATATCGAAATTAAGGATAGTTATCATAGATTATATGTGAGTAACCAAAGTAAATCTAATGTTGTTAATTCCGTGCATTGATAACTAAAACATTACCAAATCCAACCAAAAGTATAATTAGTCTGTCACAAATGTATTGCATTAAAAATTCCCGGAGGTGTCCTGTGTGTGTACTGTCACAAATATATTGCATTAAAACATTAAAAAGTCCCGGTGGTTTCCTGTGTGTGTAACGTATATACAGGGTGAGACTGAGGTATTGAACATCAGAGTTCCATATCACTATATACACATCTTTGTCTTGTTCATACCCGTGCACTATTAGCACCATTTAAAATAAAGACCTGAGTTATATGGCTGCTGCATCACTCACTACATGCTGCTCACAAAGTTGAATTTTACGTCTGGTGACACATTTTGTTGCACTTCCTGCTGAAATGTGTCAGTCGTATGCCCTGAGTACGGCGCTCTGGAGGGTAAAACATGTCGCTCTGTTAAAATGTGTTTAATAAAGTGGTGTTTTGGTAATATGTATGCATTTGTTGGTCTTTATTTGAAATATATAAAGCAGGATTATATCTGTTTCACATGGAACCGTCTATTGCCTACTTTCTCTTCTACGACACGATTTATAACATATTGATCTCCAAATGTTATGATTGATATTACACGGTGTTTTATACTTCATTTGCATACGTAACTATTTGATGTGTTTACTCCCTGTTGATTATCCTAGAAAGATAGAAAAATGTAGGAGTTTTTATTTTTTGATATCTAATGTAATATAATTGTGAGAGACAAACTGTACATTTGAATGGTTTTGAAATATTTTAACCCAAGTAAATCTTTTCACAAAAGGAGTCACGTACCATTATCCATTGATTTAAAATGAATGAAATTGGAATTAAAACGAATTGTTGAAGTTTTGTATTTCATAATCGAGTACAAAACATTATAGGAAATTGAAGAGTCGCAGCCTTAAACTGCAGAGCTCAGGCAGCGGTTGCTGCACGCCCGGCTGTGAGGGGCAATAATATTGCCTTTCCTAGTCCGTCCGTGACCCTTATGAAATTGCGACTCCTTCTGCTTGACTGTTCTTTAGCCTTCCTTTCAGATGACGGAAGATCACGTCTCCTGGGGCTTACAAATTCTAGAATTCAATTTTGGACGTTAAATTTACAGCTGACAAAAGAAGCACTCTGTAGGATGGTCTGTCTCTGTCATTCTGGTTGCGTAGCGAGATTTTAATTGCAGCACAAAACGTTTTCCAATTTTCACCTTTCATCAAGCAGAATGAGGGTATGGGTTCAGATCAAACTAGAGCGAACTCCACTTGTCAAAGTTCTTATGCCGTTAGGGGACCGATAATTTACACCTACAAACCGTACCGGAAGAAAGATAAAAATCTCTTAAATACACAACAGTAAGCCACCTCTTTCTTCAGTTGTCGTGTTTATGCATGCTGTGATCTCCATATTCCTCTACTCTGGGCTGTAACAGTGAAGTTATTCCCTTGAAGTCAGTAGAACATGTGGACTTTTTCATCGCATGTACTGAAATGTAAATACAAAACACCTCACTAAAATATTACACTACTTTGTGAGGACAGATTCGCTCCGTGTCTTCAGGCTGACTTCTTACAAAATAGCTGACACTGTATGATTACTATTTTACACTGTAATTAGACCCAAAGTAGCACCAAATTAGTAAATATTGCATATTATAAGAAGGTGAAAAAATTTTCTAACGTTCCTTTAGAATGTATGGTAATTGCTAATTGTGTGGTGTTTACTAATTTGACGTTAGGACGGGTTTAATGACAGTGTAAATTATGACCAAGTACTGAGAGTTGTTTTGGAAGGTGGAATCCTAAAGACGGGTGACAAACCTGTTCCCTTATCGTGGTGTATTAAATTCCAGTACATAAAATGGCGAAGTCCAACAGGTCTATGAGCTACAATGTCATACGTCTTGAGAACCCAACAGAACAGTATTAAGGTTGTTGCTATGCACGGCCAGGAGATATGTTCAACTTATACCGCTACTCCCATTCTGAAGTATTCCATTCCGTGCATTCCCATATTATTAAACACATTTTCAACTATACCAACCAAATGCACGATATTTGTTACGAACATTTACCTTATTTCTCCCACGTGTGTCGTTCTACATTCACCATATTCAGGGAGATTTTTTGCCATTTTCTTAAAACCGTGTGTTTTTATGTAGCTGTTAGCTATGTTTTCTATATTAGCTACGTCATAACGCCGAAACGCGTAGGAGAAATACGATAAATATATGTAAGGAATAGACATTGTGCATTTGGTTGGTGTACTTAAAAAGGTGTTTGGTATATATGACAATAATTGTCCAACAGGATGCAACTGTGTACAGTTTGTTTATACCTGTAAACCGCTCTACATGTTTCGGGTGGTATCTCCACCCATCATCAGGAGCTAATGCCACTGTATCCACAGCATCTGACATTAGTAAAACCGTAATTGCGTTACGCTCACGGTTATACTAATGTCAGATGCTGTGGATACAGTGGCATTAGCTCCTGATGATGGGTGGAGATACCACCCGAAACATGTACAGCGGTTTACAGATGTAAATAAACTGTATATAATTGCATCTTGTTGGACAATTATTGGCATATATTTCACGATGCACGACCCTTGAATATAAAATTCGTGTTTAATATACCTCCAGTAATTCTTAGCTATGAAGGTAAACTGAAGAGTCTAGCTGTAGCTCGACTCGTCCTTACCCTCGGCACTCAATGAAGCTGAGTGATCAGTGTCACGCTCCAGACGCTTTATTCCTAGGAATAGATCTACCGGTACTATTCAATGGGAGGGTGTGTGGGCCCCGGATCCGGTCGGTACCTATGGAGGGAAGAAAATATTTTTCCCTTAACGGGGACTGAATCACAGTCCGTAGACTGCCCATCTTGCAGCCTAGTGGCATTACCAGCTTAATTACCCAGGCTCCGCCAGTTGCAACACTCAGGCCCTAAACCAATGGACATTTGCTCTCTTTAGGTCTTGCGGGTGTTCGCCGGTCTGGGACGAATATACTTGATCATTTTCCACCCGAAGTTCATTTCTTCTATAATACTGACAGCCAAATACCAGATTACACGGGATCACAATGCGAGCCTGCAGTCTAAAAATGCAATGCTGAATGGGCGCAAAAATCGCAGGCGCCATTTCTGCATGGCGACGGAATTTTGTACGCTTGTACCTAACACTTTTGAGTCCTCCGTAGGAATCTTGCTTCGTCACCCTTCTGGAGCATAGAATTTTAAGACGACTCTCTGATTTACGGAAGATTTGTGTGCTATTGCATTACTGCATATTCTTGGTAGCCAATACTTCTTTAATTCTCCGAGAAATGTGCTAACGGAAGAAAGAAAGAAGTTCGGAAATATTTAATTCCAAAGCATATTTGGAGTATTGAATCCTTCTTTGATTTTAAGATTATTCCAGCTATCAATATTTGGATATGATTAATGAACAATCACATGAAACTACTTTGCTCTGTAACATGATATCTTGTTATATCCTACAGTAGCCACTTCGTCAAAGCCTACCCTATGAGAACACCAAATCTCGCAAGTTTTCTCTTCGTTACGAAATCTATACCGAAGAGAAACATACACAGCCTGCTGTAGTAGCAGCTTCTTTTCCCTTGAGGCAAGTTGGCCGGGTCGTGCAACTGACCCCTCACTTCCATGTTTCCTAAGTAGCGAAGGCTTGGTACCCTTCCTCGAATGTGAACTTAGTTTGAAGTTTAAAAAGAGCAATTTTGCGTTTTCTCTTACGAATTTACGCCGTAAAATCTGGAACAGGAGGTGCCCAAAATTTGTTTCTGACTGAGGGGCCCAAATATTAATGTGGAATAATTAGTGGGCCCTAAGTGTTGAGAATTACGGTATAGTTTAAGTCCTAAATAATTATAGTGTAATTCTCGTAAAATATATGTATGTTCTATGTATGAAATTTACAACCTGTCGCGGGTTGGTCGTCACTGATCTAACAGGTAACATTAATAATTCGAGAAGTGCGCGTATTGGTTTAGTACTACAGATTTAAATACAAATATTAAAGGCCGTATTAGTACTACGTGTACATGTACGTGCTTATTGCTTTGTTTTGTATGGGTGTGAAACTTGGTCGCTGAAGTTTAAGGAGGAACGCAGGCTGAGGGTGTTTGAGAATAGGGTGCTGAGGAGAATATTTGGGCCTAGAAAGGACGAGGTAACAAGGGAATGTAGGAAGCTGTGTAATGAGGAGCTTGAGGATCTGTACCCTTCACCCAATACTCTTCGGGTGATAAAATCGAGAAGAATGAGATGGGCGGAGCATGTAGCGCGTATAAGGGCGAGGAGAGGCTTATACAGGGTTCTGGTGGGGAAACCTCAGTGAAAGAGACCACATGGGAGACCCAGGCATGGATGGGAGGATAATATTAAGATGGATCTTCAGGAAGTAGAATGTGAGGGTATGGACTGGATCGAGCTGGCTCAGGATAGGGACAGGTGGCGGGCACTTGTGAATGCGATAATGAACCTTTGGGTTCCATAAAATGCGGGGAATTTCTTGACTAGCTGAAAACCGGTTAGCTTCTCAAGAAGAACTCTGCTTCATGTAGTAAATAAGCAAGTATCCGATGATCGTCCGTGATGATTGCTGCGTACAAGTTGAAGTTAAAGGTAAAGGTAAAGCGGTCCCGTTGCAGGCCTGGAGTGGCCCTGAGGGTTCCAGGAAGTTAAGGTTCCCAGATTACATGACAACGGCATAGGATGGTGGTAAGGTTGTCAGCCCTACGCACCGGCCGCCTCTACCCCCAGGAAATGTTCCTGGTACTCATTTATGTTCCAGTCTGGTTAAGGGCAGTAGTGTGTGAGATTATTGTCTTACAGAGAATCTATAAACTTTGTAATAAATACGCCGTCGAATAAATTCTTTCCAACTTGTAATGCATAGTGAGATATGAGGTTATAGCGGCAGTGCCAATGAAGATTGTTTTACTGCGTGGTGGGACACTTTGCAGTTTGGTACGAAGGTATAAACGTTGCTAATGAAATTGCTGCCTCCATCGGCTCCCTGTATTTTGCGCCCTGAAAACGGAAGTAGCCACTTTCCCCCAAAACCTTCTAATTATATATCAAATAACAGGACGTTGCACTCCACAAGAAAATAATCTTGACCCATATTTTTGTTGTTACGTCTAAACTAAATCAGGGTCTACCGTCAATCAAATAATGCTGCAGGTATTAATTGAGGTCAGATTTCAAAGACGAAAGTGCAAGAACGAGAGGAGGTATTGTAAATAAACTATAAAATGAGTTTAAGTGGAAGTGCGTGAGATATTTTTGTAGACAAGATTTTTATGAACTCACTCAGGGGGGATATTGCACGGCTGTTGTGATAAACAATGGGGCCTTAAATTGTATATGACATATAAGCTTTAATACATCTAGCAAGCTCTCATTGGAGGGTCTATCGGTATAAGCAGGGCAAAGAGCTTGAATTTACCAAAGGTTTTCCCGACAGCTGTTATGAAACATGACAAATTACGGTAGTGGAGTAAAAAAATCAATGTCTGTTAACAGAATGCACATAGACTGTGATTAAGCTAATTGTCTCTATGTCAGTATATTAGAAATTATTAGCACGGTTATAGTGATACATTTACCGACACTGTGCAATAGAAAAGTCATATTAGGCTGACATGTCTCAAACAGTAATACCGACCTAGCCGGAAGCTGCAGTTGCCCTGTGACTGCAGCTGCACGAACTGTGTACTTTCAGTGCAATAATAACGACACTAATTACACTCTTAGTTTGTAAACAAAAAATATTGTTGAAAATAACTTGCTTCATTGGCCTCTTTCAGTACATGACTTCAAACTGTGTGTGCGCGCAGGTTGTCAGACTGTGTCTGACATGACGGTGTTTGAATCCGTGAAGTGAAACGTGATGTGAATGTTAGACAAAGAAGGAATTTTTCTTTTGTTAAATTTGAAACATTTAAAAAGGCCTTAACAAACCAAAATTACATTCCGTATATTTATCACAGCAGATTGAATTCCAAGAATTCTTGCAGCCATTTTTCTTAGAAACTTTGCCTTTCCATTCCCAAATAAAAACGTACTGACTGCAGGATAGAACGTTTACAAAGTTAAAGTTGATTCTGCATGGGTGTGGAACGTGTTCTGTCGCGCTAGGTGGTGAAAAATAGACAACTGTATAGAGATGTGAGGGAACAAGAGAGAGAGAGAGAGAGTTATAAAATATAGGTAAAATAAAGTCTAACATAACTAATGATTTTATTAAAGTATATCCTTACATTGCTTTATCCACGACATGTTTCGGCTCTAGTTATGAGCCAACTTCAAGTTCATTAAATTTTTTTAACAAGGTAAAGTATACAATTCGCAATGCAATTGTTATTGTTACCTACGAGATCTCCTATAACATGTATAAAAAATTTGAAATAAAATTGGTTCCACTGCACATATTGGTACTGTTACCCACGATACCTCGTATAACACGTATATAAAATGTGAAGTAAAATTGATTCCACTGTATACAGTGGAATCAGTCAGATTTTTATACATGTTATACGAGATCTCGTTGGTAACAATAACAGTAGCATTACTAATTGTACCTTTTACCTTACTAAGAAAAGGTAATCAACCTGAGGATGGCTAATAACTAGAGCCGAAACATGTCGTTAATAAAGCAATGTAAGAATGCACCTTAATAGAAACCCCTAATTGAGTTGTGTTTGTATTTTACTTATATTTTATAATTCTATACAACACAACGGGGATGTCTCACCTGAATATTGAAAGAGAGAGAGAGAGAGAGAGAGAGAGAGAAATAAGAAAACATATGACAATAATCTTTGTAATTCGTAGGTTTACCAAATATTAGTAGGATGACAACGGTGACGGTAATGAGATGGGGTGGACATATACTGCCCACAATTAAGAAAAGATGGACATACGTTCCAGAGGTTGATCGAAAACACGGAGTAACCCCAACCCGTCCTCGCCCCCATTGGACAGTATCTAAACCTCCTCATCCCATTGTGTGCCTTCGGGAATTCTTTCCTTAAATGAAGTATTTTAATTATCTATTATATCCCGATTTTCGCTCAGCTCTCCCAAAAGCTTTTTTTGCTTCAAGTTTTGCAAATGTTTTCTTCGAAATATTTTATCTCTCATTATTTCAATCGTCACTATATACGTACTTTTTTCTACATACAACAAAGCTTGAAAATTCTTAAGTAATGCGAGAGTCTAATAGCAGAACGATTGGCCACTTCTCATGAAATATTCTGTCCTTTCAAGTCAAATATTTTTTTGATTCGTTGATTATAACTTAGTGAGTTAGTTTCGTGTACTTAATACGCCTTTATTGTGCAGGAAATAAGCTCAGGATACGCAATTAAGTTCAAATCCTGTTTGCAAGAATCATAGCCAGGGAGAAAGCTGTAACTAGAAGGCTGCAATTACAAGATCACGCAAAAGTGGCATTAGTATCCACACCTTTCGTCTGGTACTTGTAGGCCTTGATCAAGTAAACAACGTAATGTCCAAAATGAAAATAGATACGCATTTGTTTTTTTTAATAGTTATATAAAGTAATCGTTAATTTGCTAGTTTATTTACATCTTTGTTTGTGGGAACCGGGTGTGTGAATAGGGCACAGCCCACTGCAAGGCTACAGGGCAGACAACTGAGAAATTGCAATGGGATTTTGCCAGAGGCGACAGAGTTAATTTTCTAAACGTCCACTCCTCCTGTGGGGTCGACACGGCGTCCTATTTAATGGACAATTCTGGCTTTTTTTTTGGGGTGAAGTCGCCGAAGCGTGAGGCTGACCACTCATTCAACCTAATGTCTAGGTTTTGAATGTTTTACAGCTATACATTCACCCCCTCCATACTTGTAATTTCAGTACACGAATTCGGCATCAGATTATGAAAAATTAATGGCGATACTTTGGCTACTTCAAATGTACTGTCTGATTATCTGGTGAAGAGAAATGGGATGAACCTTAAACAAGACAGGAAATGTACGTATAACGTAACACTGAGGCGCCTTCGTGAAA
>Ga0123354_10005802_pt1 | contig 18105 bp, 14 predicted proteins | sample TergutLab28metaG_2_FD_97872 | JGI IMG/M metagenome (GOLD analysis project Ga0123354, IMG submission 97872) | Labiotermes labralis P4 segment gut microbial communities from Petit-Saut dam, French Guiana - Lab288 P4 | ecosystem: Host-associated > Arthropoda: Insects > Digestive system > Gut ...
AAAGAAAACAGTTTGAACCGCTTGGTCTCGTTTGTTCGATTCGTCAATTTCACTTTCTGAACCTCCGCCCAAGTATTCAGCGGGACAAAAAAGAGAACTTCCGCCTCAATTCCGTTTTTTTCGCCGGTGATAACGGTATAACCCATTCCGTGACGACATTCGTACTTGTCCAACTGTGTTTTACAAGGTTTCCACCCCGGCGACCAAACCGTACCATGGTCATTGATATAGAAATACCGTCCGCCGTTATCCATCGGAACATTGTTGTATCGGTAACGGGTAATCCGGCGGAATTTAGCGTCTTTATAGAAAGAGTAGCCTCCGGCGGTGTTTGAAATTAAAGAAAAAAAGTCTTCGTTGCCCAGATAATTTATCCAAGGCCATGGCGTTTGCGGATTCGTAATCACATATTCTCGCCGTTGATCGTCAAAATATCCGAATTTCATAATTGTGGATTTATTAATCGTAATAATTTCAGCAAAAGTACTATGAAAAAATGGAACGGCAAACAGGCATTACTTAGAAAAAAATATTATTATTGTCCTACCAATGGCGGTTTTCTGTAATTATCCACCCTGTCGCTTTGGATTTGTAATTCTTCGAACAGAATCGCATCGGGCACAATAATGGATATTAAGTTGTTGGTGATTCCATTATATATCATTTCCTTGTCAGAGACTGCGCTAATTTTTTTAAATGATTGAAAATCCAAATCGGTAATGGTAGCCGAACGAACGCGTTGTTCCGTTCCATCGGACATATTAACCCGATAAAGTTCCAACGGCGTCGAACCGGCGATATTCCTGACAATATAAGCATAGTCATAGCCTTCATTTTTTGCTAACCGGAAAAGTTCCTTGCGAAGTTCATCCTTAGATTCCATTCGTGTGTCGCTCATACGGACAACACCGGCGCCCGTAGTTGCACCGGCTCCTGGAACGAGCAAAGAATGTCCGTTCGAATGAGGAACTTTAGCCGTTGGCACCCTGTCGTTTAACAATGTTTTCAGGATTCCATTCTCAACCAAAGTCAATTTCGCCGGCGTTGCAACTGCTTGGGCGTCAAATGGGCTATAGCCTAATAATTTAACGCCGTTGTATTCGGGAGTTCCCGTCAAATCGTCGATATTAATTTCTTTAGAGGTAATTCGTTTGTCAATCATTTCTTCCATGCGATTTCCTCCATAAGCATAACCTTGTGCAGAAAAGGGTTTTCTTTCGGCAATCAAAGAATTATCACCATAGAAAAAGTTAGAATAAAACGTACGGACAACAGCTAATCCTTCAAATAATACCGGTCCTGAATATGCCTCGTCCAATTTTGGCGCCTTCGCTTCTTCCAATAATTTTTCCGCCAATTCTCTGCATTGCTTTTTAATATCATCAATTGAAGGTAAATCATCAGGATTTCCTACCGTAATATCCAAATCTTCTTGCAGATCTTCTCCTTCTTCCGTTTTCGCCATTGCAACTGCGCCTAAAGAAGCAAACACATAGGGTAATTTATATTCGGATTTTTCGGTATTGTAGAAATAAACAGTAGAAGCATATACATTCAAACTGACGTTTGATTTCAGAACATCTTTGTATTCGTTAAATGCTGATGATGCAGCCTTAACGTATTCTTCATATTTTTTGGAATCAAGGTTTATTTGGGGAATTATCGTGTCGTTTTTAACGAGGGTTGGCGCTTGATCCCAATCCGGTAATTCCAAGTTCTTGGCTGGAATATTTAACTGCTTGATAGCCGCAAGTTTTTGATCGTAGGTTTCAACAGCGCTTTTATAAATGGCATCCAAATCTCGCCAAATGGTATACCGTATTCCTTCCTCATTGTTGTCCAAACAAGGTGTTCCATCATAACCGTAAGCTCCTCCTCCTCCACTTGTTCCTGTGAAATTCTCATCAGTGCAGTGATAATCTCCCATCAACAGGCGGGCGTTTCCGGTACGAAGCGGTAAAATATCGGATGAGAGGAGACTACCATTGGAAGCAGAAACCACCAAATGTTTGATATCCCCCAGCGTGTATGCAATGAAAAAAGGCGCTTGCGTTTTTTGTTTGCTAAGTCCTTCCAATGCGCGATCAACTTCTTTTTGAATTGATTCAGAAATAACATCATTTTCGGAAGTAGTTTCGGTTGCTTCCGGTTTAGGTAAATAAGGAGGTTGAGATTGGCTTTTAGGTCTTTTCTGAGTTTCTATCTGTTTGACTAACAAAGCAGGAGAAACGCTAGCTACCGGAAGAGGACCGGATTCGGCGCCACAAGTTCCATTGAAAACCGCATATTCGTTTCCGCAGGCTTCAATCTGGGAAAACATAGCTAAAGGCGTTCCAACCAAATTAACGCCTCGTACCAACTCATCGGGGCGGGCGTCGGTATATATCCTGTAAACAACCAAAGGCGTAACATTAAATGCATTAGGCATATAACGATTGGTATTGGTGAATCCGCCCGCTACTTCTTTAAAATAGTAAGCATAAGGCTTCCCTTGCGCTTTCGCCTCTTTTCGTAATCGTTTAATCAATTCCTCCTCGGTTAATTTCTGAGAACTTTCGACGATTAAATTGGATTGACGGGATATTGGCGCTGCGCCGATTTGAGCGCGACCGTGTCCGTTCGAATGAGCAAAACCTTGAATCGGCGTCCGGCACATCAGAAAATCTTTCAAAATGCCGTTGCGTACCACTTCCACCCGCTGTCCTCGAATACCTTCATCGTCGAATTTATAATTGCCCATTAAAGGTGTTTTTTTGTAGTATAGAAGCGAAGGATCAAAAGTTACGGAGAGATGTTTAGGTAAGACCAGTTCGCCTATTTTTTTCTTAAACGTTTGGGCGTCAGATTCTTGTTTCAGACGCGAACCTTCGACCCTGTGTCCGAAGATTTCGTGAAAAAAGACGCCGGCAGCCGACGGAGAAAGAATAGCAGGTCCTGTAAAAGACTCTACTACCGGAGCTTTCTTTAAGTCGGAAAGCATCTTGTTCATGTCTTGGGCAGCCTGTATCACTTCGCTATCGGAAGGTAATTCATCCAAAGAAAAAGCCGACCATGTTTTCGCTAAGGGCAAACTCATTCCATCGTCTGCCAAAGCCTCAGCCGTTAATGCCAACTGAAAAGAAACGGCATTTTGAGCGATTTCCCGCCCTTCGGTATCCACAAAAATTTTCCGGATAAGCGTTGCAGAGATATAAGCCGCTCCATCGATAACATCTTGGTTATCGTTAAAAACAGCAGAATAATTACGAACTTTTTCTTCAAGAGCAGCCGGATCAATATGTAAATCTTCCCAAGCAACAGGCGCTTCGTAATAACTTTCCGGTTTATCAACAGAAAAATCAGGCGATTTATCTTCTTTCTCAACACGCAAAGAAACGTTTGCTTTAATTTGTTCGTAAATTTGAGCGTCTTGTTTATACAAGTTGTCCAATTGCAACCATATAGCGTTTTTTAACACGGTAGGATTATTATCAATTGGAATTTGTTCTGTTTCTATTCGGACATCTTGATAACTTCCGTAACCTGAATCCCTGATTTCATGTGAATTATCCAAATTATGATCGCCAACGCGCATACACGCAGATAAAATATGGGTCGGAGCGCTTAAGCGGGGAGCTATCTGTAACCGCCCCATCCTTCCCATACAATTAAGGTTTTGAATTTCATCCAATCGTAGATAAATATAATAGGCGGGGATCGGTTGGCTTTGTAAGACGGTGAAATTACGATTCAGTTCTGTTTTCAATGTATGAAACACAGCATCTTGACTTCTGGAAATAAAAATTCCCGAAATAAAGCATAGTACAATAACAAAAATACGTTTATTCATTCAAGATTTATTATGATTATATCTAATAGAAACGACAAAGATATAAATATGTTACAACATTTGCATTTTATTTTCCCGCTTTATTTTGATATTTAATAAAAAATAAGAATTGAAAACGTATTTTCGGAGTTTCTCTTTGTTTTTTTACAAATATTTTTTTTACCTTTGAACCGTGATAATAGATACTTGTTATCCACTTAATCAGTATTACCTTAATTATATGAAAATTAAAATGTTATTGACAAATTTCGTTTCGCTTTTTTATCCCAAACTCTGTGTTGTTTGCGGAGAGTCATTGATAGAAAATGAAAACTATTTCTGTTTTGCTTGTTTCCTGAAACTGCCAAAAACGAATTATCATTTGATTCCTGAAAATCAAGCAATTGAACGCCTTGCCGGAAAAGTTTCATTAGAAAAAGCTTCGTCTTATTTTTATTACAACAAAGGAGGAGTCGCTCAAAAGTTAGTCGGTGAAATTAAGTACAGAGGCAATAGGAATCTTGGTGAATGGATCGGAAGCTATATTGCTAAAGACATGATTTCAAGTGAGTTTTTTCAAGGAATCGACTATTTGGCGCCTGTTCCATTGCATCGCTCGAAAGAAAAAAAACGTGGATTTAATCAGGCGGAAAAAATTGCCCAAGGAATTTTCCAAGTAACTAAAATTCCGTTGGAGATCAACAATATTGTTAGAGAGAAAGCAAATACTACCCAAACTAAAAAAGGAATATTCGATCGTTGGAGAAATACTCAAAATTTATTCAATATAGAAAATCGAAAATTATTCGAAAATAAACATATTTTACTCATTGATGATGTTTTAACTACAGGTTCAACCCTGGAAGCCGTCGCTCGTAGCCTGTTGAAATCGGAAGGAGTCAAAATTAGCATTTTGACTTTGGCGATAACTTGATAGTAAATAAAAATTTTATTCATTCGTTTTGAAAATCTCATGAAGTTTCATTACTTTTGTTGTTGAAATGATAGTATCAAGTTCATAAATATTAGCTTATTTACTTTCAATGGAAACAATAGAAAAAATTCTTGCAAAAAAACTACTTAAAATTAAAGCAGTTAAATTGCAGCCTGCAAATCCGTTCGTATGGGCTTCCGGATGGAAATCGCCAATATATTGCGATAATAGAAAAACATTATCCTACCCTGTATTGCGTAATTTTATCAAATTGGAACTGGCTCGTACGATTATAGAAAATTTTGAAAATGTAACGGCTATCGCCGGGGTTGCAACCGGAGCTATCGCACAAGGCGCTATGGTAGCCGAAGAATTAAATCTGCCTTTTGTCTATGTCCGATCAACACCCAAAGACCATGGATTGGAAAACTTAATTGAAGGCGATCTAAAGCCAAAATCTAAAGTGGTTATTATTGAAGATTTGATTTCCACAGGAGGAAGCAGTCTAAAAGCCGTTGAAGCCGTTCGAAATGCAGGTTGCGATGTGATCGGCATGATTGCTATTTTTACTTATGGATTTTCTCTCTCTGAAGAAAAATTCAAGGAAGCAAAAGTAAAATGGATTTCACTCTGCAATTATGACGCTATTTTGGATGAAGCGTTAAGAACCGACTATATTGACGAATCGGAAATCAAAACACTTCAGGAATGGCGGAAAAATCCTGCACACTGGAATCTTAAATAATAGAATTACAAAGTATGACTGAATTTATTAGTGAAATTAAAACAATCCTTTGTGAAAATCGGAAGATTTATGAGACGCTTGCCGATTTGAATAATCTCGAAAAAATAAAAAATCGCATCCCATCCGACAAAATAGAAAACTTTACTTTTGACAGCGATTCCTGCGCTTTCTCTATTCAACCGGTAGGGAAAATCCGCTTTTCCATTATAGACCGCGAACCGTTAAAGACTATCAAATTAGCTGCCGACCAATCGCCTGTAGCGGTAACTATTTGGATTCAACTCAAAGAAACGGGCGAAAAGGAGACAAGAATGAAACTGACAGTGAAAGCCGACTTAAATCCTTTTGTCAAACCGATGCTATCCAAACCGCTTCAGGACGGCGTCAATCAAATTGCCGAAATGCTGGCGAAAATACCCTATGAAACTTTGGCATAAAAACATTCAAGTCGATAAAGAGGTCGAACGATTTACGATCGGAAAAGATCGGGAAATGGATTTGTTTCTGGCTAAATCCGATGTGTTAGGCTCTATCGCGCACAGCATGATGCTGGAAAGTATCGGCTTACTAACTTCCGATGAATTACAGCAATTGCTTGCGGAACTTCGTTTTATTTACGCAGACATTGATTCCGGACAATTCATCATTGAAGAAGGAGTGGAGGATGTTCATTCTCAAGTAGAATTATTGTTGACGCGGAAATTGGGAGATACAGGGAAAAAAATACACAGCGGCCGTTCACGTAATGATCAGGTTTTGCTTGATTTGAAACTTTTTACCAGGGAAGCCATTCAGCGCTTGGTTAATGATATTTCCAAACTAATTGATGTTCTTATCGGTCAAAGTAATCAATACCAAGCAGTATTGATGCCAGGTTATACCCATTTGCAAATTGCAATGCCTTCTTCCTTCGGATTATGGTTTGGCGCTTATGCCGAAAGCCTGACGGATGATTTACAGTTATTGTTGGCTGCTTATAATATATGCAACCGGAATCCATTAGGTTCGGCGGCAGGTTACGGTTCTTCTTTCCCTTTGAACAGGCAAATGACGACCGACTTGTTAGGATTTGAGTCTATGAACTACAATGTAGTTTATGCGCAAATGGGACGAGGAAAATTAGAGCGTATTGTTGGATATGCCTTAGCGGGAATCGCTGCTTCTCTATCCAAATTAGCATACGACGCCTGTTTGTTCAACAGTCAGAATTTCGGATTCATCAGGCTTCCGGATCAATTTACCACCGGTTCGAGTATTATGCCTCATAAAAAAAATCCGGACGTATTTGAATTAACGCGGGCAAAGTGTAACCGTATTCAAAGCATTCCCCAGCAAATTACCTTAATTACCAACAATTTACCATCCGGTTATTTTCGGGATTTACAAATTACCAAAGAAATTTTTCTTCCGGCATTCGACGAATTATCCGAGTGCATCCACTTGACTGCTTTGATGATGCAATCGATGGAAGTCAACAAACATATTCTTGACGACGACAAATACTCATTACTGTTCAGCGTGGAAAAAGTGAACGAATTGGTTTTGCAAGGCATTCCTTTCCGTGAAGCTTATAAACAAATCGGACTGGAAATCGAAGCAGGCAAATTTGTCGTTGATAAAAAACTGAATCATACGCACGAAGGCAGTATCGGAAATCTTTGTAACGACCGAATCGAAAAACTCAAAACCGAAATCATTGCCCGTTTTCGGTTTGAAAAAGCGAATCAAGCGGTGGAAAAATTGAAGAATTGATTAACTTGAATTGTATTTCCCGATTGAATCCTGATAATATAAATGAGAAGACAAGTCGGTTTGGATTACCTTTTTTTGTACCATTCCTGTAACACATAAAACGCTTGTTTCCGATCGCCCCTGTCGGATATCAGCCCTTTACGATTAAATCCATCCTGGATTTGAGGCAAGAGGCGACGGGAGGAACGAAAATCTTTCAGTATCCATGGCGACATGCCTGCAATGGGCGGCATTCGTTCGTCTATCATTTTTAAGGTTTTCCGGTAAAGCGCCGCTTGATATTCCTCCGTCCAAATGTCGTTTTCGCTGCCATGCAATCCATAACGCGCTCCTCCTCCAAATTCACTAATAATAAATGGTTTGTCATAGTCGATTTCCCATTTCACACGGTCTATTTTTTCTAATGTTCCATCATACCAGCCAACATATTGGTTAAAACTGATAACATCAACATATTGACTCATTTCATCCTTAACAGACAACACCGTAGGCGACTTGTCTTTGCGTTCCATTGCCATACTAATTAAACGACTGTCGTCTTTTTCCCGTGCTGCTTTTGCCAGCGACGACAGAAAGTGGTCGCGCGCCTCGCTGTGCGGCGTTTCGTTGGCAATTGACCAAATGATGATGTTGGCACGGTTTTGGTCGCGTTCCATCATTTCGTTCAGTTGGTTCAATGCATTGGCATAGACAGCAGGATTTTCCCAATTGATAGTCCAATATACGGGAATTTCGCTCCACACCATTATTCCCATTTTTTCAGCTTCACGTACCATTTGTTCATTGTGCGGATAGTGCGCCAGCCGCACGTAATTGCATCCCAATTCTTTCGCCCAATTAAGAAGAATCCTGTCTTCCTCCGCCGAATATAAACGCCCGTTGCGAAAAGCCGCCTCTTCGTGGATACTGATTCCCTTAAGAAATATAGGCGCCCCATTCAACAAAATTTCATGTCCGCGAGTGGTAATTTGTTTAAATCCGATTTGATCGTTTACTTTGTCGGTTGCAGTACTGATGTTTATATCATACAGTTTCGGATTCTGAGGAGACCACAATACCGGGGTCGCTTTTTCTTCTAAGGAAGCAATGCCCTCGTCATTTGTTTCAATTATTTTTTTGAATTTTAACTCCGGTATTTCAACGGTAATTTTAACTCCTGACCGAGAGCTGTTTAGTTTGACTCGCGCCTGAATAACATTGCTAACGCCTTTGAGTAACTGAAACTTGTAGGTTTGAATAAATTCCTGCGGCAATTCAATCAGCAACACATCGCGAGTGATTCCGCCGTAATTAAACCAGTCAAAATTGTTTGTTGGCACAGCATCGGCGCTACGTTTATTGTCCACTTTAACGATTAATGTATTTTCACCGGCAACCAATTGGTTAGTTACATCAAAATTAAAAGGCGTATAACCTCCGACATGCTCTCCTGTTTTTTTCCCATTCAAATACACTTTGGCATCGTAATTGACTGCGCCAAAATACAGAAAGGCTTTCTTTTCCGACGGTTGATAGTTGAATTTATGTCGGAACCAGACGGTGCCTTCATAGTAAAAGAGGTCGGAATTTTGAGTATTCCAATCTCCGGGAATACCCATCGCCGGAGACGAATCGAAATCATATTCTTTGAACTTTTGGATATTATCGACCGTCACGTCCTTGAAAAAACCGTTTTCGTCGGGTAGCCGGCGGTAATTGTAATAACCGGTTTCAAGCGGGTCTATCAGATAATTCCAATAACCGTTAAGACGTTGTACGTCGCGTTGATACACATTTTGAATTAATGGTTCGCCAGTGGTTTGACCGAACATGAATTGTGCAGAAAGCAACAATAGCAGAGATAAAAATTTAGTGCGCATAGGAGTTATTTTTTTATAATTATGTTTTTCTTTTCCGGAATTAAAATCTTTCAGGACAAAATTATAAAAAATATTTCATATATATACGTCATTTTTTTAAAGATTATATGGAACCCGCAACATGTTCATGCTCTTGGGTGCAACTTTTGCATGAAGGTTTCATAAGATTTCAAAAAATATTTTAAAATGTTGCATGAAATTTTGTTTTTTTTAAAATATTGCATACCTTTACTCGAATTTAATAAAATTTTATCGTAATTATACGGTAATATTATAAAATTAAATTCAATTGTTAAATATAGAAAGCGTCTTTATTGAGAGATATTATATGTTTTAAGATGTAAATAAAGAGGATATGATTTATGACTTTGAAATGTTAAGAAGTTTTTATAGTAATTATGCTGTAAAAGTAATTTATGCAAGCAGATGGCTCAAACGCCCAATGACGCTTGCCGAAAAAATTTTGTATGCTCATTTGGATCCGGAAATGCAGCAAATCGATTATAAACGTGGCGTCGATTATGTGAATTTTCGTCCCGACCGGGTGGCAATGCAGGATGCAACGGCACAAATGGCTCTTCTACAATTTATGAATGCCGGAAAAGAGAAATCTGCCGTTCCTGCGACCGTTCATTGTGACCATTTGATTCTGGCTGATTTGGGGGCAAATGCCGACTTAGCTGCCGCTAACGAAAATAATCGTGAAGTGTATGAATTTCTACGAACAGTATCTAATGAATATGGTATCGGGTTTTGGAAACCGGGAGCCGGAATTATCCATCAAGTGGTTTTGGAAAATTATGCTTTTCCCGGCGGAATGATGATTGGCACCGATTCCCATACTCCCAACGCCGGCGGTTTAGGCATGATTGCTATCGGAGTAGGCGGAGCCGACGCTTCCGATGTCATGAGCGGCATGGAATGGGAATTGAAAATGCCGCAACTGATTGGCGTTCATTTGACAGGGAAACTGAATGGTTGGGCTTCGCCGAAAGATGTGATTCTGAAGTTAGCCGGACTATTGACCGTTAGAGGAGGTACCAACTCAATAATTGAGTATTTTGGAGAAGGCGTTTTTTCTTTGTCGGCTACTGGAAGAGCTACCATTTGCAATATGGGCGCCGAAGTTGGAGCTACTACTTCTATTTTCCCTTTTGATGAAAAAATTGTTGATTATTTGATTTTCACCGGACGAGAAAAAATAGCAAGATGGGCGCAAAAATATATGTCGTATTTACAACCGGACGCAGAAGTTCTGATAAATCCATCAAAATATTACGATCAGGTGATTGAAATTAATTTATCAACTTTGGAACCCTATATCAATGGGCCTTTTTCTCCGGATGCTGCAACGCCCATTTCCGAATTGGCCGCTAAGGTAAAAGCAAACGACTATCCGCAAAGCGTTGAGGTGGGATTGATTGGTTCTTGCACCAATTCGTCGTATGAAGATTTAAGCAGGGCGGCTTCCGTTGTCCGTCAAGCTACGAAAGATAATATTCCGGTAGCAGCCGGTTTGATTATTAATCCGGGTTCCGAGCAGATTCGTTTTACTGCCGAACGCGATGGATTAATCGGCGACTTTGAAAAAGCAGGTGCGGTGATTATGGCAAATGCCTGCGGTCCATGTATCGGACAGTGGAAACGGCATACCAACGATAATACGCGCAAAAATTCAATTGTGACTTCATTCAATCGTAATTTCGCCAAACGCGCCGATGGAAATCCTAATACGTATGCTTTCGTAGCATCTCCCGAATTAACAGCGGCTTTAACCATAGCAGGCGATCTTTGTTTCAATCCGATGATCGATAAACTTAAAACAAAGGATGGAAGGGAAGTGATGCTTAAAGAACCTCAGGGAAGCGATTTTCCACCCCAAGGATTTGAAGTGAAAGATAATGGCTATGTTGCTCCCGGAAATACCAAAGAAAAAGTCAGGATTGATTCTCATTCCGACCGTTTACAACGTTTGCAGGCTTTCTCCGTACCCACAGAAGAAGAATTGATTAATATGCCTTTATTAATTAAAGCGGCAGGAAAATGCACGACCGATCATATTTCGATGGCAGGTCCATGGCTTCGTTTTCGAGGCCATTTGGAAAACATTTCGGATAATCTGCTTATGGGCGCTGTAAACGCATTTAACGGCAAAACGAATGTTGTTCGCAATCAACAAACCGGCGAATATGAAGCAGTTTCGGTAGTTGCCAAACATTATAAATCAAAAGAAATACCGTCGATTGTTGTTGCAGAAGAAAATTATGGCGAAGGTTCTTCCCGCGAACATGCCGCTATGGAACCGCGATTCCTGAATGTAAAAGCAGTTTTAGCAAAAAGTTTTGCCCGTATCCACGAAACAAATCTGAAAAAGCAAGGCATGTTGGCGCTTACTTTTGAAAATAAAAACGATTATGATAAGATTCGGGAAGACGATTATATCTCAATCGTCGGGATTCGGAATTTCAAGCCGGGAAAACCGCTTACCGTTATTCTTTATCACGCCGACAAATCGCAGGATTCATTTTTTGTGAATCATACGTTTAATGATTTGCAAATTCAATGGTATCAAGCGGGTAGTGCTTTAAATTATTTGAAAAACAACAATTTATAAAATATATAAACTGGAAAATAATAATTATTTTATTTAATTTAATCAAAAAAAATGTATGAATAAAGAGTATTTAATTTACAAATTGTCGGAGTCCGTAAAAACAACATCAAAAATTGATAATGAATTGTTTGAAAAATACAGTGTAAAACGGGGACTTCGAAATGAAGACGGGTCAGGCGTATTAGTCGGTTTAACTCAGATTGGTAACGTTGTCGGTTACGAGCGCTTACCCGAAGGCGGTTTGAAAGCTATCCCCGGAAAGCTTTTCTATCGGGGATATGATATTGAAGATATTGCCCACGACTTAATCAAAACTAAACGGTTTGGTTTTGAAGAAGTAGCTTTTTTGATGCTTTCCGGAAAACTGCCGGATGCTGAAGAATTAGCTAATTTCAGTGAATTACTGAGGAATAATATGCCCCTGGAACAAAAAACCACAATAAATATCATTGATTTGGAAGGTCAAAATATTATGAATATCCTTGCGCGTAGCGTATTGGAGTTGTATAATTTCGATCCGAATCCCGATGATATTTCTCCGGAAAACCTGATGCGCCAATCTGTTCAGCTAATTTCCAAATTCCCGACAATCATTGCGTATGCCTACAATATTCTGAGGCATAGTACCCATGGACTTTCTTTGCACATTCGTCATCCGGCTGAAAATCTGTCGATTGCCGAAAATTTTCTTTACATGTTGAAACGGAATTTTACGCCTCTGGAAGCCCGTACTTTGGATTTGGTATTGGTATTACAGGCTGAACACGGAGGAGGAAACAATTCTACTTTCACTGTTCGGGTAACGAGTTCAACCGGAACCGATACGTATTCTTCGATTGCGGCAGGAATCGGATCATTGAAAGGTCCTTTGCACGGAGGCGCCAATCATCAGGTGATAGATATGTATAACCATTTGAAAGAAAATATTTCCGATTGGAAAAACGTCAAAGAAATAGATAAGTATTTCGAACGGATGTTAAACAAGGAAGTATACAATAAAAGCGGCTTAATTTACGGTATCGGTCATGCGGTTTATACCATATCCGATCCTCGCGCTATTCTATTGAAAGAATTGGCGCGTGATTTGGCAAAGGAAAAAGGGCGTGCGGATGAATTTGCATTTCTTGAACTTTTGGAAGAAAGAGCTATTCATGCGTTTTATAATTTTAAAGGAACTAAAAAAAGCGTATCGTCGAATATTGATTTTTATTCAGGATTTGTATATGAAATGATTGGATTGCCGGAAGAAATATATACGCCATTATTTGCTATGGCTCGTATTGTCGGATGGACCGCTCATCGTATCGAAGAATTGAACTTCAAGAGCAAGAGGATTATACGTCCGGCTTATCGTAATATTCTGGATGCGCAAACTTTTATTCCGATTAAAGAAAGATAAAATTGTTCTTTTGATGCGACAATCCATTTTGATTACAGGTGCAAAAGGGCAGTTGGGATGTGAATTGCAAAATTTAATCCCGTTTTATCCGCATTACCGGTTTTTTCCAACCGACGTTGATACATTGGATTTGTGTGATAAAGAAGCAATAAAATCGTTTCTGAATAAAAATCGCATCGGTTACGTTATCAATTGCGCTGCTTATACGGCTGTGGATAAAGCGGAAGACAATGTTGCCCTATGTTATCAAATCAATCGGGATGCTGTTCGAAACCTGGCGGAAGCTGCAGGTGAACAATCTAAAATTATTCACGTTTCCACTGATTATGTTTTCGATGGTACATCTCATAAACCGCTGAGGGAAACTGATCAAACCAACCCTCAGTCGGTTTATGGAAAAAGTAAGCTGGAAGGGGAACAACTGCTTTTACAGATAACTGCGGGCAGCATCATCATCCGAACCGCTTGGTTGTATTCTTCCTTTGGGAATAATTTTGTGAAAACAATGATTCGTTTGGGAAAAGAAAAAAATTCTCTAAACGTAGTTGACGACCAACTTGGAACGCCAACATACGCCGCCGATTTGGCGAAAGCTATTTTGCATATTATTGATGAAAGCGAGAAATCGGGAACTTTTCAATCCGGAGTTTATCACTTTAGCAATGAAGGCGTATGCTCCTGGTATGAATTTTGTTTAAAAATCCATGAATTAGCAGGCATTAAAACTTGCAAAGTCAATCCTGTTTCTACCGCCGAATATCCTACCAAAGCCCATCGTCCCGCTTATAGCGTTTTAGATAAAACGAAAATAAAAGAAACATTTTCCCTGAGTATTCCACCTTGGGAGGAAAGTCTGAAAAATGCTATCCAGTTGTTCAGCATGTAGATGTGGTTGCTTCACCTTAATGGGATGACATTCGGGAAGCTGTTTTTAAATTTAGCACATTCTCTTTAAACTCCTTCCGTTTTCCGGCAAATAGTTGGTATTGCCGGTATTCACAGTCGATAGACCCGTTAATCAATTTCATTTTGGAAGCAGGTTTTAAGCCTATATTATCTAATGCTTCGAGGTTGGAAGAAATAATCCATGCGTCATAACCCGCGAAAGCATGTTTCAACCGTTCGCCAATCATAGCGTATAACTCCATCAAATCTCTTGGATTCAATCGTTCTCCATAGGGTGGATTCGTGATTAAAATGCCTTTCCCTGGATTTTCCGTGATTTGTTGAAAAGGTAGAATTTTTAAATCAACGTAACGGGAAAGACCGGCGCTTTTTATATTTTTTGATGCGGCGATAATTGCCTTGCGAGAAATGTCGGAGCCGTAACATTTGAAGTGAAAAGACTTTTCGCGGCTATCGTCGCTACTGACGCGTTCAAAAAGTTCCGAATCGAAATCGTCCCATTTTTCAAAGGCAAACTGGTCGCGAAAAACACCCGGCGCTATGTTTAGCGCAATTAATGCGGCTTCAATTAATAAAGTGCCTGAGCCGCACATAGGGTCAACGAATGGCGTTTCACCTTTCCATCCGGTTTTTAAAATCATCCCGGCTGCGAGTACTTCGCTCAGGGAAGCATCGCCGCTTTCTACCCTGTAACCTCTTTTGTGCAGCGATTCACCCGAACTGTCCAAAGCAAAAGTACAATCATTGTGAGAAATATGCAAATGAAGCTGTAAATCGGGATTATTGATTCGTACCGAAGGACGTGGCATTTCTTTTTCGGTGAAATAATCGACAATAGCGTCTTTTGCCCGGTACGCTACAAACTTTGAATGTGTGAACGTTTCCGAATAAACCACCGTATCGATGGCAAACGTTTTTTTCTCCGGTATGTACTCCGGCCAGTTGATTTTTTTGATTTGATTGTAAACCTCATCAGGATTCTGGGCTTTAAAACACGCAATGGGTTTCAATATTCTTAATGCTGCGCGACAGTGATAATTCGCTTTGTACAATAACTCTTTATTTCCTTCAAACGAAACCATTCGCCGGCCAATTTGTACGTTATCGGCGCCTAATTCGATTAATTCACCAGCCAAGATATCTTCCAAACCATATAAGGTTTTTGCGACCATTTCAAATGTGTAATTATCTGTTTTCATTGTATATATGTTCCTTTTCCGGTATTTACCTCAGAAGCGCAAGTGATAATCACTTCTTTTACTCCGGAAGCAATGGCTTGAAATGCATTATCCAATTTTGGAATCATTCCGCCTTGAATAATTCCTTCAGTTTTATATTGTTGAAATGATTCAAAGTCTAAAACAGGGATACAGCTCTTTTCATCGGCTTCATTCAGTAAAACACCTTTTTTTTCAAAGCAATAAATCAAACGAACGTTGTAATCAAAAGCCATGGCTTTTGCTATTTCTGCAGCAATTGTATCAGCATTGGTATTTAAAAGATTTCCGTTGCCATCGTGCGTAATCGGAGCGATAACAGGCAAATAGTTTTGTTTTAATAAATCCAGAAGCGCGGGAGCGTTTATTTCTTTTATATCGCCGACAAAGCCATAATTAATATCTTTTACCGGTCTTTTTTGGGAAAGAATCAAGTTTATATCGGCTCCGGATAATCCGATTGCATCCATTTGTAATTTCTGCAGTTGTGCGACTATATTTTTATTAACCAATCCGGCATAAACCATGATTACCACTTTCAGCATTTCTGCGTCTGTAATTCTGCGACCGTTTGTCATTTTCGTTTCAACGCCCAATTTTTCGGCAAGGTCGGTAGCAGAACGTCCGCCTCCGTGAATTAAAATCTTATCTCCAACGATTAAATTAAAATCTTTTAAAAAAGTCGTTAATGATTCCGAGTTTTCTACAATTTTTCCCCCAATCTTTACAATAGTCAGTTGATGCATAGAATATTTTTAATATTATTTGAACTTTTATTTTATAAAGTCATGAATCCCATTCTTTTAAATGTGTATAAAGAACTCTAACCGGTAAACCCATGACATTGTAAAAAGAACCGTTTATACTTTCAACGCCAATATAGCCAATCCATTCCTGAACGCCGTAAGCGCCTGCTTTGTCGTAAGGTTTGTACTTTTTAACATAGTAATCAATTTCCTCTTCCTGTAATTCGGCAAATTTTACTTGCGTTGAAACATAAAACGATTGTTGCTTTTTCGGTCCGGTGAGACATACTCCGGTAATCACCTCGTGCATTTGTCCGGAAAGAATTTGCAATATTTCCTTGGCTTCCTGTGCGTTTTTGGGTTTACCGTAAATATTACCTTCTAACAACACAATCGTATCTGCCGTGATTACTATTACATCTTCTTCTAAATACTGTTGGTAGGCGAGCGCTTTTTGTTTTGCAATGTAAACGGGAACTTCTTCTCTTCTCAACGTTTTTGGATAGGATTCTTCGATGCCGGGAATAGTTTTCACTTCAAATTCAATATCTAATCCTGCCAAAAGTTCTCGCCTTCGAGGCGAATTGGATGCTAAAATAATCTTGTATTTTGAAAGATTCTCGAGCATAATCTCATTCTATTTTCCAGTCGCTGAAACGAGTCATTTACCATCCGAATGCATCGTCGTCCTGCATCCATTGTCCTTGCACTTTCAGTACCTGTTCAATGATGTCGCGACCAACGCCCATGCCTCCGGCTTTCGGAGAAATGTAGCGTGAAATTTCTTTTATTTCAGGAACTGCATCTGCCGGACAAGCCGGTAAACCAACTACTCGCATAATTTCAAAATCCGGAATATCGTCGCCTACGTAACAAATTTCGTCGGAAGCCAAACCGGTTTTATGCATAAAATTACGAAAATCTATAATTTTATTTTTAGCTTTTGTGTAAATATAACTGAATCCTAAACTTTCAAAACGAATGCGAATCGCAGCAGAATCTCCTCCTGTAATGATTCCTAATAAATAGCCTTTTTTTGCAGCTAATTGCATTGCATATCCATCTTTTGTGTTGATGATTCTCATAGGTTCGCCCGATGGGTGCAACGGGATGGAAGCTGGAGACAAAACCCCATCAACATCGAAAATGAATGCTCTGATTCTTGTTAAATCGTAATTAATGTTACTCACTATATTTATTATTTATTGGGACAAAAGTAACAAATTTTACTCAAACGAGCGTAAACTATTTGTATAACTTTTTTAATGGATTAAAATCGACATACTGTTCTTCCTTATTCAAATTTATGGGACATAAGCATTTACATCAGTTTTCCCTGTGGGTTGGTTACTCTTCCCGATTGAAGTAAATACTTTGACAGGGCTATTTCATCGGAATTCCAACCGAATTGACTGCAGATGGTGGCGGCATCGTTAGCCAAGATACTGGCAAGTTCTGCTGCATCATCAGTGGTTTGCAAACGTCCTATATAGTAGGTTACCAAGTTTCGAATCAGCATAAAACGGGCGGAGTAAAGCTCGGTTGATTTCTCTTTAAGTATCGATCCAAAAGCAGCCTGCTTCTGTTCTTGGTTTTCCTTTTCTTCTTTCAGCGCTTTATAAAAATTCTCGTTTTCATTATACATTTTCATACCTTGATAGCGAAACACTATTTTTTTCTGATAGCGCTTTTGTTCCGGGAAATGTGTAAATAAAAATGCTGTTAAAAAATGTAGTTTCATTTCCTTTCTGATAATAGTTTAACACTGTTTCTATATTAATTTCGCCACAAAGGTAATAATTTTTTGGGTTCAAAAAGCATCAAAAGTTTGGTAAAATCAAAAAAAAGTTGTTCCTTTGCAGCGGATTATGAAAAAGGAGAGATGGCAGAGTGGTCTATTGCGGCGGTCTTGAAAACCGTTGAACTGCGAGGTTCCCGGGGTTCGAATCCCTGTCTCTCCGCTGAGAAGCTTTAAAAAGCGAATCAAAAAACAGAGAAGCCCGTAAAATTAATGTTTTACAGGCTTTTTTCTTATCCGTCCTACGCCAAAAGACGACAGGATAAAGCCAAAAACTGACAGAGTTCCGTTACCAAATCATTACCTTTTTTCCAAAACCAAAATAGG
>Ga0123354_10005803_pt1 | contig 18104 bp, 17 predicted proteins | sample TergutLab28metaG_2_FD_97872 | JGI IMG/M metagenome (GOLD analysis project Ga0123354, IMG submission 97872) | Labiotermes labralis P4 segment gut microbial communities from Petit-Saut dam, French Guiana - Lab288 P4 | ecosystem: Host-associated > Arthropoda: Insects > Digestive system > Gut ...
AAGTTTCTTTCTGAAAGTGGATTTTGAGCAAATTCCTGTTTTAAAGCAGGCTTTAATTGATTCGAAAATTTGGCAAATAAAATTGGCTTTAGACCGTCACTATGAAAAAGAAAAATTAGAAGAGGATGAATTCGTTATTGATGCAAATAAAACGGCTTTTGTTAAATCCTTTTTCGATAAATTAAGAAAAAAGTGATGATCAGCGAGATTAATCAATTACAAGATAAATATTTATCATTATCAAAAAATTTAGCCTTAAATTCACTTGTAAGCTCTATGATTTTCCTGTTTAACACAATCAGTTCTATGGTTGTTCTTTCGAGTTTGGCGAGCAATGCGAATGCTCTTTTTTCGGAAAAATTGGTTTTTATTGCCTTTACCGTCTGATTGTAATTGTTGCCGATTGCCTGAAACTGAATGTAAAAATTGCTCAGCTTGATGTAATAATCCACCGCCGCCTTGTCAATTTTTACCGTCTTCATCACTTTATTGAAAATCATATTTTTGATAAAACCGGTCTTATTGTACATATTTGATTGGAGAAAAAGGGTAGGGATTGTTTTTTATGATTGAAAATTTCAGTAATTTTGAAACAAAAAAAGCATCTATGATTCAACAAATAGAAATTACGCTTCCGGCATACCGTTATGGTTTTCATCTGATAACATCGCAGATTGTGTCACAGGTCGGAGAATTACCGGAAGCCGGGTTATTAAATCTTTTCATCAAACACACTTCTGCCGGATTGACTATCAATGAAAATGCCGATTCATCCGTACTTTTCGATTTTAATACCTTTTTTTCAGATCTGATACCTGAAAACTATCCGAAATTTGTGCATGATTACGAAGGGGAAGATGATATGCCTGCCCATATCAAATCGTCCGTTATTGGACAATCATTAACCATTCCGATAACCAACCACCGGTTGAATCTGGGAACATGGCAAGGAATCTATCTCTGCGAGTTTCGATATAACGGTGGAAGACGGAAGATTGTTGCCACGATTTATTCATAAGAGTTTACAAATATCGCACTCAAAATTGATTTTCATTTCTTGTTCCTTTGTTTTTCAAAGCGTTCTCTATAAGAATTCTTTAAATCTTCTATATGGTCACGGCTGTTTTTAATCGAATGCTTTTCCAACAATTCTTTAATATTGCCTACTTTGTAGTGATGTTTCTTTGCTATTTCGGAAAATGTCAATTCACCTTTATGACGCAGTCTTTGCAGTGTTTTTGAGCTTATTTGCAGATAATCACAGACTTGTGTTTCATTCATCCAAGCGTTATCATCTAAGGGAAGCCGTTCTGTATATTTTTCAATAAATTCGGTTATCCGGTCAATTTTCTGAACCAGTTCCTTCCATTCCTCTGCATTGATTATGATTGTTTCCATACCGTTTGTTTTTTTGTTTTTGTGCTACAAATATCGTAAATATTTGTGTATGTTTCATATATCAATTGTAAAAGAAATTTTAAACAATATGTTATGGATAAATCCCGATTAGTATATATTATGAGAAGGGGAACGAAATCCTTCGGATTATTTACCTTTACATAGAAACTTTCAATCTCTATATATTTGGACTAATTCTAATGGTTTACAAAACTGAATAGTTACTTTCCTTTAATCAAAAGTATTCACTACGAGAGAAGCGGTCGCTCCCGTAATTAAAAAGCCGAATTTTATCACCTACAAGTCCGGCTGCGTAGTCAATAATCCGTGATAACAGGATCGAAAACAGAATAAATTTCCTCTCTCTTCAAATGGCTGTAAATAACTGCTTTATAAAATGTAAAAAATGTTCGTTGACGTTAGATCAAGTGTTCGTTGACATTGTAAAAAGTGTTCGTTGACATTGTAAAAAGTGTTCGTTGACGTTTTACAAACTGTTAACCGTCGTTTGAAAAAGTGACAGCATCAATAAAAATAGGGTGTGTTGCAGTAGTTGCATAACCTGTTATCCCGCGCTTGACACAGGAACTTTTGAAAATCGGCAACAGGTTAAAATGGTGATTGGATTTATTTCACTTCCCAAACATCGCCCGACATTAAATATTCACGCAAAGTACGAACCGGATTTTTTGCTTTGACTTTTTCAATTTGTTCTTCCATTGCTTCATCATAAGATGGAGCGGCAACGTCGCGGATTACACCCAAGGCGACCGGCAAATCTTTTCCGTCCATCAGGGCTAATTTCAGGTGCAAAGTAGCATCAAGAGCAGTGACATCGTGGACTAAAACATCATCCAGCGTATAACCGTTTTCACCGATAGTCACCGCTTTCAGGCTGAATCCATCCTGCACAATTCCCTTGTTATTGTCTTTTCCGAAAATCATTTTTTCGCCGTGACGCAAGAACACAGTCCTATCCGCACGGTTTTCTTTCATTGTAACGCTATCGTGGATACCATCGTTGAAAATCACGCAGTTCACCATAATTTCAACAACTGAAGCTCCTTTATGCAAAGCTGCCAGCTTGAAAATTTCAGAGGAATTTTTCATATCCGTATCAATCGTGCGGGCAAAAAATCTTCCACGAGCGCCTATGGTTAATTCCGCCGGACGAAACGGATCTTCTACGGTTCCGAAAGGCGATGACTTGGAAACGAATCCGCGATCGGAAGTGGGTGAATATTGTCCTTTGGTCAATCCGTAAATCTTATTGTTAAATATCAAAATGTTTAAATCAACATTTCGCCGGACGGCATGAATAAAATGGTTACCTCCTATAGCTAAAGCATCGCCGTCGCCCGTAGCCACCCATACAGACAAACGAGGATTAGCGACTTTAACACCGGTAGCAATAGCGGCGGCTCTTCCGTGAATCGTATGAAATCCATACGTATTCATATAGTAAGGTAAACGCGATGAGCAACCGATACCCGAAATAACAGCGATATTATGCGGAGCAATGCCTAATTCCGCCATTGCTTTATGCAAACTGTTCAAAACGCCGTAATCGCCGCAACCCGGACACCAACGTACCAATTGCGAACTTTTGTAATCTTTTGCTTGAAATATGGTTTGATTTGTCATATTCTAATTGATTTTATTAGTCGATTAATTGATTTATTTCCTCTACTAAACGATGAACAAGGAACGGTTGTCCTTTCACGCGATTGAACTGGTATGGATTGAATCCTCCAATTTTAGAACGTAAGTAACCGGCAAACTGACCCAGATTCTGCTCGATAACAATCACTTTCTTGTATTTCTTCATAATTTCTTCCGTATTTTTCGGTAAAGGATTGATATAACGGAAGTGAGTGAATGCTACCTTTTTGCCTTGCTTCTGTATTCTTTCGATGGCTTCGGACAAATGACCATACGTTCCGCCCCACCCTACAACCAATACATCTGCATCCTGATTACCATGAACTTCTTGTAGCGGAATCGAATTAGCTATTTTGTTAATTTTGCTTTGCCGAGCTTTTACCATTTTGTTATGGTTTTGAGGGTCGGTGCTTATCACGCTTTTATCGTAGTCTTTTTCTAATCCGCCGATACGATGGGCAAAATTTTCCGTTCCCGGAATCGCCCAATAACGAACATCATTTTCCAGATTACGCAGATAAGGCGTCCACCCTTCTTTCATTTCCTGACTTACGTAAGGAGGTTTTATTTCCGGGTAGTCTTGCAAATCAGGAATTAACCATGCAGAAGAACCATTAGCTATATAGCCGTCGGTCAATAGGATAACAGGAGTTAAATGTTCCAGCGCAACTTTAGCCGCCCAATAAGCGGAATCGAAACAATCGGTAGGCGACAATGCAGCCATCACTACGGCGGGACTTTCGCCGTTTCTTCCGTACAACGCTTGATATAAATCGGTTTGCTCGCTTTTCGTCGGCATACCGGTTGAAGGTCCTGAACGTTGAACATCAACAACAACCAATGGTATTTCGGCGATAACCGCTAAGCCGATCGCTTCGCTTTTCAAAGCTAATCCCGGACCGGAAGTGCTGGTTGCCGCTAAATGCCCTGCAAAAGAAGCTCCAATAGCGGTACAAATGCCGGCGATTTCATCTTCCGTTTGCATTACTTTTACACCCAAGGCTTTATGAATAGCCAATTCCTGCATAATATCCGTAGCCGGAGTGATCGGATAAGAACCTAAGAACAAAGTCAAACCTGCTTTTTCAGCAGCGGCTATCAATCCATAAGCCGTCGCCCTATTTCCGTTTACATCGGTATAAAATCCTTTTTTATGCGTAATGGTTTCGACACGGTAAGTAGAAACAGAAGCCTGAATATTATGTCCATAGTTATATCCCGCTTGCAATACCAGCAAATTGGATTGCAATACATCGGGATTCTTTTTGAATTTACGTGATATAAGTTTCTCAACAATTTGTAAAGGTTTGTTAAATAGCCAACATACCAATCCTAAAGCAAAAATGTTCCGGCTTCGGAGGGCTTGTTTGTTGTCGGCAATTCCTTCCAAAGCGTCTTTACACATTTGTGTAATTGAGGCGGAGACCACTTGAACCGAAGTCAATCCCAATTCTTTAAACGGATCGTTGGTCGAAAATAAAGCCCTTTCCAAATCGGCGGTTTGAAATGAATCAGTATCAATGATTACTACGGAATCAGACTTTAGAAATTGTGCGTTTGCTTTCAGCGCTGCCGGATTCATTGCAATTAGCACATCCGTTTTATCGCCGGGCGTAAATATTTTTTTCCCGCCTAATTGCACTTGATATCCGGATACTCCGCTTAACGTACCATGCGGAGAGCGAATTTCAGCGGGAAAGTCAGGAAAGGTAATAATATCATTACCCAATTCCGCAGAAAGATTGGAGAAGAAAGTGCCTACTAACTGCATCCCGTCGCCCGAATCGCCGGAAAACCGGATTACAATGCTCTCCATTTCTTTTACTTTTATTTCATTATCCATAATATATTGTTTATTAACTTATTAATGTTGGCTGTACTAAAAAAATTTATTGGTGCGCAAAGATATTAATTTTCCATTTAAAAATAGTATATATCTATTAATTTTCATTCGTAACTATCTTGTTTTTTATATGAATGAATAATTCATCAATCCATTGTTCCATCTTTTTCTTGGAAGAACAGTGGCAAACATCAAAAATGAGCTGCGCTTGATTATAAAAAAGTTCTCTTTTTTTTAAGCTTGTTTCCACAAAATCACGCAATTCTTCCGTGTTTTTCCCTTTGACTAAAGGTCGTTTTTGCATATCGACAGTTAATCGGTCAACTAACTCGTTAGCGCTTGCTCTTAAGTAAATTGTAATTCCTGTTCGATTCAATAAATCCATATTGTCGAAAAAGCAAGGTAAGCCGCCGCCGGTCGAAACCACGACTTTTTCGAAAGCGCTGACTTCTTGCAACGAACGATGTTCGATTTCCCTGAAGTCGATTTCTCCTTTTTCTTCAAAAATGGCGGCAATAGTTTTGCGATAGCGGCTTTCAATAAATTCATCCATATCGATAAACGACCGGTGCATTTTTTTCGCAAGCAGTTTACCAACGGTCGTTTTACCGGTTCCCATGTATCCGACTAAATATAGATTTGTTTTTTCATTCGTTTCCATTGCTGACCTAAAAACTTGTTTTAACTTCCATATTTGTATTAATCATGTACCGGACGGAATCTTCTTTTAAATGATCCGAAGCAATGCTTTTCGATAGATTTTGTTCAGGAAACGTAATGTCTGCCATATCAAGAAAAGAATAAAAAATACAATCGGAAGTTAACCGTTTATCTTTATTTAGCATCATATTTTCCTCTTTTTCAGGATATTGTTGGTCGTATTTGTCGGAAGTCCACACAAAAAAAGGCACATGCAAATCATATTTCGTAAACTTACTTCCTCCATGTAAAACGATGTTCTCCGGCGTATCGAATAAATTCTCTCCATGGTCGGCAACATAAACCAGAGCGCTGACGGCATTTAAACTATCCAATTTATGAATGGTAGTCGCCAGAAAAAAATCGGTATAAAGGATGGAGTTATCATAAGTGTTAATAAACATTTCCTTATTCTTGACTGAAATCATATTGTAGTCGAAAGAACCTTTTAAGCTTGGTTTAAATACTTCATAAGAAGGAGGATATCTGAAATTATATCGGAAATGGCTACCCAAGGTATGAAGAACGATTAAGACTTTTTTATCATTTCTCTTTAATATATCCGATAAGAAACCCCATAATTTTTCGTCATAATTATTATCCGAATCAAAGTCTATTGGCATAAAAATCTCATCATCCGTATCTTTCGATATTCTCCTAATGAAACTATTATTAGCGCTTTGATTAGCTATCCAGTAGGTTTTGAAACCCGCCTCCTTGAATGCATCCACAAATGATTTTTCAACAAAAGCGCGACCGTAATCTTTTGCAGAAGCTCGCGTCAAAATAATCGGCAAACTTGAAGATGTGATATTAGCTTCGGAAAGAAAATCGGAATAGGAAATCAAGTTCTTGGTTTTTGCTAACATAGGAGAAGTTTCACGAGGGTAGCCATTAATTGAATAACTGTCGTAACGACCGGTTTCTCCAATAACAAAAATATAAACTTCCCGTTCGTCAACCGGTTTTTCTTTTTGTGCATGAAAGTTGAAGTTTTGTATTTTCTTCCATCCGTTTTTTATATCCTTTTGAGTGGTATAAACTTTATACATATTAATAATCAAACCGTAAGGATAAGGGATGACTCCATACGATTTCATCAAAATTCGTTCATTGGCTAATTTGAACATTTGCCTTCTACCGGCTTGAATATGATGCCAATTATAAAAATAAAAAGAATATCCTATAAACAAAATGAACGCAAACGCACAAAGAAAATATATCCTGGCTTTTAAAGAACGGAAGAGATACACATTATCGATTTTCTTTATTGTAATAAAAAAATAAAAAAACCAGAATACGAATAGGCAAAGGATAGGTATTATGAGCGTTGAAAGTAATTCCGTCGATTCATTCCAATTGGTATCTGCGATTGAAAGCAAAAAAGCTGGAGTAACCGGCATCCGATTTAAATAAATATGAGCAACTTCAAGAGGCGCCAAGATTACAAAAATTCCTTGAAACAAGAAAAAAGTCCGCAATTTCAAAAACAAAGACGGGATAAGGAAAATAAATACGGAAATCACCATATAAGCAATCATTTTAAATAAAGAGCCTTCAGCAATATCGTTTCCGTAAAAAGCAAGAAAAATATTAGGAATTAAAACAATAAAGGATAAAATTAAAAGCCAGACTATTGTTTTTTTGTTTATAAACCGTTTTTCTTTACTATATTTGCTCATCAGATTAAGAGTCATTGAAACTGCGAAAGTAATCATATTTACTTATTTATCAAATATTTTTAAGGTTTTATTTCAAAAAATAGAGAAAATTTAGCAATGAGTACAAAAAAATGGTATGTTGTATGGAGAGGAATAGAACCAGGCATCTACTCTACCTGGCAAGAATGCAAACAACAAATCGACGGATTTGAAGGCGCGCGTTACAAATCATTTGAAACGCAAGTTCAGGCTGTTGAAGCCTATCGTTCCACTCCTGAAAATTATTTTAGAAATAAAAAAACAGCAGATTTGCGTCGCGATTCCTCTTCTATCATTTTACACAGTTTAGCCGTCGATGCCGCTTGTTCGGGCAATCCCGGAACGATGGAATATCAAGGTGTTTACACTCAAACGGGCGAAGTAATTTTCCATGTCGGTCCTCTGGAGGAAGCGACCAATAATATTGGTGAATTTTTAGCGCTTGTTCACGGCTTAGCATTATTAAAAAAACAAAACTTGAACATTCCGGTTTATTCCGACAGCGTTAATGCGATTCTGTGGGTAAAGAATAAAAAATGTAAAACCCGTTTAACACCTTGTCAAGCAAACGAGAAAGTATTTGATTTAATCGACCGCGCGGAAAAATGGTTAAGAGAGAACACATATTCCAACCCTATCCTCAAATGGGATACCCCTGTATGGGGCGAAATACCGGCTGATTTCGGAAGAAAATGAAATTAGTTTATCACTAAATATTTTCCATAACCGCTATCCACCACTCGATACGATTTCAGGAAATACTTCGTGCCTGACTTGGGAGCGCCGGTTCCGGTTGCAATCGTAAAAACGGCGCCGCATTTCGGACAGGTAGCAGTAATTGCTGTCGGAACAGCCGATGCCGAAGAACTCAAATTATCAGGAACTACCAAGACATTACGCTGAGCCTCCACCGGACAAGACAAGTCGTAGGCATAAAGGTTAACTGTATTCTCTCCCATTCCGTTAATCACAAGAATACCTCCGAATCCCAACTGTGTGAGTCCGGAGAGTCCTGGTCCTATTTGAGTAACACGCTCATAAGCTAAATTTGTGTTTAATTTAAAATCCAGACCTACCAGACTCAATTCCAAATTGACCGGATAATCAGGGATGGAAGTGTAGTATTCTTTTTCACAAGAAAAAGCGATACCTGCAAATAAAAGAAGGAATATGATTCGTTTCATATTATAACAACGAAAAAGGGAATGGAAAAAGTATAAAAGGCTTCAAAAATAGTTGTCGTTATTATTACATTTCCTCATTATGTATTATTTTTGTACATGCGAAAAATTATCCACATAGATATGGATGCTTTTTATGCTTCGGTCGAACAGCGTGATAACGAAGCATTACGAGGGAAACCGGTAGCCGTTGGCTATCCCGAAGCAAGAGGCGTTGTCGCCACAGCAAGTTATGAAGCGCGTAAGTTTGGCATTCGTTCGGCGATGCCTTCTTTGACTGCAAAAAACAAATGCCCCGGCTTGATTTTCGTACCTCCCCGGTTTGATGCTTATCATGCAGTTTCCGAACAAATTAGGGAAATATTTTTGGAATACACGGATTTGGTTGAACCGCTCTCGCTGGACGAAGCATTTTTAGACGTTACTACCAATCACAAAAACAACCCCTCGGCAAGTTTGATTGCCAAAGAAATACAACGGAAAATTTTTGAAAAGACCGGATTAACTGCTTCTGCGGGAATATCCGTCAATAAATTTCTTGCCAAAATCGCTTCCGATTATAAAAAGCCAAACGGTTTTTTTGTTATTCCGCCGGAAGAAGCCGAAAAATTTGTCGAGAGCTTGCCCATCGGACAATTTTATGGCGTAGGGAAAATAACCGTACAAAAAATGTATGAAAATCACATTTTTACCGGATACGATTTGAAACAGCGTTCGGAAGCGGAGCTCGTACGGCTGTTCGGAAAGCAGGGGCATAGCCTTTATCTCAACGCTCGCGGAATTGACCTGCGGGAAGTAGAGCCGGATCATATCACCAAATCCATCAGCTCGGAAACTACTTTTTTGCAAGATAAAGACAATCGAATCCTATTGACCGTCGAATTGTATCATTTAGCCAAAGAAGTAATGGAACGGATGAAAGAAGAAAATTTTTACGGCAGAACATTTACAATAAAAGTGAAATACGCCGATTTTCAAATCATTACCCGAAGTAAAACCTTACCCCAAAAAATTACTGACTTTCAACAATTCTGGACTCCTGCCCGCGAGATGATGAAACAAATCAATTTTTCGGAAAAACCTGTCCGCTTGTTAGGCTTTGGAATCAGCCATGCCGAAGAGGAAACGCCGTCAAAATATACACAATTGGAATTGAAGCTTTTTTGATGGATAAAGTCAACCCGAATAGGATGTCGTAATTCTGATGTATGAACCTTAATCAGCTAAGAACCGACTTCTTCAACAGTTCTTTTTCCATTTTTCGTTCATCCAAAACTTCTATAAAAGCACGGATAACCATTATTTCTTTATCCGTTAATTCATCAACGCTTTTTTTCTTGAGTGCGGATTGAAAAACAGGAGGAGTTACTCCGGCTTTTTCACATGCTTTTCTTACATCACCGTAATGGTGTTCCATTTCTCTACGATTCCGAATAAATTCCAGTTCGTCCATAATTTGTAAGTATTAATTTTGTTTATTATAAATTTTTTTAGTACATTTGGCGGTTGCTTTGCAAAACTAAAGCAAAGAGGCTGCGCCTATAATGAGTTTTTATTATACATTATGCGCAAAAGTATAACATTTTTTATTATAAAACAAATTTTGTTTCACTTTTTTTGTTAAATAATTATAAACATTATATTATATGTCCGAAGAACAAAAGAATAATATTGAAAAATATTTGAAAGAAAAAGGAGTAACTAAACGGGAATTAGCGAATAAGTTAGGTATTAAAGAAAATAGCGTCAACCGCCTATTGAAAAATCCCCGCATTTCGGTTTTTAAATTAGAGACAATAGCTAATGTTCTGGAAGTAAGTGTCCAAGATTTATTGTCGAAAAATACTGAAGAAATGTCTCATGAACAGATAAAATCAGAAGACGAATTTAAGAAACTTAATCCGATAGATTCGACCAAGCAGTTAGCAATCAACTCTCTTTCTGAAGCGTTGAATCGAAACTCCAAAACAATCGATAAATTAGTTGATATCATTGCGGAAAATTTCCCAAATAAAATGCTTTCAAAGCCATTTTAAGTGAAATAGAAAATCTTTTTCGCTACTGTATAAAATTTCATTGCTAATTTAACAGTAATTATCCAAAAGATTTTGTAACTTTGCCTTTATTCATTCAATGTAAATTTTATGGAAATAAAGGCAAAGAAGCAGCTTGTGTTTTTGACCGGCGCAGGAATGAGCGCCGAAAGCGGAATCAGTACGTTTCGCGATGCAGGCGGATTATGGGAAAATTACGACGTAAATAAAGTGGCAAGTATCGACGGCTGGTATGACGACCCTGATTTGATTCAGCGATTTTATAACGAGCGTCGCATACAGTTAGCTAAAGCAGAGCCAAATAAAGGACATAAAATCATTGCGGAATTGGAAAAAGAGTTTAAAGTTTCCATTGTCACGCAAAATGTAGATAACTTGCATGAAAGAGCCGGAAGTTCAGACGTCATTCACCTTCACGGCGAATTAACAAAAGCTTGTAACGAAAGTAAAACTCAAATAATTGATATCGGCTATAATCCCATTCATCCGGGCGATAAAGCGGAAGATGGTTCCCGCCTTCGTCCGTTTATTGTTTGGTTCGGCGAGGCGGTTCCGATGATTGAAAAAGCCGCTGAAACCGTTTCAAAAGCCGACACCGTTGTCATTATCGGAACATCTATGCAAGTTTATCCGGCTGCCGGATTGATTCATTATGTCCGGAGAGGCGTTCCAATCTTTCTTATAGACCCTAACGATGTCTCAACCCCTGGTAATGTAGTTGTAATTAAAGAAAAAGCAAGTACAGGCATGGAAATTCTAAAAGAAAAACTAAAGCATTTACAATAATAATTTCTTAATTAATATATCATGAATAAGTTATATCTTTTATTCGCTCTCTTTTTTACTGTCGCAAGTATTCATTCGGCGGTATCCGCTCAAAAAAATTACTCAATAAGTTCTCCCAACGGAAAAATGAAAGTTACTGTATCCATAGATAAAGAGATACAGTATTCGGTTACTCATGAAAATGATGTCATGATTAGCCCTTCTACTATATCCATGACGCTTCAAGACGGAAAAACGTTCGGTAAAAATTCGCATTTGAAAAAGCAAACGTTGCGTGAAATAAACGAAACAATTCCGGCGGTTATTTACAAGAAAAAGCTAATAAGCAATCACTGCAATGAAGCGGTTTTTGAATTTAAAGAAAATTTTAATTTGATTTTCAGGGTTTATGACGATGGCGTTGCCTACCGGTTTGTTTCTACTCTAACGAAACCTTTTGAGGTACAATCGGAAGAAGCTACTTTCAATTTTCCGGATAATCCTCACGCTTATATACCATACGTTAATAAAAAAGGTTCGTTTGACGAGCAGTTTTACAATTCATTTGAAAATAGATATACCTATATTCCTCTTTCGGAATGGGATACTAAGCAATTGGCTTTTCTTCCGGTCTTAATCGAAGGCGCCAATGGTAAAAAAGTTTGTATTACGGAAGCCGACCTTCTGAATTATCCCGGAATGTACTTGTATAAAGGCGAATCCGACAAAGGACTAAAAGGCGTTTTCGCTCCTTATCCGAAAGAGATTAAGCAAGGCGGACACAATATGTTGCAAGGTGAAGTACAAAGTCGCGAGCCATTCATTGCCAAACAAGAAGGTATATGCAATTTTCCTTGGCGGATAATGATTGTTTCGAGCCAAGATGCCGAACTGACAAACAGCGATATGGTTTACCGGCTGGCATCTCCTTCTTCCAAAGATGATTACTCTTGGATTAAACCCGGAAAAGTAGCTTGGGACTGGTGGAACGATTGGAACCTCTACAACGTAGATTTCAAATCCGGAATCAATAACGACACCTATAAATATTATATCGATTTTGCTTCCGCCCACCATATTGAGTATGTTATTTTAGATGAAGGCTGGGCGGTAAACAAAGCCGCCGATTTGTATCAGGTAGTTCCTGAAATCAACTTAAAAGAATTAATTGATTACGCTAATCAAAAAAATGTCGGATTGATTTTATGGGCGGGTTATTATGCTTTCGACAGAGACATTGAAGGTATTTGCAAGCATTATTCCGAAATGGGAATCAAAGGGTTCAAGGTGGATTTTATGGACAGAGACGACCAACTGATGGATCAGTTTCTTGTCGAAGCCGCTCGTATTACAGCTAAATACAAGATGCTGATTGATTTTCATGGCACCCATAAACCAACCGGATTGCAGCGAACTTACCCCAATGTAATTAATTGTGAAGGTGTTTACGGATTAGAGCAACTGAAATGGGATAAGTCTGTTGACCAAGTGCCTTATGATGTTTCTATCCCTTTCATACGGATGGTTGCCGGTCCATTTGATTACACGCAAGGCGCTATGCGAAATGCTACGCGAGACAACTATCGCCCTGTAAATTCGGAAGCCATGAGTCAAGGAACTCGTTGCCATCAGCTTGCCGAATACATAATCTTTGAATCCCCATTGAACATGCTTTGCGACAATCCTTCCAATTATATGAACGAACCGGAGTGTACGGAATTTATAGCCTCAGTGCCGACGGTATGGGACAATACCGTTGCTTTGAATGGAAAAGTAGGCGAATATGTGAGTATTGCCCGTCAAAAGGGAGACTGCTGGTATGTCGGTTCATTAACCAATTGGAGTCCGCGTAGTTTGGAACTGGATTTATCATTCTTGGGAGGAGGCGCTTATAAGGCAGAAGTGTTCAAAGATGGAGTCAACGCCAACCGTGCAGCGAGGGATTATAAAAAAGAAATCATTACGATCCCACCTGACCGGAAATTAACAATTAATATGGCTTCCGGCGGTGGGTTTGTAATGAAAATTTCGCCTGATTAATTTCTTTCGGGACGCAGTTTGCGAACGACTGCACCGGTTTGCCACATTTCGCTTTCGCGCATAACTTTCAATTCTTTTTCCAGATTTTCACGATAATCCGGTTTGGAATTGGAGTCGATGGAACGTTGCGCTTCAATTCCGTCGGCGACTGATTTATATAACCGTTGGAACACCGGCTTATTAGCATCGTGGAAAGGTCCCATCCAGTCCAAAGCGCCGCGTTGTGCGGTTGTCGAACAGTTAGCGTACATCCAATCCATTCCATTTTCGGCAAACAAAGGCATCAGCGATTGAGTTAATTCTTCTACCGTTTCGTTGAACGCTTCCGAAGGTGTATGACCATGTTCACGAAGAGTTTCATACTGAGCTAATAATAATCCTTGAATAGCTCCCATGAGCGTGCCGCGTTCGCCCGTTAAATCAGAATAAACTTCACGCTTGAAATCGGTTTCAAACAAATAACCCGAACCGATACCAATACCCAAAGCGAAAACACGATCTTTGGCGTGACCGGTTGCATCTTGGAAAATAGCGTAAGACGAATTTAACCCTCTATTCTGAAGAAACATACGTCTCAACGTTGTTCCGGAGCCTTTTGGCGCTACCATAATTACATCAATATCCGCCGGAGGAATAATGCCTGTGCGTTCTTTGAAAGTGATGCCGAAGCCGTGTGAAAAGTATAATGCTTTTCCCTTCGTGAGAAAGGGTTTGATGCGTGGCCACACTGCAATTTGAGCAGCATCGGAAACCAAAAACAGTATAATCGTTCCTCTTTTTACAGCTTCTTCAATTGGGAAAAGGGTTTCACCTTGCACCCATCCATCGGCTATTGCCTTGTCCCATTCTCTTTTAAATTCGGGAGCCTGACCCACAATCACTTTGAAACCGTTGTCACGCAAATTCATCGATTGTCCCGGACCCTGAACGCCATAGCCAAGAACGGCGATGACTTCATTTTTCAATACCTCTTTTGCTTTTTCCAATGGAAATTCATTGCGGGTAACTACATTTTCTTCTACTCCGCCAAAATTCATTACTGCCATACTTTTGTTTTTTTAATTAATTATTCGTTAATTTCAATATGTTATTTTTATTTTGCTATCTAAATTCCATGCAAAAGTACAATTTATTTCCGAACTGTCAATTAATTTTTCAATTTGTAATTATATTCCGTATTAAAAATACTTTTTACTTGTTTTTGGAAAATGCAAATAGTTTTTCGTATCTTTGTCCCTTGTAACGGTTATTTTTTCTCATTCGGGAAAAAAATCAAAAGGGAATCGGGTGAAAATCCCGGACAGACCCGCTGCTGTAAGCTCTTTCTATTTTTTGAATACTTCTTATGCCACTGAGCAAAACAAACGCTTGGGAAGGCGATTCAGAAAACAGAGCAAGTCAGAAAACCTGCCGTGCATAAATAATTGTTTCATTAGCTTTCGTGGAAAGGAGCTGGAAATAGATGATTGCATTTCGTTATTGCTTTATTTTACTTGTTCTGTTTGCTTCGGCGAATTTTTTGATTCTGAACGCACAAACACCTTCGGATTCAACGGTATTGCACCGGTTGGACGAAGTGGAAGTTAATGCTTCCCATCCATCGTCATTCCTATCGGTTGTTCCGCTGCAAACACTGCAAGCTACGGATTGGATCAAAATGAATGCTTTGCAGGTTTCCGATGCAGTCAAATATTTCAGCGGAATCCAAATCAAGGATTACGGAGGAATCGGCGGTTTAAAGACCATTTCTATCCGGAGTCTCGGCGCCAATTACAGCGGAATATCTTACGACGGAATAATTGTTTACGACTATCAGACCGGGCAAAGCGATTTAAGCCGGTTTTCATTGGATAATCTGCAAAGTCTCTCCGTATCCATCGGGGAAGACAACCAAATTTTCGAAACAGCGCGTCATCGGGCTTCAGCGGGAATACTTTCAATTATTACTTCTGCTTATTCCCAAAATAATAAAAAGAAGGAAATCAAAGCAACGCTGAAAGGCGGTTCTTTTGGACTTTTCAATCCTTCGATATCTCTTTCTACGCCATTAAATAAAACATTTTCGTTAAATGTTTTCGGAGAATATCTGCAATCAAAGGGAAATTATCCGTATAAACAACCATCCAACACCAATTCGGATTCGATTTCAATACGACATAGAGATAATTCGGATGTTACTTACTATACCGTTGAAACTAACCTTTCGGGTAAATTTAACAACGGAGGAAAATTGGGTTTTAAAACCAACTATTATTGGTCGAATCGAGGATTTCCCGGACCAGCTACTTATTATAATACCTATTCCGGAGAAAGAAGCAAAGACCAAACGGTTTTTTCTCAGATGAATTATACGCAAAAAGTCAGCCGTTTGTTTGATTATCAGATAAATGCAAAATTTAGTTTTTCATCGAACGACTATACGGATAAAAACAATAAATATCCCGACGGGCTGTTGGAAACATTTTATTATCAACGAGAATATTACCTGAACATGACTTGGCTTTATTCAGTTTCCGAAAAACTCTCTTTTTCGTGGGCAAACGACGGTAGCTATGGAAATTTCAGCAACAGTTTTCAATATTGTCCGTTTCCTTCACGAACTACTTGGTTAAGCGCTTTGTCGGGTAAATACGAGCTTACCCGCTTTACCCTGACGGGCAGTTTGTTGAATAATTTTACCGACGACAGGAAACAAATAGATAATTCGAGTAAAAGCAGTTTACACTTATCGCCTTATTTGGGTTTTTCGGTTCAACCATTGGAAACCTTACCTGTACGACTACGAGGATATTATAAGAATACTTATCGTTTTCCGACTTTTGGAGATATGTACGCATCATCGGTTCCAAATGAAAATCTTAAGCCGGAGAATGCCAATCAATACGATTTGGGAGCGACTTTTGCAACATCTTTCAGCGACCACATTTCGCTTTTCAGTTTTTCAGGAGATATTTATCACAATCTTATTAAGAATAAAATTATCGCATTGCCTCAAAGCAGTATGTTTATATGGTCGGTTCAGAATTATGGAAAAGTAGATATAAAAGGCTTGGACTTAAATTTGAAAATGCAATTGAAATATAATGACAAACTCACCTTCCTAATGTCGGGAGCTTATACCTATCAACAAGTGTTGGACAAGACGGATAAAGAATCTCAGATGTATAACCAGCAAATTCCTTATACACCGCATCACACAGCTTCCGGTACGTTTCAGATAGAAACGCCTTGGGTCGATTTGAATTATACCTTATTGTATTGTGGAAACCGGTATTATGCTCAAATCATTCGTCCGGAATATCAATTGAAAGGTTATACAGACCAGAGTATTTCGTTACAGAAAAATATTCGATGGAAAGATTATCAATGCTTATTGTCTGCCGAATGTTTGAATTTTTTAAATGAATCTTATGAGGTCGTGCGTTCCTATCCGATGCCGGGGCGTTCTTTCCGGCTGGGTGTTAAAATAAAATTATGAATTATGAATTATGAATTATAAATTATGAAACAGATGAAAAGATTTTTTTATTTCTTGCTTATTGCATTGAGTTTTACAGCTTGTGAAAAGGAGAACACTATTCCGACTCCTGAGCCAAATCCGGAACCAACAGATTCGATTTCCGGTGTATTTATATTAAATCAAGGGAGTAATGGCTTGAACAATGCCGGTATATCCTATTATGATTTTGCATCCGGAAATCTTCAGTTCGATATTGCCAATCAATTGCTGGGCGACACCGGAGAAGACATGATTGCCTACGGAACTAAATTGTACGTTTCGGTTTTCGGTTCCAGCCGGATTTCGGTTTTTGATTTGATATCTCGTGCTAATATTACAAATATTGATTTGACAGACGGTGGAAACCAGCATCAACCGTACGGTTTAGCTTCGTATAACGGAAAAGTATATGCTACAACGACCGACGGATATGTAATCCGCATCGACACCGCTTCTTTGAGCAGGGATGGAATGACTGCGGTAGGTCTCAATCCTGTGGGAATTGCTGCTGTCAACGGAAAATTGTATGTCGCAAACAGCGGCGGATATAATTATCCTGCGTATAACAATACGCTTTCAATCGTGGATATTGCAAGTTTTCAGGAAGAGAAAACGCTTACGGTTGGGTTGAATCCGAATATCGTTCACGCTGATTCTTACGGGAATGTTTATCTTACCTATTTAGGAAATTATGCAGATGTCCCCGGTGGATTTCAAAAGATTGATACCAAAACGAATACGGTTACCGATATTTCCATTTCAGCTAATCAGAATTTTGTTATTACAGGCGATTCGCTTTATTTCTACGGAGTTACCTATAATCCGGACTATAGCGCAAACTGCACCTTCGGAATATACAATGTTAAAACGGAACAATTAGTTACCAATCAGCTCATAACGGATGGCACTACTATTAATACGGCTTATGGAATCGGCGTTAATGAAAAAACGAAAGATGTGTATATTTCTGATACCGATTATTCGAATCCGGGAGTTGTTTATGTTTTCGGTCCGGACGGAAAGAAAAAGAATACGTTGAATGTAGGCGTTAATGCTTGTAGGTTTGTGTTTTATTGATTCAATATAAAAAAATTTTATATTAGATTGTTGTATAATAGTTGTATTTGATTTTTCAGCGGCACTAAATCTTTTTGGATTATTTTCCATAATCGGTCTTCATTTACTTGATAATAGCCATGTACCAACACATGGCGCAGACCGATTATGGCTTCCCATTCTATGTCGTTATTCGTTTCTCTAATT
>Ga0123354_10005805_pt1 | contig 18102 bp, 9 predicted proteins | sample TergutLab28metaG_2_FD_97872 | JGI IMG/M metagenome (GOLD analysis project Ga0123354, IMG submission 97872) | Labiotermes labralis P4 segment gut microbial communities from Petit-Saut dam, French Guiana - Lab288 P4 | ecosystem: Host-associated > Arthropoda: Insects > Digestive system > Gut ...
CATGCCCCTTAAAAATAGCATATAACAAACATCACAGATGCTGAGATCTCACCATCGTGACATACCCATACCAGTCCTGTAAAGCACTACCACCATACTTTCGGATGAAATCCTGATGATGGCCACATTAGGCCGAAACATGTAGTTTACTTCATCCTTTATTAAACATCCTTTTAGATACTGTTGTGTTATTGACTGATACCCACACCTATTGTTTATATACACACAACGGGGATGGCTCATTTTAGAATCTCAGTACAGTACTTTTCAGTCACCACCATAACACCCTAAAATCTCCATTAAAAGTGTGCTTTCTCCAATCTAAACAAATGGCAGAGGAATCACTCAATTAAGATATGTAATTTCTGCATAATTACATGCTCATTTCTTACAGACATAAAATTATACAAAGAATATTAGAATTATGCCAGAAAATATAAAAATGTTAGTTTAAAACTGTTAACAACACTGCTACATGAATATTCCAATAAAATCTGAATGCAAGTCATAATATATACACAAAATATTAACTTACACTTCCTAAATGAACTGAAGGTGTATTCCAGGCTCTTGAGTTGGTCAACAGACTGCCTGCTAAGTTGCTTCTGCTGCATGTAATGCCATGCTGCCTTGCTAGCATACTGCAGCAATCTAGAACAACAATACTAAGAGTACATGCATCAAGAAATGTGACAAGTTTGGTGATACACATCATTTGGGGGTGTGTCACAGGCAAAATGCATGTTCACTATACTATAACATTTTCACAAGATATTTACTTCACCCACCCCACATTAAATAGCGTTAATTCTGCATGGATACAATTCAGAACATTCTGATATACACATTAATGTCTAGCGATTTTATGCAAGAGATAGTACCATATCTTCTAAATACCATGTAAGCCCAAATATAAAGTGGCTCTGAATATAAGGTGACTCCCTCTTTCCCACACTAGGGTATTTACAGAAAAAAACTCAGACACTTTAGAAAATTCAATAAAAAAGTTTCAAGGAGACAGATATGCAACAAAAAAATGACATACAACTGACCTATCAAGTGAGAAGGAGCAGCACTATAGCATGTCCTGTTAGTCATTATTTACTAGAAAATGACATCTACCTTGCACATTACCAGAAAAGACTCTATGGCTTCACCTATAAGGCACTCCCAACTTTTTGTGCTGCTATTTCTGCACTACATTTGGGCTTATATGGTAACTGTACAGAGTGAAAAGAAATCTAAGCAAAAGCTCTCCACAGTGTGATTCTTTGTTAAAGAATAAGTACGAAATGTTACACAACATTCATCCTGCGACACTGTTTGTTCGATATGCATCACTGGCAAATGGCATAAGGTATCAAATGATCAAACTGTGGGTTCCTCAAGCTATGCATACAATAGGTGAAGGGAACAACTGTCTGGAAACAAATTGCAATTCATGACTAGTGGTTCAGATCCAACTGTGACAAGTACTTTGAGGAATATTGGTTGGGATAGTCCCAATTCCCATGCAATACCATGTGACCTCCTCTGCGGTTGTACCACATCTCTAATTATGACACTTTTAATAGCTGGTGTCTGGACAGTCTATGGGTAACATACATTAAAAATGTCATACTTCATATATCACAGAGATGCTGATGCAATTGTCAAAAAACATCTGGATGACATCAACAAGGGTAATGTAGTGCACATTCCCACACTTCAGTACCAGCTCAACTATTACATCCCTGAGGGTTAACAGCATGTTACAGTATATTCTGTGGGCATATTCCATGGTAATTCAATGACACTAAACTCTGTTGTGCAGTGTGTTACCACATATGACGGTGATGAATATCTCGAACTTAAACATCTCAGGAGATATGTTGTATAAATTTTCAACATTATTTTTTAACAAGGGATCATACTCTGGGGAACTCATGCACAAATTTACTGTCACTCTGCATACTGTAGTCTTTCAGTACAGTTTGTAAGGAAGCTACACAGTTCTAAAAACATTTCAAGATTCTGTAAATTAATCTTTAAAGTTGTAAAACCTGACAGTGAACTAAATACATGGAATATAATCCCTCTACAGAAAGTAACAGCTCCTCAGCCAGTAAAGAAAGTCCCCTCACTTTATGGAACCTGCAGGTCAATTACGGTGTTCACAACAGCCTGTCATGCTCCCTATTCTTAACCAGATCAATCCAGTTCATGCCTTTCCATACAATTTCTTTCAAAACCACCTTAACAGTATTCTCCCACTTATGCTCAGGTCTTCCATGTGGTCTTTATGTCAGAATTTCCCTATTAAAACTATATTTCTCTTCTCTGCATCACATGCTACAAGTCCCATCCATCTCATTAACTTTGATTTTACTTTCTTGAGAATACGTGGCAGAGTACAAACCATGAAACTTCTCACGAAATTTCCTCCAGCCCTGTTACTTCCTCCCTCTTGGTTCCAAAACTGTCCTTAGCACCCTGTTCTCCTACAGACTCAGCCCATGTTCTTCACTTGATGTGATCAACCAAGTTTCATTACCACACAAGAACATGCAAAATTACAGTTAAGTTTATTTTAATCACTGTGTTTTTAGACAGCACACAAGAAGAGAAAAAGTCCGAACTGAGAAGATATAAGCATTCTTCAAATATAATAATTTCTCGTGGAATGAAATTCTGATTTGTTTTGATCTCAAAACTTGCCACAATTTAAAACAATTTATTAGTTATCCCTGTGTCATGATTTGTTACTGCCTACTGACAATAAGATATGAACATATTATTTTTCTCTGCATTTACTTCTAGACCAACACCCCAGTGACTAAATGATTATGTGTATTTCTCTTTAGAGTACTTGTTTCACAAAAAAAGGGAAAGGTGGGGAAGGGGCAAAGGAATGAAAGGAATTAGCATACAACAGAAGCTTTGTACACTGCTGTCAATCCCTCAAGTTTTCTTGGCCCTTTCTAACAGCACGTTCTAATGCAAGGTGGCAGTGCAATGGAAACAAAGCATCTTCTTGGTTAGACCATTCTGTGCAGGAGACATTACAGAGGAAAGCTTCCTAACCAGACTTTGCTACAAGTTCTGCTTAAAGACATTTCAATTAGCCTAGCTACTCTCATGTATAGCAAACACAACGGAAGTTTCGAACAGAACTTCCCTACTAACTCCTTATGTTTTCTTAGTCTACAAACACAAGAGGTACTGTCCACTGTATTGCCGTTTCTCATGTGTTGCGCATGCTATCGAACCTACAGTGTAAATACATTACTCATGGATACATCTATTTTGCTGAGTAGTCGTACACAACTCACATTACATAACACAACGGAGATACCTCACCTTAAAATAATTATTGCCTAGCACGCACCAAAATGCACTTTATACAGTGTATGTACAACATTCTGACGCAACGAAACACAAAGTTATGAAACCTGATCTAAGTGTACCGCCAGTCTAATTATGGGCGACCCAAACCCGCAATTGTACTCACCGGACAATCTTGTCTCTTCCAGCAGTCTGACTATTCAGTTTTACTACTACATCCATCTTAGCAGAAGAAACACATAATAAAACGAAAATACTTGTTCTTAAAGTAACAAAGGTTCAAAAAACGTGTTAACAGCTAGCACGGGAACAAAACGACGTTTTGCCCCTCGTTAGTTCACAATCTACCACCCCTGCACTCCGGCCTCGCCATGACCACGAACTATTCAAATCCATTCCACCTTGGAAACCCGCAGTCATGGGTCAGAAGTCACTGTCACAGACACAAGTCATACATTTTCTCACAAACACTCAAAAGCACGGATTAGAGCACGGATACCGAAACGTCTTGCGCCTGTGCGTTACGCGCACGTCACGTGACGAGTGGTAGATGGCGGGTGGGCACATCCAGGAACTAGGAAGGGGCCACAGATGAAAAACATATAATCGATGCCTGGCATCACACACTCTGCCTATCATAGACCACCCGTGCCTCCGTGGCAACTGACAAGCACCAACAGACATCGTAATCATTACTTTGTCATCTTGTGGTTCCGTAGTCCGCGTTCCGTTCCAAGTAGGAAAAAAATGAGCATTACGGAGTTTATAACGTTGAGGATGGGATTTCCCCCTGTGTTGCGAGAACAGACACATAAATGAAACAATATACCGTCAATAACAGTAGACATGATGATACCCAGCGTTTTACGTGATTTACCCTTCCGCCGAAATAGCTCACTGAAATCAAATAATGGTTAGTACATTGGAGTTATGCAAAATAATACAGAAAACTGACGAAGTCTTTAATGAACTTAAACAAGACACGCAATATACGTTTAACGCAAACTGAGCCGCGTTCGTGCAACTATTGTTGCAATGGAAAAGCAATAATTACTACATATGCTGAGTGTGTGAGACTGTAATCATAGGCATCCACCATGAAATGCGCATGCACCATATCGTCACGTGACCTGCCCGGCTGTACAATATTTTCCCTCATTATCTCGTAAACAGCATGACTTTCGAGGAAAAATTTTATTGAGAATAAAATATGCATTATGATTTACTTTACGACTTGTGTCCGAAACACTTCTCATTTTAAGAAGAACTGAGCAAGATATGACAAAAAATGTACGATGGTGTTCATGAAAAGTACTTATTAATTTTGTCAGATTTTAATGACACTTAAATATTCTCGACAGTTACGAAAAATATTCAAATGTAAAATCTCATGAATATCCGTTAAGTGGGAGTCGAGTTGTTCTATTCGGAAGAACGGGTAGAGGGACACGACAGAGCTAATAGTCGCTTTTCTAAATTTTGCGAACGCGCCTAAAACCGACGGAGATTTGACCTTGTGACTTCAAGCAGCTGAAGTGCGTCATGGAATATGTACGTAGTTATATTTATATGTGCATAAATGCAGTTGCAAACAATGTTATTCTGCATGTCAATTACATTTATGACTTGATATTTATAAGAAAGTTTTTAAAATGAAACAAATTATGTATGACCTCAAGGTCAGCTCCTCACCACTCCCTATGAAAAATTCTGGGTTCTGGCCTGTTAATATTTATTTAACGTAAAAAATTTAAATTTGGTTTCCACAACAATTTTTGGCACAACATAATTGAATTTATAAATGTAATTTACCTGGGCAGATCTACTAAATAAAGTTTATTTATAATTTGATTTTTAGGCGCTTTGCAATTTTGCTAAAAGCGCCCTTTATTTTCATTATATCTATATATCTATCTGCTCGCATACGTCTACTCAGATCCCGCTGGACGGTATTATCTAGAATTTAACGTCAGAGGCTTTTAATAAAAACCTATCAAGGAAACTCGAATTTTGTTCGAAGAGGACAGAAATATTGGGAATTTCATATGTAGACCTAAGTATGTTTTATGTTGCTGATAGCGGCATGTGTAGCTCAAGAACAATACAAAGGCTTTTTCTTGAATATGGGAATTAACCCGAACAGGGGCGTCATTGTTGTTTTTCCGCGGCAAAACTTATTGTTTCTTGTTGTTGATAAAACAAAAGCTTCTTGTGTATAAAATAGAATCACTACAAAGACATATTATGGGCTGGATAACTCAGTCGACTAACTACGGGCTGGACGGTCCGGGATCGAATCACGGGGGGGGACGATATTTTTCGCCCGTCCAGACCGGGGCCCACCCAGCCTCCTGTAAAATGGGTACCGTGTTTTGCCCAGGAGTAAAGTGCGGCCGGGGCGTGCTGCTGACCACTCACCCCCTTCTAGTGCCGCGGTCATGGAAGAGTAGAGCTACCTCTACCCACCTTCTGGGCCACACCGGACCTGTAACGGGGTCACTTTACCTTTTTTTACAAAACCATATTGGAAGTGGAAATATCTTCAGGCAAGAAAAAATAATTCCTTACTTTTGAAAAATGAGCGATTATGATTGGAATGAAAGAAACTCACTCAATTGCTGTAGGTAAGGTGTCAGAAGGACAATTCACGGAATCTGTCACGCATTATATGAGCTGAGAAATGGCTGATGGTCAACATGGAATCAGATTAGCAATTACGAAATGTAGCAGAAGCCTCGTCAGAATCGAACGCCAAACCACGACACGGATAAGAAGGAGGTTATCAGAAAAATTAGGAGATGTATGGGACATGGTGCACCGAAAGGAGAGAGTGGCCGGTACAGGTCTGTAGTAGGCAAGGATGCCTATTCAAAACAGACTGCAGCGGCCGTTTGATATTCAAGACACGTAACCAGGAACGGGTCCGGCAGGACAGCAGGATCACCAAGAAGATGGAATATACCCTGGGACGCGCAACAGTGACGATCAGTTTATGAAAATGTTCGTTTAGTTCCGTTTAGTTGTCATTCATTTCAGTCAAACATCTGGCATAAGGCACGTCAATTTTAATCATTCACACTTTAGACTTCACTAAACATAGCCTTGCTGAAATTACATAAAACGATAAACCAGCAATATAATAACTAATACATGACAGCTAAGCAACTATTATTTCACTCACAGAGTAATAGCAACCACAATGAACATTCCCTATATTCAAACATTTAACGAATCAGTCAATAAAATATACTGTATTTAGTTAGTTGATATTGCATTCACTCTGTACAGTATACTTTGTTAGTTGATTTAAGTACTTTGTTATACAATTTAATTCCTACTTTCACTACACTTTTGGTAAATAATTAACTGTATTACAAAATAAACATGGAAATATATTTTTTTCAAGCATGTTTAGAATTCTAAAACTCCTTTTCCAGGTACATGTTAGTAGGCTATAATGGAAGAACAGGAATTATTCCCTGTACCTGGAAAGTAATTATGTGAAGAGATCCTTTTCGAATATTTAGTTGTTTTAAAACAATTTTCAGCTTACAGAAATATATCATGTTAAATGGCACCCGGTACTGAAGTAAGTATAGAGGAAGAAACACATTATTCTACGGAACAGTCCTTTCCGTGAAGCTTATATTTCCTCAGCTAGTGAAGGGTTACTCGCTCATTATGGTATAATCTCCATTCAGATGTGGGGTCCGGCATGGATGTCATGGTTATGTTGATCTTCTCTCCGGTGTTGCCAATCTACCCGAGGGTTCACTGCCCTCTCTCCACGTCTCCCTGTCCTGAGCCCGACGAATTCGATCAACAACTTTCTAACTTAATATTTCAAGATTCACTTTAATATTATCGTTATACCTAAACCTAGGCCTTTCAAAAAGCCTCTTTCTTTCATATTTCCCCACCAAAACTCTGCATACCTTACTCTTCTCCCCCATGCGTGCCCCGTGCCTCGTACGTAACATTCTTGATGTATTCGCCAGAATACAACGTGCATTACGCAAGTTTCGTAATGAATTAGAGGAAGACGAAGTCGTGTCAAGCTAGTATTGTTAAACGTGAAGGTCAGCATAGAAAGTGCCATGGAGGCACAGAGTGAGAGTAGAATTATAGTTCTAGAAGGGGTGGGGGGCGAAGTAGTCACGCCCCGGCCGTTTGAGCCCTGGAATAGAGTCTAGATATCCACTGTCGAGAAGGCTGGGTGGGCCCCAGGGCCGATACGGAGAAAATAAAATATCGTTCCCCGGACCAGGATTCGAACCTCGGACAACCCAGCCCGTCGCGAGTCGATAAACCTACTGCGCTATTCCGGCGCGTTTTGCTCACACACACACACACACACTGTATTTACAGTTTCCTTGCATTTTTTCCAACAGACAGCCATGATTGCCTTATACAGCACTCGCCTATTGTGATTTCTAACGGAACCAAACTGTGATCTGTGTGGGATCCCCGAGAAATGAAATGACTAAAAATGAAGTTTTCCATGGATCACACGAAGTTTTGATGTCACTATAAAAACAGATCTTAAAACATCTGAAATATAAAGCGCATTTAAATGACATTTAATGGCTTACTTTTTACGTCAAAGAAAACAAAATGATTGTTATTTACAAAGACCAACTTGTCAAAACTAACATTGTTGATTTGTTAATGTTTAAATATTATTTAGATTCACTTAAGACCCGAAGGGCTAAAATATCACGTGGTAAACAATCAATTAATTATTATTTACATGTCATGATATTTGATAGTATTCTTGCTCCTTGCAGGTAAAAGCTACACAAAAACCGAAAATTTGTTATGTTATAGGAAAACCTGAAGATGGCCTTGTCAGGTCGAAACGTGCTATATTACAGGTAAAGTTTACCCTAGAACAGGCCACGAGAGCCTAGAGGGAAATAGAGTTGTATCTATACTCTTTCTTTAACCTCGGCACTAGATAAGAGTGGCTGGTCAAGGCCTCGCTCCGGCCTCTTTACCCTCGGGAATGTTCCAGTACCCATTGCACAGGAGGCTAGGTGGTACCCAGGGCCGTTCTGGACGGGTACGGGAAATCTCGCCCCTCCGGGATTCGATCCCCGGACCGTCCAGCCCCTAGCAAGTTGCATTGAAGACCGTCTATAATTTTTATTTTATTTATTATATTTATATATTAATACTAATAATAAAAGAAAATCTGTCCGGCGTCTTTCCGTGAGACTTGTCAGTGGTTAAAATTTCCCCTGAATGGGATACGGGCCCAGAGCAAGGTAAGTCCAGTGGAAGGATTGCTACATTTACAGCTGTAAATAGGATGCCTCGAAATAGATTAGCCAGGGTAATGAAATACTACTCCCCAACTGGCAGAAGGAATCACGGTAGACCTTGAAGAGACTTCTGGAAACGTGAGACCGGAACGGGTCAACAATTGGACCAACTCCACGAAAGATATATGATTATGACTAATAATAAAATAGGTTTGTGCAAAGTAACCTTTTCATCATACAGCACAAGGGAATGCAAACAGTGAAGGTCATACACAGTTGTTCGCTGTCTCTGCACTGAGACTTCAGGGTTACCACAGCTAGAAATTTAGTTATGCAAATAGGTTTTATGTATAGCACTGTGATACACTCAACGTACTGTGCTCTGATGATGACATGGTGAGACAGAGCGAGTGGTGTGGAGGACAGTCAGGAGAAGAAGATGTGGAATGGATTTATCCGGCTCAGGATAGTGACCAGTGACGAGATCCTGTGCAGTGGCGCAGCTAGATTATTTGGGCGCCTGGGACGAAGAAATCACAATGGCCGCCCATAACATAAATTATGAACTTTAAATGAATTATAATTATTTATTGAATTTGCCTCATTTTACCCAATAATTAAAAATTTGTTGAAAGTGGAAAATACATTTTTCTTATTTTAAACATTCATTTTGTCGAAGTTTGGGCTCTGTCGCCCGCGACGGCAGCACCACTTGCACCCCCCCCTCCCCCCACCTCTCAGCTACGTCGCAGCTCCACTGAACGCGATACAGGAACACCGGGTTCCGTAAAAATCGTCTGGAGGAGGGGGGGGGGAGAGTCCATGATCCTAATTAGGAGCCCATTCTAGCTTGTCAAACGACAAAGAAGTTCATAATCCTTATTGGGAGCCCCTTACACTGCGCCAGACGACAAAGTAGTGCGTGATCCTTATTAGGAGCCCCTCGCTCTGTGCCGGACGGCTAAAGAATTCACGTACCGTGTGAAACAGGTTGTTGAATTGCTGCCAGACAAGGTGAACCGGTCTCCAACATTCCTTTCCAATTCAGTACCTCGATTTGCTGCTTTTATGCGATTGGTCGGACCCTTCGTCCTGCCTACGTGTACATTCAGGAAACGCCACAAATAATGGACACGTTAAGTCAATTACTTTCATGCATAAAAATGTTGTAATAACTTCATTGTAATGAGAATAATAACGACACTTGGACATTTCTGAAATAACCCGACTTAATCTATTACATGCAGGAAATACGTAAACGGAATCCAGCGGCATATTTCAACATCGCGTGGCTTGCCGGGTGGAAATCCTGCAAGTCATTGTGGTTACCGCCAGTGTACGTAGAGGACGGGGTAGATCGATTGTAGCTCATTGGAGCAGTCAGTTGGTTGTTGAGCAGCGTCGGGTATTGGTGACTACTGTGCGGTGAGTACAGTCATAGTATAAACCGTTCTGTTTGTTTCTTTGTTTGTTTATATACGGTGTGTTCTGTGTCCACATGTAACTACTGCGAATGCCAGTTTTTAGCAACCTCGAATTAGTACAGCTAGCTTATCCCACCATAACTCATCGTGGACGCGAACAAATGCCATCAAACTGACACAACCGTGGGCACAAATCCACTAAATTTCCCTTTCGACATTTCATTTACTCTTAACTTTATCGACTACGTTAGCCAGTAAATCGCACATTAAATATACACTATTTACAAAGTTCGACACCACCAGCACGATAGTTAAAGGGAGTCGGCGTTGACGCTGCGAGTAAGCTACGTTCTTTAGGCTTAACGAAAACCCGGGTACATTATCCTACGTAACGCGCACATAAACTTGCGAACAAAGCGAAGTTTCGCCGGCGATGTCCGTATCCTGTGGGTAATATGAATATCTGGCCTCAGTATTTCATTCCAACATATTTTGTGGATGTAACACATGGACCCGGTGCAGTGTCGGTGAATCAGGTTGTAGTTGTAATTATTTTGTATGTAGACAACGCGTCTAATATTTGTGAGCACGCTGTACTTGTGTGTCGTGGCAGTTTGCCAAGAGCTTTGAACTAACTCCAGATAAGATGTCCTTGGGAGTACAAGTGAGACTCACGGCCAACGTAATTATCTTTATGTTCGTGAAACAGAACAAATAAAATTGTGCTTTTTGAATCTGTAGGCCAAATACTTAAACAGAGTCTTCTCGTTCCAAACGGTACACTCATTGCCACCACCACAACAGGCTTGTAATGTAATGTAATTTATTTGCGTTCTATAAATCCAAATTAGGATACAATCCTGTGGATACATTGTCACATACATACTATCTAACATAATATACATGTTGTTGGAAGAATCTTAGCTATAAATCAAGTACAATAATAAAGCACCTAAAACCAATTGTCAATTCAGTTTTCAATGGAATATCTCTGATAATTAAAATATTCTTTACTATTATGAAATGAATTTATAAGTAAAAACCTCTTTAAAGCATTCCGAAACAGTACTGTCTCATTCGCTAAGTCTTTGATATTGTGAGGAAGGTTGTAAAAAATTTTAATTGCTGAGTAGTACACTCCCTTTTGGAACTTTGTTAGATTAGCTGCGGGTGGATGTAAGTTGGTTTTAAATCTTGTGTGAATACTGTGGATCTGATTAGTTTTATAAAATAAATGTTTTTTTATCACAAATATTGATATTGAGAATGTATATTGATAATATAAGGGTAGTATTTCTAATTTTTGAACAGTTCCTTACGTGAATCTCTCATTCTTGAATTTGTGATAATTTTAATCACCCTTTTTGAATTTTGAAAATCTTATCACTGTATGGTTGATTTCCCTCCAAAATTATCTCATAATTTATAATTGAATTATGTATGCAAAATAGACCATTCTTAAAGTTCCTGGAGACATTATAGCTTGTATCGTTCGAATTACAAAACATGCTGTATTCAATTTGGGCATAATTTGGTCTATATGAGCCTTCCATGATAGGGAGCCATCCATGATCAGACCCAAAAATTTTGTATTTGATGAGCTTGTGACATAATTACCCTGGTAGTTGAGATTCAAATCACTATCGGCAAACGTAGACTGTCTTTACTGGAAAAAGTGTACAGAGAAAAATTGACCTCCAGTACGGGAAATGATTTAGAGGAAAGTGTTTTTATATTAGGGCGTCGTCAGGTTGCGGAAGGAGGAACGGCCTGCAGATATGGAGGGTATACATTGAGTAAGCAGTCGCGGTCAGCCGACAAGAGGCATTCCCCCATCTTGGGTGTTGGACGAGGTGATGAAATTCCTCCCCGTAAAAACTCACGACGTTACGAATCGTTTGACAAGGACTCAGACTTGGACTGATGCTTTGGTACGACACAAGCAGTGGAAAAGAGGCTTGAGATTTGGCAAATGGAATGTGAGACCACTTGGATGACCTAGGCGTAGATGGGAGGATAATATTGAAATTGATATTAAGTGGGATTGGGGGGGGGGGGCATGGAGGGGATTGCTTTGCCTGGGGATAGGGGCGGGGGAGGGGGCTGGTGATTGGGGTGATGAACCTTCAGTTTCCATAAAAATCGGATAATTTCTTGACTAGCTAAGGACCTGTTAGCTTCACAGGAAGGAATCTGTCTGCTTCTTGGAGTTATTTAGTTAGCGGTTTTATATGGGAATCATATTCACATTAAAATTAATATGTTGCTGCAGAATACGTGACTCACAGAAGCTAGAATTTTTTTGATAAAATCAAGACACAAATTTTATGTTTGATAACATTTATGAGATATTGTGAAAAAATGTGATAAAGCAAGACAGGCCACAGATGACACTATAATACGGCACATTCGCCATTGCATGCTGGATAACTAAGACTGCAAACACACACTCAGAATAAGTAATACTTATTGCTTTTCCGTGGTGACAGTGATTACGCAAGAGTGCCTCAGTGTTACGTGTATACTTACTTTGCTTGCCCTGTATTAATCCTAGTTTCTACATTGTTAACGAAATGCTTATCTTAAATTCTGTATTATTTACCACGCGTTTATTGTAGTTTTCCAGGCTCACTACGGACTGGACGGTCCGGGGATCGAATCCCGTTTGGGACGAGATTTTCCGCAGCCGTCCAAACGGCCTTGGGGTCCACCCAAACCTCCTATACAAAGGCTGTTGGGTCTCTTTCCCGGGGGTAAAGCGGCCGAGGCTGGGCCATGACCAGCCATTCTCATCTAGCGCCGAAGTTAAAGAAATAGTACAGCTATACCTCTACTCCCCCTCTGGGCCTTCATGTCCTCTTGTAGGGTGAACTTTTTCAGCTCTTGGCCTGGGTCTTAGCTACGATTTTTTCTCTCTCTGTCGTTTAAGAGCGTATCGGTCCTTGCAACCCAATTTCTGTTTCCTTCTGCTGATTTTCCAATTCACATTTGATCCTACATGCAGAGGTACCTCAATTTCTCCGTTCTGTAACCTTGTAAGGAGCTTTCCAGTGCTATTTCCTCCTTCATGCTTCGCCACTTGTTCAGTAGCTCCCCTCACCACTTTACCACAATTATACAGTACATACACTTGTGTTTGGCGGACCGGTAATGCTTTTATTGTTGTTGTGCCACAACGGGATGAATCACTCGAAGGATATTACGTAGAGTTGTGGAAAATGTTTTATTGCACAATTCTTGCCAGGGTCATTTCCAGCAACGATCAAAGATTATGTTTTACCGTTTTCAACACTTTCTGATATCGGGCTCAGAAATAAGATTCGTAAGAAATTTATCCAGGGCCCTTTTATGTTTCTTGCATACTCTGTTTTTTTTTCCTGAGAAACAAATACACGTATTTTACAGTTAGGAATTTCACTTGTAAAAATCGTTGACTTCCGTACCTTTGACTAACATTACAATGTGTTTTCCTATACACAACTCCCCTCGTGTTTCATTGTTACGTCACACTCTTTGAATTTCATGTTTCCAGAAAAACAAACTCGTACTTTAGGATACGGTACCGTTAGTAAACAACGCCAACGCTTCCAAAAATTGCTATACGAATGGTAATAAATTAAATTTGCATTCATACAAGAAACATGGAGTCACCTGCACATCTGTGTCATTTGAATATTCACAGATCACTCGTGTACAAATACAATGTTAATAATGTAATGAAACGTAATCTGTATCTGTCGTAATTAAAAATATTAAATTCCAGGAAGTATAGTGTTGGTAAATCACATAATCACTTCCATCCTGTAGTTAAACTTGAGGAATACTCTTAGGTTTCCGTTCTCATAGGACGTGGCACCTCGTCTTAATCCAGAAAAACTGAAACCGCAGCCACGCCATTGCGGAAATGTTACACTTCTATATAATCATAAATTTCGTAAATTTAGAGTTTATTTTACTCTACACAAGTTTATTACACTACTATTTATTTTGTATATAGTAGAGTGTGATGTACTTCGAACTCCTTTTCCGATTCCTGCTTGGACGGCCTCTCTGCTGGTAACACTGAGCGGGCTTCAAGAACGACACGGTTCATTATTCATGTACGGCTATTGTAACGGTTGATAGGTTTTTCCTTTTAGAGATTCGGTCTGTTTCCCCGGATGCCACCTTAAATCCAAGCAAATCCACAAATTTCTTCGTACCATCAATTCTTTAATCCAGCCAGGCACTCACGTGAAGGAAGTCTAGATTTACTTTTCACAGTAATTTTGTGTGCCAAAAAAAATCTCCCTTATGCTAGCCTGCTAGCACACGTGACTTCTGAAATACTTCTTGCAGCTAATAATTGAATTCCATAAGTTTCTTAATTTATTACGGGATGGCCTTTATTTGTTTTATTTTATTTTTTTTTGCATCTCTTGTATTATCTGTTTCCGACACCAGATCCATTTCAAAATGGTCGTCAGGGAAGTTCTTTATAAAATGTTATAGCAAGGTTCGCATTCCAATAGACAGGCAATGCACACTGCAAATAATTGCAACCAATGTATAGCTTCCAGCTCTGTTCGCACCTCTTATTCAGACATAATTAGTTCAATGTAACGAAATGCCCTCTTCCCCCTGAATTAACCTTCTGTGCTCTGGCACTTACATGCTGTGTTCATTCTATCGACACTCATTCTCACTGTAAGGATTGCATTTGGTGGATGACAATGTGGCTCTGGTGTGGCATTCTCTACTCTTACAGTCTCGACAAACATCCGTCTGTGCTTGCTTCACTGCTGGATGGCTGTTTGTGCGTTTAAATGGAAGTTGCATAATTAGTGTCATCATCACTAGGGGAGTCATCCATATTGGATTTACAAGACACAGAGACTCTTTACCTCCTCCGTTAGTCGAAGACGCAAAAGGAAACGCTAAAACTAATAAGTGATTAGCACTAAAGCAGTGTGCAAGTGGGGTCCGAAAATGCACCGAATTCCGAGAGGGGAATACCTAAAAGATAATATATATTCTGCATGCTTGTTAATCTGCCACAATTTTTAACCACTCTGCATCGTGTTAATAATTTCCTTCTTCCCAGACCGTTCGTCCATAAATTGGTGGTGCAATGTTGTGGCACAAATGAACACCAAGTCTCTCGTTGAGCGAGGCCAACGCGATGGTGGGGCTATAGAAATGCTGACGTTTCTCGGCAGGAAACGAATGTTGGGCGTTGTTGACTGACGAGGAGTAACTCCTCAGACGGGAGAAGTAGAAGGGGGGTGCGGGGGCGGGCATAAGTAGTAATCTGTGGGTATGTGATTGTGTGTGTCTGAGTGTGCTTTGCGTGTATACTATGTTAGTTTTTCATTCTTCGTTGCTTGCCATTCGAGTTGTTGATGCGCGCAGTGTTGTCAGATATATATGTGCGGTGACAACCTATTATACAGCACAAGAAAAGTATACTGGTGATTTGTAAGGCAAGATTTTCTGCGATGAAGTAGAATTAACGTAAATGAGGAGTGTATACAGACGACGTTACAAAAACAGTATATACTTCAGTTGTTTCCAAGAACTAAAACAATGTGACAAGTATTTATGGTCGCTTATACACGACCTTGGTCGTATTTCGAAACTAGTTTGTGGACTCCAGAACATTTAGGTTTCGTGATGCTTATTTCATGCAGTATATCAGGCATGTACACCTGAAACCCGTTCGTAGATGTTCACAGGTGAAGATGTTGCAAATGGAAAAATCACCACTAGCATTTAGGTAGAGTCCTATTCATACACAAGTCAGCAGTAATACTTGGGCTGCTGCATAAACTACTATGACAGCCGCATGCATGTCGTCGTCTGACGTGAATTTGAGCCCCTTCTTTAACCGTCCAAAGGTGAGAAAATTGCATGGTCTTGCGTTGGGGCTGTGTGATGGAAGATTGAACACCTCCCATAGCTTGACATGGTTCACATGGGGATGAGTATTGTCATGCAGCAGGATAATGCCTTCAGCGAGTTTAGCACCAACTGAATTCCAGGCAGTGACTGTCGCTCAAACATCCATTATACATCCTGGAACTATTCCCATGCAATTTTGCGTCTTTTGGATTGTTTAAAAAGCCCTTAAATTTTGACCAAACATTCATATCAGATAGTGATGTGCAGGAGGCTTGTGGTACAGTGGTGTAGGCATCAGCCATATGAGTTCTATGCAGGTGGGATATGCTGATGTGCATGAAAGGGACTGTTGTGTTGTGATTTTTTGTAACTTAATGAGAAGATTCATGATCTGTACTTCTCACAAAATATTATTTGGGTGATCAAATCAAGAAGAATTAGATGGGCATGTCATATGGAACACAGTGGGGGATAGGAGAGGTGTGTGCAGGGATTTGATGGGCAGTCCTGAGTGAAAGCGATCACTTGGGAAACTGAGGCATAGATGGGAGATAATATTACAATGGATCTTCTGGGAGTGGAATGGGGGGTATGGACTGGATTGATCTGGCTCAGGATAGGGACAGGTGCTGGGCTCTTGTGAATATGGTAATGAAGCATCAGTTGGCATACTAGCTGTGGACTGATTACTTTCTCAAGAAGGTCTTTGCTGCATGGAGTAAATTTAAGTTTTGCAATGCCTTCACCTGCAAGCGTCCTGGAATGGCTTTCAGTTGTATGTGTGTCATAATTTTGCATTTCATTTTGTATTTCATATGTACCAATTTTTGGAATATTTGTACGCATACATCTTTATTAGCTCCTGATGTAATTACATCATTTATGTAATAATATTAATCACCTTTGCATTCACCCAGTATTTGCAGCTTTTAAATGAGTAAGAATGGGATTCTCATGTTCTGGGATATGACATTGTGTTACCAGGTCAGAGGTCCCAAATATTTAAAAGGAATATATTCTGTCCAATTGAATGTGTTGCCTTCATCTTGAAAGCTTGGGCTACAGATTAAGAATAGGGTGTTCGATTTAAACGGTGGATGAAGAACACAAAAGAATGTTCATCAGTTCGTGTTGGATAGGGTGAGGGGGTTAGTGGTATCCTGTGGGAGCCACCATACCTTTATGAAACATGTTGACCAAACAGAGAAACCATTACTTGACACAGAGCATAAGATGTTGATAAACTGGCTTTGTGTACTATGCATTGAACTACCACAGCTGTTCTGTTAAAGTTTGCCATGCTAGCAACATGTGCAGAAGATATTACAAATAGATCTGTTTCAAAAATCGATTTAATATTTAATTGGCTCAGATGTGTTTTATGTACAATACATTAATCTAGTTCCAGACTTGTTCATTTGGTCGCTTTCTGATATCAAATAAAATAAAAATAACCATCAGCTCACAATTTAAAATTTAGTTGTGACCGATAGTTATTTTTCATTTAGTTATTACATTATTATGACAGAATGTTTGGAGTAAAGATTTCTGTTTGATAACATAGCAGAAAAAAATAACCACTTGAGCAGTGTTTATCACTGTTTTGTGCTGATACATGTCACAGTTTTGTGAACCTGTTTACATGATCAGCTATCAAGGTCACGTGGCTTAGCATGGTTATAATGAACAAAACCTGTGTATGGTACGGGATGTGTGTAGTTTTAATCCAACTGGCTGTCCTGACTAGTTTTTTTAGTAATGTTCAAGAATCTATGACAGTACATTAAAATAAGTTATAAGTACTCTCTTCTGCTTTCTTCTCATAAATATTCTGTCATAGAGTTGATGTTATATTAGTAGTTGGTGCAGTGTTTTATACACACACCTGTATGCAAGTGTTAGCTTTACACGATTCTGACAGACTGCAGTGGTTAGATTGAGCTTGGTTGCATATTGTGGTGGTGGTTAGATTTTGTAGTGCAGGCTTCTGCCGCATCATTCACAGAATTTTGCAGCCTGACTGTGAATACTCTTTTGTTGTTTCAGAAGACGTGACTGATTGAAGATGACTATTGATTTATACTACGTGCCCGCAAGTTCCCCCTGCCGCTCTGTACTGCTAGCAGCTAGAGCTATTGGTGTGGATTTGAACCTCAAACTGACTAATCTCATGGAAGGGGCACATATGACACCTGAGTTTCTTAAGGTAC
>Ga0123354_10005806_pt1 | contig 18101 bp, 13 predicted proteins | sample TergutLab28metaG_2_FD_97872 | JGI IMG/M metagenome (GOLD analysis project Ga0123354, IMG submission 97872) | Labiotermes labralis P4 segment gut microbial communities from Petit-Saut dam, French Guiana - Lab288 P4 | ecosystem: Host-associated > Arthropoda: Insects > Digestive system > Gut ...
CCACCACCAACCCTCAATGGTTTGCGGAGGGTTCACCCCCCCCCCCCCCCCCCCCCCCCCCCCCCCCCCCCCCACACACACACACACACACACAGCTGTGGTCCTCGACTTCCTTCATGAAACCTTTGGTGACAAAATGTGTCTCACCGTACTTCACAGCGCCACGCGTGTGGCCACGTCTGGCCACCTCACAGCCCCGATATAATTCCCGTTACCTTTTCTGTGGGGCTTCTTGAACGAGAAACTGTTCGTGAGGAAACCCACCACATCAATGGAACTCAGAGCCTTAATTATCCAGCTTCACCGCTCAATTTCTGAAGATGTCTCGCAGAGAGTTCTGGTGTATTAATGGAAATCACCGCCTTTACTGTCACTCTGTACTGCTTATATTCTGACTAGCTGTGCACCGAAGAGGTTGAAAAAGAGCATGGTCGTCTTGAAGAGGTCTTCAGGTAGGATGGTTATCACAACGAACAGCGTTTACTACAAACATTTCTTTTGCTACACTGGGTGTATACAATACATAATAATTTTCTACACAATATAGAAGGTAAATAAAATGTAAAATGTTCAACACTTCGTGCGTCACCGTGTAGCTGCTTGGATACATCGACTTCATGAGAATGTCACGCAGTGCTTTCCTTCTGAGTTGCTGGGTGAAGCTGAAGCGCAGTGCGACTACATTACACGCACAAAACTCACAAATTACGCAACAAAAAAAACGCTCTAATAATATCCAATAATTTCGTCTATGTATGCAATTAATCATGAGAAAAAATAATGCATAAACTTTCCATGAAGCTGATAAAGATGTCAACTATCCTGATACAGCTACAAAACGATACAAGGTGTGCCCCCTGTAAGTAATACACCATCAGCGGTCACAAAAAATCAATTCATTCAGCATGTCTGCATTATCGACTGACCTGTACTCTGTAGTAGCTGTCTCTAACCTTCAACATGTCTTTTTTTTTACCACACTGCATTAGTTACTAAGAGGACGAAACTTGGAATAAGAAGTGATATTACTGTAAGTAACGTACCAGGCAAAAGGTATAATAGTGCATGTGCTCAATTAAACACTAGAAGATGAAGACATACTGGACGGTAAATATACAGCTGCATGCTTTCCGGACCTTGGTGTAAGATGAAGGTCAGTGGTCAACCGGCACCATTCTCTCTGGGAAAGGGATTCATTATCTACAGTGCAGAACATTTGGGACTAAGAACCTAGTTACCTATACATATTCATATGTGCAGAGTGTCCACTCCCGTTGTCCGATGTTAACCAAAATCAAAATGTGTCAAACGATGTCATAACACTCCACAGTGTGCATTTAACGAAACCCCGTTTGTCGGTTCTCGGACTGTTACGTGCCAATACAGACGGTGAAGCTAACGAAGGCAGTTTCCTTACTTTTCGTTCTGCCCTAATCCGTAACTAAATCGTCGTCAGACTGAAAACAAGACATCATTAACATTGCTTAAAATAATCACCTACAATCCACCCAAATAACACGCTGTGCCCAAAAATCACTGTTTCATCTCCCACTGCTTCGACTTACAGCCTACAGTTCAACACATCCGTTACTAAGGTATAGGTAAAGCAATCCCATCACAGGTCTGCACAGGCCCAGAGGGTTCCAGGAGGCTGAGGCTCCCAGATTTCAAGAAAACCGGCACATGAAGGTGGTAAGGTCAGCCCTACGCACCGACCGCCTTTACCACCCGGGAAATATGGCTGGTACTCCAAAGGCTGAGTCAACCCCAGGGCCATAGTACGGCCGGAAGAATTATGTCATTGGAAAATTCCTGTGACACCATCGGGAATCGAACTTCGTACAATGCCTTAATCAACTGCGCCACCGCGTACACTCACATCCGTTACTACCGGGACATTATTTTGTCTGACCCATATCGCTGGTCCGCTGTCCGCGCATAACACAAACCCACCCGGCCACATGTGCTTTATCGGGGACATGTAGTTCGGTGCGTATGCATCTCTGGTCAAACTACCCTGCTGGAAAACAGCATGTTTCTGCATGACACATAGTATATACTTAACAACTAACTCCAAGAAGCAGGTTGCTTCCCGAGTATATAACACTTCCTCGGCTAGTCAGGAAATTCCCCGCATTTTATGGAACCCGAAGGTTCATTAACGAGTTCACTAGAGCCCGCCTGGGCCAGCCAATTCAGTCCACAATTACCCATTCTATTTCTTGAAGATCAATTTTAAGATTATCCCTCATCTACGCCTAGGTCTTCCAAGTAATCTGGGTCCCTCGGGCTTCCTCGCCATAAATCTGCTTGAAACTCTCCTCCGTACGTGCCACACGCCCCGCCCATCCCACTGTTCTTGAGTTGATCATCCGAGGAATATTTAGTAGGAGTACAATTAAAAAAACTATTATGCTGTCTCGTCCAGCCCCCTGTCATCATGTCCCTCGTAGGCCCTAATACCTTCCAGTGGCGGAACACACATGAAGACAGCAGGATGATCTCAAAAACTTACTATTCCCTCCTTAGGGAGGGCACAAGGCTGAAGAAACAAAAACTGTCATTTTTTAAACTTAGAGAATTTGTACATAACCAGTGACAGTCCCTGCAACTGGGAGCACTGCCATGCAGATAACAAGAGAAAGCTTTACAAAGATAATTAAAGTTCTGAAATGAGATTTTTTATGGACAATGATAGTAAGATAACGGAATGAAGATATAAAAAACCTGAAATTAAAACAGAATAAGTACAAAGAGGGCACATGAATTGTAAAACATTAAAAACCGACAAAACTGGAGAGGGCAGATTAAACGTGCTCATAAAAGGAACGAAAAACTAAAAGAAAGACAATACTAAGGAGCGCAGGTTATAAAGGATGTAGATTTCTGGGTTACAACCGTATGAAGAAAGCAGCAATTCCTCGGGAAATTTGATAATCACTATATCAAGCGGAGTAAAAATTCAGGGCACCCTGAAGACGAAGGCTATTCCTACAAAAACTTCGTAACCACCCATAAGACTACAAAGCGATACAATCCAGGGTTTCCTGAAGATGGAGATAGCACGTGCCTCCGAAACGTTAGCAACCGACCACCTAAAACTGTGCACGCTGTCATAATTACGGTACGGTGACGGTGGTAGCGACATTTTCCTTCATAACGTTCAGGTTGCACCGAATAACAACCGAACATCCTACACGTTGTCAAACCTACAAGATCACAATCCATACATTCACCTCTGTCAAAACCTTAAATCTCCAGCTCAGCTCTGACATTAGCTACTCTGGATCAGAAATTCTGGCTTTCATTTTTTAAATTCTCTTCAATTACACTTTAAAATGTAAGCATGCGTTTTTACTGTTATTGCTATTGGGTAACAATCACTGCCGTTAGTAGGTACGAACAGAACCACAAGGCGGGAGCAACAAACAAACGCAATAGGTAGGCCTACCTACGCTTCATTGGATTCTACAGTTTCGATCTCTGCCCAAAAGTTACAAATTGTACATATTCGGCGTAATCACGATTTGACGTGTCCCTCAAGGCCTGCGTGTGTCTAAATATATATATATATATATATATATATATATATCCAGACCTAGCACCGTTAATTTTTGTTTTGTGGAGATGAAAAGTTTACACAATAAAGGTGGATACATGAGACGAATTACTTGCTCACATTTTGGATGTTGCTGCCAGCATAATGAAATGTGCAGATACTCAGACGAACAAGACGCCATCTTCGCACACGTGTTGCAAAGTGCACCGCTGGGATTTTCGAACATTTATTGTGTAAAGGTAAAGCAGTCCCATTACAGGCCTGGACAGGCCCAGAGAGTTCCAGGAAGTTAAGGTTCCCACATTTCGTGACAACGGCACAGTGGTAGGTTGTCAGCCTTACGCACCGGCCGCCTTTACCCCCAGGAAATACTCTTGGTACTCATTTTTGTTAGAAGCTTAGTCGACCCCAGGGCCATAGTGCAATCGGAAGGATTTTATGTCAATAAAAATTCCACTGACACCAGCTGGGATCGAACCAGCGACCTTCCGATTTATAGCACCACTGTGCTACCGCGGTCCCCCATTTATTGTGTACTGTAACAACAAATCTGTCATTTCTGTCTGACAATTTTTCCATGAAACAATGAACTAAATTTAAAATAAAATTAACGTTAAATACCTTATTTTCCTTTATTAAATTTCACAATGCTTTTGTGTTTGTAGATTCAAACAGCTCTACCTCGGTAACCATTCAGAATTACACAAATGTTCATATGAATTTTTTTTATACCTATACGTCCGTAGGGTATCTGCCTGCCTCTCTGTCTGTCCGTCCATCCATCACTATATCCACCCAACCATCTACCTGAAAGCCCGAGAGATGATATCCTGTCGCTATACTGGCCCCATATAGCCCGTCATTCTCAGAGTTACGCGTAAGACAGACATCGGCAACGGAGGAAAACACTCCTTGTGACGCAATCGACACGCACCTACAGTTCGGTCGGTATTGCAGTCCAAACTTTGGAAATGTCGCCAGGTAGCAAGTGGCTCCGCTTATTCTCTCAAGCCCGTCCTTCAAGAACTCTTAGAGATCATGGCATGTGCAGCCTCTGCAGTGACACTGACAGTACCCTTCAAATATTTTAACGTGTAAGAATGAGTCAGTAGTAGTGTTATCTGTGCAAACCAGGAGATGGAAATGTCAAATCCCACTAGTAACATATGAACGAGCTTTGTTGTGGTAACGGCTAACTACGAAGCACAGTCTCTGCAAAGCCAGTGTTTCTCAGTCACTAAACGCCCTGCACTGAATGGAACCAGAAGGTGGATCACCGTATTCACAAGGCCCTGTCACTGGTCGCTACCATGAACCGGATTAATCCATTCCATTCTTGTTTCATGAATACCCATCCTCAAAACATCCTCTCACCTACGCCACTTCTTCCAAGTGGCCTCAGTCCTTCAAATTTGCTCACCAAAACCCTGTTATGCACTTCTCTCCCAAGCATGCCACATGCCACGCCCATTTCATTCCATTTAGTATCTGCTGAGGAACACATATAAAAGTTCCTCATTACGCGATCTCCTCCCGCGTAGGTCAAAATACTCACCGCAGCGTTATGCTGGTTTAAATAATAAATTATATAATTCGCGGTTTAAAAAATGACAGGCACGTGGTCTATGTCAACCACATATCAATGGACACAACAAAGAAAATAAGTGGCACAAAATTATAACTAATCGAACTGAGAAATAATATCAATAATTCATCTTGACCGTCCATAAAATTTCTTACTTCTTTCCTCCAAACGCCGAGAATACAAGCCCACAGCTATTTGCTGGGCAATGCACGGGATTTGTTGCATTCTTTCGTTAGACTACCAGTTCAGTTTCCATCCACACAATATATGAGGACTGGAGTCACGAACAAAATGCGAGACGTTACTGACTAAGCAAAATGGATCTATTTTCGCTGTCTAAAGAACCTCCTTCACCTTTGCACGTGTGTCATTTTTATTTGCAAATCAGCACCTGCAAATATGTGCACTGTACAAAAGGGAAAAAAATTACGACCTACTTCTACCGAATGAAAAGTTGGCACTTGGCATACACATTCTAGCAAAGCTACTTTTAAAAAATTCGTCACAAAATGTGAGTATTCTTGTACTATCACAGTAAGCCATGTTCATTCAGTAGCGTACAGTTACAGAAAATCTGAGTTCATTGCCGCGATAATACCCCGAAAAGTGGATCTCTTTCAGTAGCACCTTATTTCCCTGTGTAGCCTTACACACCACGTGCTTTAACATCTAAACACTTTGCATTTTGCGAGATTTGCGTCTCTCAATGCGGAGGTGATCAAGATGCAAGACTTCTGGGATTCGATAAATAATACCCAAGGACGCAGCTTTAACATCCCACAAGACTTGAAATTTTCGTTCCGCATTTTTTTTCACATTGCATAATATATGCAGTTCAAACGATTCTCACAACACCGATTATTTCCATAAACAATATTAACCGCAAGGTTTATCTAACGGAAACGTGGCGTGTTTACTGTGCAGCAGACCTGGAGTGAACTAATAATTATTTATATGAACGTGGGACTTCAAAATATTAACAATTATGATTTTCGAGGATGGCGAAAAGTTCTGTATGAGAAACCTTACGACCACCACTTTATTAAGGGAATGAAATCAAGGACGAAGTCGGCGGGACATGTAGCACGGATGGAGAAAATTTAAAACAATAACATTTCAGCCCGATAATCTGAATGAAAGAAACCACCTAAAGGACTGAAAATGGAAAATTATTTAAAATGTTTGTGTACAGAAGCAGTACGTTTACTGGGTTCACCTGAATCAGGATAAGTACTACTACTACTAACACAACCACCGCCAATACCACTTCTTCCTTAAAGTAGAAGGCAACAGCAGCAGTAGTGGAAATAGCGGTGGTGGTGGTAGCGGTACTAGAAGTAGTAGTATTACACACCTTCAGATTCCATAAAAAGCGGGGTATAGATTGTTCAACTCAGCAAATATTAGCTATTGAGGGGCTCTGCAGCATAAGGCTGGTTATGAAGAACGCCCTGCAAGAACTGACCCTTGTTACACTGCATCACGAAACAACTACTTTGGTGACGTACACACGGATCCGTACACCACTTGGTGTTTCATATCCAAGCCAGTCCGTTAGACTACTATGCATCTTGTTAAGTCAGACATCAACAAGAGGTTCGACCAAGAGAGTCCACTTTAAATATGGCCCGGTTTTACGACCCAGTCCTACGATAAGGTAAAACTATCTGAAATTCCAAAATCCTAAAACACACACAACGGTGAGAAATTACAGAACCAGAACTAAGAGCAACATACTGAATCACTTATGCACGTATTTCTAAATTCCATCCTGAAACCAAATGTGCTTACATCGTTCAGAAGTTAGCCATTTCGAATCTCGGCAGAAGCATTGGCTATAGTACCAGTGACGGCGAACCAATGACAGTGTGCCAAATTTGATACCAACTGATATTTCGAATGGTAGTGGTGATCACAAGGTTGTTTCTAGTCAACATCAGAAGCCACCTGCTAATTCAACATTAATCCATAGTATAATTCTTATGTAAAATATATTTTTGACTTTACTGAATAATTAACTGACCGAATCCATGCCATAATCTTACTGATGAGATAGTCTTTCTACCTGTACAGAAAAGAATTACCATGTTCAACCCACCATTAGATCCTAGAGTGACCATGATGAATTCGGTCCACACATTCACAGCCTATTCATTTAGGTACAATTTAATACTATCCCAAGAGTTATCTTCTCTTAACTTCTATGCAGGATTTATTACTAATATTGTGTGCATTCCTCATTTCTCACACCGTAATGGTTTGCTACATTAAATTACGTAATGCAGAGGTGGGAAGGGTTGGCACCATTTCCTTTTCGTAAGCAACTTTAAATGTGAATTGGCAGCCAGAAGGTTAGCCACTCCTGGGACATTTTTTCGTTATCAATTGTGAACTCAGATGCTACTTTCAGACAGATGCTGCGAAGCTAACAGCTAAAAAAAAATAGTGACAGACTCGTTTCTCTACGAAGTATGCCCTGCGGTGATCAAAACAGCTTATACTACGATTCTATAAACCCAATATATTTTCATAATTAGGCGAACATATAATAAATCTAAGGTATGTATTTCCATGTTTAAGTGATAGCTGGTCATCAGTCAACACTAAAACAAATTTACTAAAAGTACAGTAACAATATGTAATGTAATTTTCTTACACTGTCCGAAAAGTACAGCCCTGATCATCATTATGGGTGATTTTGCTAAGCCAGTAGAAAGTATGTGGAGCTATACTACATTACCAGTTTCATTTACACTTTTCAAGTTTCTGGTTTTGGATTTCGACCATCTGTTTCTTTACACGCTATCACCGATATGTCCCACAGAAAACACAACAGTACTACACAGGTAATGTCATGAAAGAGAATAACCAGAAACCTACCATGTGCAAACTGCTATGGCATTACCCTTTGCTTTAAAGATGCGACACCGAAACTCAATGGGCTGAACACAATATTCAAAATGTAGTATGTGTCCACTTTGACGAATGGATACGACAAAGAAGTTGATAACAATATTACAAAACAGTATGCATAATTTGGTTCTCTTAGTTTAAAAAAGAAACACTAAATTACTTGTATATAATAATAAAAAACAATCGATGTTTATCCCGAAAATCATACGAAACTGACAAATACACTGAATGGGTATGCCAAACGCAGAAAAACTGAAAACAAAACTGGTCGTCACACAATATGGCTCCAACCCGAATCCCAATAACTTGACTTCCCTCTGCTAACGGCTTCCTCTCACACCCACGAATCTATAACAGAACTAAGTACGTAATACGCAACCACACATACCCTGGCTGGCTTTATGTATTCCGGTTGAATGGATCTCCGAGCCACTGGTGGTAACAGCAAACATATCAGCAGGTACGTACGTACTAGCGTTACTACACTCTTACCATAGCACAACTACAAACATTACAACTTTAAATTTCACGTTAAAAAATCACTCACAAAACGTTAACACTCGAAATGACTTCAACCGGGCAGCACGCACAAATGAAAAAAGACAGTCACATTACCAGAATTGCTTCACACATTCTGTACACTTCGCTTAAATACCTCTGTAGAAGGGCATTTGAAAAGAACTATGAATAAAAACGATGTCGGTACGAACATTCTTCTCCCGAAATCACATCAGAACGCGCACACTAACGTCTGAAGCTACACAATTATGGCTGTGCTTCCTCCCACTGCGTGGTATACCCACTACGTTGCTTGCTGGGTTTCTGTTGTATGCATGCCGGCTCAAGCAAGCGACCGGCGACCCCAAAACCCAACAGACTCGCTCGGAGCAGATGACCTACTTTCCTATATACTACAGAGAGAAAGAGAGAGGGTACCCATACTACCGGCCTCAAGAATGTTGATCCCCGGAGGAAAGACTATTACCCAACGTAAATGATGTATCCATTTCATCTGCATACAAAGATAACAAGGCTGGAAACGTGGGCAAAGCTTAACAATTATTGCGTGTTTGCTGTTATCGGATTTTCTGAAACATGAGATAACACAACATTTAATGCGCTTTATTTTTCTCTACAAATTTTGCTGAAAATAACTTTCGCTCCCATAACTACAGATGGCCTAAAAGTCAGCTAATCAGCTAGTAAACTGCATGCCAAAATAGTCTGTAAATGTGTTACTGACTTCAGAAATTGCTAAAATGAATTCTCAATGTTCAATACGCAACTGACAATTCTGTGACACATTTTTACAAATCTACTACCATAATTCCACAATGGCATCAAAGGGACGACCAGAATGTTTGATTAAACTGAATTAGGGGCCACTTGTCCTTCACGAGTCATGCCCGCAGTGCACAAATGTATTTCTGTAAAGTTTCAATTACTGTCGCCTGATTTTAATCACAGCTGGAATGTCAACACATTGAAGTACAGTTTAGAATACCACATTTCATTAAAACTGGGCAGGTCTTCGCGTTAGTACAAGCGGACTAGGAGATATGGGAAGCTAACAGGAGCGTTCTACAGCGTTTCGTTGCGAACGCGCCAAAAATTCTAGTTCACATTAATGTTTCATTGTGATAACAGCAACTGTAAAGTAGCTTACTTATTCTCTTTAAAGACAGAATAACCCGAATTACATTTAAGGCATTTAAAGATCCAGTTCAGACCGCGCAGAAGACACACCGCGTATGGGTTACCCACTAATATAGTAATGTATACAGAAATAATCGCTATTTGAGCTCAGACCCACACAAAAAACATACTAGTAGATGCACTGTGCTCGCAGAATGTGTAATTCCTAATGTTACACCTGATGGCACAAAGGTGCCTTTACGCTTACAAGGTTAATCCTTCCCACCATATGTCACGGGCAAGTGGGAGATCACGGATTCAAATCTCGGACGGGTGAAGAGCTACCTCAGAGTCTTTGATGGTTTTTTCAGTCCCTCTACACAACTGGACCCTTCCTATGCCACTCTACTTAAGTCCAAATATTTTTGTGAGCAATGTCAACAAACCTTAAAGCACTACACTACGTTTCACTCCTATCACTTAAAAGTCTACGGTCAACGGGAAACTTCACTTTTCCAAAGTAACTTATAGACTCTGCACACTTCAAATCGGCTCTAGGGCTCACCCTGCCACCTACCCAGCCGAGCAGTACGTCGGCTCAAAGTGTGAATCCTACCATTCACTTCCATCTAGGGCCCGAGTTAGGAACGAGTGAAACTAAACCACCACTCTCCCGTACGCACGCAGTGAAGATGTAATTAATTAAGAACACATGAATCTTGCTTTTCACTTTTACATTAATGACTAATTCCTTAATACGGCGTTTCCTTATACAGTTATCTGTAAAATGCATCAAGAAAAACCAACTATAACGCAATTCATGCTTCATGCGACGTGTTCACGACACTGCCACTCACCTGCATACTTTTAAAAATATTTTATTTATTTATTTATAATTTACGACGTAATGGGCTTAAACTACTGGGCGCCGAAAAGTAGATGATGGCGAATAATGAAGAGTAAGAGGATTTGGAATCAGTGGTCACAGTGTAATTAAGTTTTCAAAGCAAAATTTTCTGCAATTACGTTATTTCTCATATGCGTTCTACGTGTCCACCTGTCACAACGAGGTTCGCGTTAAGTAATTCTGTCCATTCCATGTCAATCCAGCCCTTTTTACATCCCAGTACTGTCCTTATCCTTTTTCACACAATCAGTTGCCCTCAATGCGAGTGCAGAGGTTTCTCTAATTACACACAACAGAATACATCCTGAACGATGACAGTCGCTCAGGTGGTCAAGAAAACCCTCTCCTTTATAAAACCAAAAGCTCATTGCCGTTTTCAAACGAGCATGCCCCCGGACCTTTACCTGAGCCAGAACAATCCTGCAGACAAAATAACACACTCATATCGCTTTACGATAAAATCTGATAAAATTCTTCCGTCTACAGCAAGGTATACCAAGTGGTATCTTTCCTGTGGGTTTTATGAGCAACGGCCTGTATGCTTCTCATCTCTCCGATCCGAGTGGCATTCCTTGCCCACCTCAACCTCCTTTACTTACCTCCCTAATAATAATTTTGTGAAGAGTACAAATAATTAAGACTCTGACACTGAAATGTTCTCCAGTCCCTCGCAAATTACAGGAACAGAACACATGAAGTTAATAGTTTTGTACACTTTCATCCTGTGTATCATATCGCAAAGCAGCATCACACAGATCAACAATGCAGTTATATAAACTGACAATTCATGGAAATGAATAAAATTAATCAATGTAATGACAAATAAGCTTTATTCAATATTCAAGACCAACAGTTGCTATCTTCCTAATTCGAGATAAGGGTGACATTGGCATTTCAGCAAAAATATTCCAGCAACTATAAATACTCACAATCGCAACCAACTCACTTGTAAATGGTCAGTTGCTTGTGATTGTGAATATTTATAGATATTGTATTTGCTATTCAAACTGGGATGTTTCATATAAGAAAAAATATTCTGTCCGTACAAATCTCTTCTCTCAAGCAGTGTGTTAGAATATGACTCAGTACTGTGGTATAACATAAAAATAATGAAAGACAAATATATTAATACGTGTAACTGCGAAGCGGAAGAAAGGAAACTTAAGACTTGTGCACAACCAACGGCCCTTAAGAGACTGAGCGGACCTGCGGCGAGAGTTTTCACAAAACGAAAGGACAGAACGGGTTTACATGACGCCTGCATGTAAGATTATACAAAGATGCGATTTGACGTTTTCATGGATGTGAAAATGAACAAGTCGCTATGACCTATAACTCATGCACTTTCTTTGGTGGTTACCAACGTTACGGAGAAACCTAACTCCATATACCACCCTGAAGACAGAGGCAGCAGACTGTTACGAAATAACATGGGGTCATAACCCAGAACGTCACAGTTTTAAAAATGTTTCCGTTTCGACAGGCTGAAGTATAATTGAAAATATTTATATTCTGGTTGTCGCAGATGAGAAAACGGCATCACAGCGGCCTGTCACCCGCCCGTCAATACCTCTACCTGCACACTGCAATACTTCGCCGCGCTCTTGAATTCATTCCTACTCCTCCGACCCCTCCAACCTGATCAGTTCCGACATCTCTATTACACACATCACTATCTACACACATCACTATCAACACAAAAATTTACACTCAGACAGGATCATTTTACATACACTAAAACAGCAACCGACAGAAGCACAAGAGGCAGAACCAAACAAGACGAAAATGTTAACAACTGAAAAGAACGAAATGAAACATGCGAGAATGGTAGAAGATTAAAACGAGGGTAAGGGAGAATAATACGAAGTCGGGAAAGAGGAAAATGAAGATATCAAAATAGAAAGAAGACAAAAAGGATGACAAAAAAAAAGAAACAGCTCTAAAAGCAAGACCTAAAACGATAAAGTTTGAGAGGAAATGGAAATACAATCAAGAAAACGAAAACAGGTAGATAAGGGGAGAGAAGATGAAAACAAAACGGGTGGATGAAAAATGCACGTAAACGGAGACGAAAAGGGGGAGAAGACGACAAAGACGGAAAAGACCATGAGGATAACGACAAACACAGAGAGCAGACAAAAAAAAAGGGGGCACAAAAAAGGAAAACGAAAAAGGGTGGCGAAAAGACAAAGAGACAGAAAATATGACAAAGCAAACAAAAGCAGTAAGAAATAGAGGGAGAAAATAACGAGCACAGAAAGCAAAGACGACAAAACTCCCAGGAAACAATTATTTTTATACACCTCAGAAATGAACTATATAATCGGTATGAACTCGAAATATTAGTTATCCCTCCTTCCTGCTGCACTGACAGACACTACCTCTTTCCTACAAAACTCTCCTAACATTCTTAAGTCTACAACCAGAACCAGTTTCTACACATTAACGTATTAACATAAAATGTAAACGATTGGTAATGTCTCAAAACAACGACTTCCTAAAAGAAAGTGCTGCTCACACATCATTCGACCTAATTATTGCTTTCCCTTCACACGGCTTACTCAAAGCGTGATAGTTCATTACGAGAATGATACAAAACAAATACACTGTGTGTGCGTGCGTGCGTGCGCGCACGCGCAGAGCTTTTCGTTTTAAAGCGGGCGATAACTTATAGACACCGCCGTCCTTTAAAGGGTTAACAGTCCCGGCATGCTTCACGCGCTCAACACGCCTCGGCTGGTGTGTGACGTAACACAAGAAAAATTCAATGTAACGATTGCGCATACGAAGGATAATACGTTGTCAATCGTTTATTTAACGATGTTGCAGTTGTTGAGATTACGTTTCTACAGTCAGGGCCGGCCACAGAGCGGGCCAGCCGGGTAATTGCCCGGGGCGTCAACCTGTTAGGAGTTAAGACGTCACTGGAATAATCGGAAATACGGTGTTCGTGGGCCGGGTAGCTCAGTCGGTATAGCGACTGAGCTACGGACTGGACGGTCCGGGATCGAATCCCGGTGGGGACGAGATTTTCCCCCGTCCAGACCGGCCCCTGGGCTCACCGGCTCTTTCCCGGGGGTAGAGGCGGCCGGGGCGTGGGGCTGACCCCCCACCCTCATCTAGTGCCGTGGTCCTAGAAAGAGTAGAGCTATACCTCTACTCACCCTAAGGGCCTTTGTGGCCTATAAAAAGGGTTAAAAACGGTGTTCGTAAACTCAGATTCCACATGCGAAAGCATTTCTCCGAAAATTATCCGCAATTTGAGCACGCGCCCTCAAAAAGGATAGCCCGCCGAGTTCTAGGCCGAAAAATGTTGGGTTTGAACGGGCACCTAATTACTGGCCGGTCGGTGGCGCTCACACATCTCGGGCTGGCCCTGTCAACAACGTCCACATAGGAGGTCTGTATGTAAGGGATACGATCCTAACCTTCCGCGGAGGAGTTCCGAGTTTCAAGATCAAAGCGACGGTCTAAGTCATAGGCACGATTTCTCCTCTGACGAATATGAATATAACGCTATTTCGTGTTAAAAACCGACTCATGCACACATATTATTCACACCACTTTATTAGCACTGTGTTACTCCCAACATGTTTCGGCCCTCAAAGGGCCATCTTCAGGGTGTACAACTGATAAATTTCCACAACAAAATGCGTACCAGATGTAAAATTCAGTTTACTGAGCAGCGTGTATTATGTTCTAAACACTCTGTAACTAGATACCAATTATTTTGCCACTTATTAGCACATTTTTTATAGGTTTCATATAGTTGTTTATTAAGGCTTTGTTTTTTGAGATAAAAAACCGAGTTCTTGATTAATTCGAGAGTTAACCGCTATTTCTAACGCTTTCTGGCAACGTTTATCAGTTCCTTTAATTGCAATGTTAATGAGTCTAAGTTTTAAATGGTATGTTTTGCACATTTTAACCAAATTACTGCACTCTTCTCTGTATCTTTTCCTTGACGTTTATATATCTCTTACCTGTCTGGCATCAGTAAACTTTATCATAACAAACGCTACTCAGTAAACTGCATTTTACGAGTACATCTGGTACACATTTTGTTGATCTGGCTGTGAAAATGTATCGGTCGTATTCCCTGAAGATGACCCTTTCAAAGGTCGAAATATGTTGGAGTAACAAAGTGGTTTGAATATTATAAGTGTGAATTAGTCGGGTTTTTACTAGAGGTACCGCAATAAGGCAATGAACAAGATGAACGACAATAATGATTTGTGCAAATGAAAAACACATGTTCTCCAGTCCCACTTTACCCCTGTCACTTCTGCCCGCTACCACTTCATCATCATCATCATCATCATCATCATCATCACCACCACCACCACCATCAAATTCGCCGTCACCTCCATGTGTCGTCCTAACTTCGTACGGGGCGCGCTGCCATCCGCCCCACCCTCCCAAAAAAAATCCGATTACAGCCGTCAATCTTGCCAAAAAGATCAACAATACAAGAACATACCGGCATATGCCACAATATAAATCAATTAGCTCATCCCCTCATCACTACATAAATGGGAATGCTTCATGACAGTAAACACCACAAAATACCACCAACTGTGGCGGTTAGCACTTGTCTTCCAACAGAGCGAGACACCAGCCCAATTTAAACCTCAGCTACCCTAACGGAGAGGACACGCGTTGGCGTAGGCGCAGTTGGTTGAGGTCGTGGGTTCGATGGTGTCACCGGAATTTTTCATTGTCATAATCCTATGGCACTGGGCTCGACTCTCTAACAGAAATGAGTACCAGTAATATTTCCTAGGAGTAAAGGCGGCCGGTGCGTAGGGCTGACAACCTTACCGCCTTCGAGGGCTGATTGTCTTTAAATCTGGTAGCTTGAACCTCCTGATATCCTGAAGGCATGTCGAGGCCTGTACAGGGATTGCTTTACCTTTACGTCGTCTCATCTCAGCCTCCCGCATAGACGGTGAGGTTCTACAGTTGGTCTCTACGCGAAAGCAGACCGTCAGGAAAATGTCAGGCGCTTCTCCAGCGAAGTCGGGCCAACCAATTCACGTAACGGCTGCGCTGCCTATAAAACTCAATGTCATTTCAAATTCTTCCACAACCCTCCCAATTTAATCCACAATATCTCACTGAATGTTATGTAATGGGTAAACATAGAATAATTATGATTACAATGACGGCGAAGGCGGCGATATATTTACTGTATTTGTTCACGATTTATTTAACGACTCTTTTAGTAGCTCAGGCTACACATTATAGCGTCGAATGGTAGGTACTATTTACTAATGAACTGTGCAAATAGGAAAACTGTTTCCTAATCTAAGGTATTACCATTTTGTAGATATATAAATAGGTGGACCCCCGTATCCACGGGTAATACGTTCCAAGACCTACCGCGGTTACGTGAAACCGCGGATAATACCGAAAGCTACACATAAATATAAATATATTCGTGTAACATACATAAATACGGTAAAGTTTCATTGATAATACACACACAGTAAGACATTACCAACATTAAATAAAGTAATAACAAAGTGTACTGTATGGTATACTGTACATTTACATTGTACTTTCTCTCCCTCCCTCTCCCTCTCTCTATCGTACGTATGAAAGTAAGGGATTCTGACGTTTTAGCCTAATCCTCAAGAGATGATAGATCAATGAAAATATACAGTACCTGTACTGTACAATATCATGTACGGTTTCAAGGGATGACAGAATAAAAGCCATGCTTTTCCATCAAAGCGCTGCATAGGCAATGAAAAAACGTGTTGTTACACGTTTTTACAATGAAAATCATATGTACGTACTTGTACATAATCTGTAATAAGAAAATTTTATTTGTTAAGAAATACCTTAGCCTACTGTGGGTATTAACCGACTTCTCCATTCTTCTTGTTGCTTTCTGAACACAAACACTGCGATAACGCGGCAACTAATTCGAATAGCGAGAACGCTAGAAGCACAATACTGGCAAGTTTGCGGGGGGAGGCGTGGGTACGGGGACGAAGGAAGATGAGTCAAGTACTGGGCGCGTTTCGAACCCCCCAATCCCAGAAAGCAAGCAGCCGCAAACCCAAGCCTTAGACCGCGCAGCTACTGGGATCGGCGGTCAATTTTAAATAATAAAAAGTAATTTTATCACAATTAAATGATAGTGTGTTCTCTATATTCTTCATAAAGTGATAACATCAAACCGCAAGCATAACAGTCAGTTTTGGGTATAGTTCCATCTGGGTACATCCCACATATAACAGTTCGAATGCTAAACAGCCCACAACAGATTTACATCGAATTTAAAATTATATGTGCTTCTTGTTACACTAGTGATGTGACGCCCATTACTGTAACTAACAGATAACAGACTCGAGATATTGATGAAAGAATCAATTAATTGAGTCCCAAGGTATTTACAGATGGTACGGCACAACATTTGAAACTATTATTCTCTTACAATTGTTCATCACATCAGCATTTTTTTTGAAACCCATTTTCTTAATCAGATTTGCAGGATAAGAATACGGAACACCTACTATCTTACTTCCCTAGGTAAGGACCAAAGTTTTAGAGTGGCTCTGCCTATGGAACCAACGCAGAAAGAATGTTACTAGCTTCTACTGCTAATTCCGGTACATGGTGATGTTTTACGAAGAGAAACACGATGATGAGGTACGCCCTAAAAAAAATCTTAAATGTTGCCAAGTTAATTGTTCCAAAAGGCCAAATCTATGATACAAACTTGTTAGTCGGCTGGTAAATAAATTTCCTATCATGGAATTTACGGGAGTATCATAATCATCACCACCAACAACACAACATCCGTACGCCATTGTGAGCCAATTCAATTCATGCTACGTATGTGAGGTCTTCTTGGTCATGACACCACGCAGTATGCTATGTGGGTACCAACGGCTGTTTGGAACGTAACTGCTTCATCTGCTGTTCACTCCTCTTAAAGTGTGTAACACAACGAAGTCTACGAATACATAATGGCTATTTTAATTCTTGTAATTTCTTTTCTTTACTAGACCACTTCTTCTGACCTTGCTATACATGCACAAAGTAATACTCAGAGTTCCACGGTATCAGCTAAGATCATGTCCTCAGAGCAATGCTTTTGACCATTTTGCTTCTCTGGTATCACTATCACGAGAAGAAATCGTGACATTTGACAGTGAAAATAGTTATATCACACAGTCTCTTCTTTTCTAGTATAATTTTTTACAGGTACTATTAACTGCACTGCTCTAATATATTAAACAGTAATAACAGGGAATGTGTTATTTTTGTTGAAACGCAGTGTATTACTACCACACAACAATCACACTACGTGCCGCCACACAAGCCTAGTACAGCAGAACTCCACTTATCCGGATTAACTGGGATGGCGAGCCATCCGGATATGAAGAAAATCTGGATAATTGGATTTTTCTTTGAAAATAGGTTACACTAACAACAAAGTGGAAAAAATTTAAAAAGCTGCTATTTTATACCGAGCCATCCGGATATGA
>Ga0123354_10005807_pt1 | contig 18101 bp, 6 predicted proteins | sample TergutLab28metaG_2_FD_97872 | JGI IMG/M metagenome (GOLD analysis project Ga0123354, IMG submission 97872) | Labiotermes labralis P4 segment gut microbial communities from Petit-Saut dam, French Guiana - Lab288 P4 | ecosystem: Host-associated > Arthropoda: Insects > Digestive system > Gut ...
CACAGATGCTGAGATCTCACCATCGTGACATACCCATACCAATCCTGTAAAACACTACCACCATACTTTCGGATGAAAACCTGATGATGGCCACATTAGGCCGAAACATGTAGTTTACTTCATTCATCCTTTATTAAACATCTTTTTTAGATATTGTTGTGTTATTGACTGATCCCACACCTATTGTTCAGGTAAATGGACTTGACTTTACAGCTATGCCAGTCGTGTGAAGGGAAGTATCGAAAGATACGTAATGAATCCTCCCTTCGGAAACCGGACCGACTAAATTAGTACTGTTCTGGGTTACGATAACGTTTACTCTGACAAATGGACAGCATGAATCGGCGGAAAATAAGGCCACCTTCTACACATTGAGGCTGTCATTATTCAGAAGTTACAATACAATTTCACTGTCACTGTCACTGTCGTGGAGGGCAGCAATTCCATGCCTTGGACTAAAAAATTCTTCGCTATGAAAAACAAGAAAAATTAATTCGCTAATTTTTTCAGGTGTCCTTCCCTTCCACCGTAATATTTGGTCTTAGCCGTCGGGCTCGTAACATAAAATGTTACTGCAGGTGCCTGGAAGGTCATTTTGCGTAGGCCGCGTCGATGTGGGAAAGCTGTTACAAATTATTAACAATGTTATACATTGTTAACACTTAACAGCTGCCAATTACAGAGAAACACAGCGTAGGTTTGATAACGTATAAACAATTTACAATTAAGTTAATAGAACGCACACTAGATACAGAGTAACAGATGTAGACACGTGCGCGCGCTTGAATAAACACACTGCGAACTTAGCTTGTAATGGCAGTAATATTCAATCGGTATCCGGTGTGAAAAATATATTTACGTTCGATAACTGCTTCGTCGATTTCTATATCCCTTACCCCTTAGTTAAGCTCTCTCTTTCTCCGGAACATGGCGGCAAATTCTTGTGGCTAGCATTAATTTCGTTATATCACGCCTATCGTGACGTTTCATTTCGTACTCTACAACCTATGCATATGAAACAGCGTCGTTAATAACAAAATGCTGGATGTGATTATAAAAGTACTTGGCTTTTATGAGACCTGGGTTTCGTTTGTGTCATAGTGTCATTGAGAAACTGTGTAACGATAGGCTAACAATATAATTACACAACCATGAAGTTGATATCGAAATTAATTTTTAAGTTCATTGGATAGAGAGGGGTAAAAATTGATAGTGCAGGCACAATTTTTAATTAACTGCTAACAAAACAACTACACCGACGATCAGAAAATAAGAGTACGTAATGTTCCATACAATTCCGTTTAACTAAAGAACCTACAGTGAAACTGCTTACGTCACAATCATTTGTGACCGAACGATCACCATCTGCAGTCTCAAGCCTTCTAGGATGTGCTGCCTTGTCAACGGCTGTGTGATTCCCGGCCTTTCGTAGAAATATACTGCCCTCGTATTCAGGGTCAAGCTTTATTCTGAAAATTAACCTTTCAAAGCCTACTGGTCATGTGATACACCAACAGGTTTAACATAAAACAACTGCACGCTCTGCCACACTGTATTTATGTGTTTTTTATTTATCTGAGAAAAAAAAGCGATTTGTGCCACTTGCAGCATAAAATGATTGGTTTTTATAACCGAGATGAAAAGTATTTACTGCGCGGTACGAACTGGGTCTTTAAATAAAGCAGTCTGTGCTTCGTCTTTAAAGGGTTAAGGCACCCCCATTCTTGTTGAGAATTTGATTTGGGTTTATTGCAATGTCACTGACTATTTTAATCGACTGTTGTCAGTCCGTGCTGTGGGGTTGTAACCCTTCACTGTCTCATGAGTGTTCACGTGTAAGAAATAGCATTTTGCAATTTCCTCAAGCTCTGCTTGCAACTGTAAATTAAGAGCAGCCCTACAATGTTCTTTTTTGTATTAAAACGGTTAGAGGTTTTAAGTTAGGTCTTCGCTCTACTGCGATGTTACCCAACATTGGGAGGCAGACGGTCACAGACATCTCGGGACAGCCTGTCGGTCCCATCTTCCAGAGATAAGCAGTCCAGAACAGCTTGACCCTTAGCACGTTACCGATAGACTGTCCCGATATTTCGGTAACTAACTACCCATAAACGCCGCGTAACTTCCCAGAAGAGCGCTGAATCATTTACACTACGGCAGAAATCTAAGATAACCCAAGTTGAAGTTATCAAATGTAGATACGGCTTGAGAACAGCTGCCCTGCAACAATGTGACCTGCACGGAACAACACACTAAAACTTGGAAAATTGTATGTAGTCAAACACAACTGTGTCACATGAGGTGTATTTAATGACTATATAATGGACAACTACATGTTTCGGCCTGTAATGACCATCTTCAGTTTGTCTTAGGGGAATTTAAGATCTTACTACACCACTTGCGCGTGCATGCCTATAGTAAGATCTTAATTTCCCCTACGACAACTTGGAGATGGCCAGTACAGGCCGAAACATGTAGCTGTCCATTATATAGTCATTAAATACACCTCATGTGACACATTTGTGTTTGACTACATACAGTTTTCCAAGTTTCACACACACAACGGGGATGACATACTTCCTAGAACACAATAAATTTTTTTTTATAATTTATGGAGTATTGGGCCTGTCCAGAGATCGATGTTAAACGGCGAAGAGGCCCTCAAAGTCGAAGCACACACAGAACACCTATCGTGGGACATTACGTTGGCTGCTTAGGAACCCTGCATCGGTGATGGATTGGTAAGGGGAATGCGTAGATTGAGGAATGACTAGGAAAATCGACACGTATACAGAAACACACCTAGGGGCCCCTTGGTCCTTTGCGTAGGTCGCGTGGGGTTTCAGAATTAAGAATGGTTTTACTGGGGTCCTGACGCCAAGTTTGGTGGTGAGGTGTGTTACAATCCTATTCCGTAATGGCAATGTCTATCCTGTTCAGGACATCGGCTACCCTGAATAGGATCATGGTAGACTTGCTCAGTCCATTTGGGCAGTTTATTGGAATAATACTCACCTGAAACTAAACACCGACAGGTTTCTGTCAGGTACTTTGCAATCATCATCTGCGAAGAGGATAAAATTATTTGACATTACATAATCTCAGGTATGAACTGCAGCCTTAAATAACGCAGGGACAAAGAAGAGAATGAATGACATTCTGACGTCCCACAACTCTTACGTTATTTGTAAATTTATCCGCGGGTGTACTCATACACTGTGTCACTGGGCTTCTCCAAAACAGTGATGAAGAATGATAAGAATAGAGTTCTGGTAGTTTGCGTCCATATTTAATGGAAATTGTCAACGTAGACATTGCACAATGTAAGTAATTTTATGACAATAATTAACAATGAAATGCAGTAAATACGAAAATAATAATCATGGTCCATTATAAGGTAATGTACAAGAATTTTCCTCAGGTAATGACCGAAATTACGGAAAGCTTCACTAAGGTAAAGTGTGTTCCGGGACGGATGACCTGATAACCTTCAGATTAAGAAGCATGGATTTCACCCTCGGGTCGGCGGACGAGTACGCTGCTCTCTTAATACGGCCAAAGAAAGCGTATTTAATGGAGTACAAAAAAATTACTTCTTTGGGATCTGAGTGTCAAACGGCGGCTAATATTAATATCGTGTTCTTCCGACTGTAGACCTCTGCGATAGATCCATGACAATGTTCCTCCAAGACACTGGCTGGTACATGAAATACTACACAGCATAACATTCGCTAGGACAAAAATGAGGGAATTTCGCTGTGCGATATTACAACTGACTGACAGCAGTGCAGTTAAAGTGACCCAACAAATACATTCAATGAAACAGAGTTGGTATAAGTTTTTTTTTTAATACAGGTTGATTGATAATTTTACTGTACAATACACATCGTTAACTTTGTCTGTCAACCGGTGGGAATATTTCGCTGTACTGTCTGCTGCAACGCTATTTAGTAACCCATTAAATCGCAAAACTCTATACATTTAAAATATTTGTTCGGATAATCAACGCAATGCTCATTGAAAGTAAACATAAACAAAATCTGCAAATTATTTCATTAATTTCATAATTCAAATGCATAAATACAAGACTAAACATAAAGCCCTATTGTACAAAATTTCCCCTCCTATTTGTTCAGTAGGCTGTTTTTCATGCGTAGATGGACGCAGTATGAATTTCAACGCGCCAGGTTCTGACATGATGTGTTCCTGTTTGATCATCTGATTGGAAACTCTACGGGAACTTTCCTGTAACCGTCAGATGGTTTCCATAGTAACAGTCAATGAAACAGAGCTAGGATAATGTCCGTAAACTGGTTGGAATGAACATATGTTTCAAATCGAAAGCTACTGGCAAGGACATATTTTCAACAAGTCATGTAACATACTGCACGTACACATGCAGTGACAAACCGGACGCACTCAGGTTCGTTTCCTTTAATATGTCGGGAGAAAAACATGATAAATATTTAAATAAGTAGCAGCTGCAGCAACATGTTCAAATAATATTTGCTTAAACGTGCACTATATATGTGAAAATAAATTGAAGGGAGAGGAAGAAGCGTTGGTGTATTCGTATAGGCACTAAGCTATGGAATTGAGAACCCAGGAAGAGCTGTCTTTTCTGTAAGTGTGAAGACCGTCTACAGAGCCCACATCGCCTGGAAATCTACGGGAGAAGGGCCTTATTTCCCTGGCAGTAAAGCGGCCGAAGGTTCAGCTGCCCAATTCATTTCTCCCTACAGATATCTGAAACATTTGTCACTGTCACTCGCACAGTCAGTCAGTCACGCCGCCTACGTCCGCAGGAAAGCATGGAAATCCTCATGTCAAGTATCCGATATTGGCCACAAACTGAATGAGTCAACAAAACTTGGTACAATTTCGTGCAAAAGACATAGTGAAAGCTCTGGAATCTGGAACCACAAGAAGAAGCAGATGTGCAGAAATGCGGATGTAACAGGATATGTACGAAGATGCTGAGTGATTAGAATATTTAAATCGCGCATCTTTGTGTCTCTCTTACCGAATATCTTAGTATTATCAAATGCTTTATTGTCCAGCTAATGCACTCAATTACATAAAATCATTAAATTGTTAAAAACCAATTAAACCTATAAAATCCGCTCCAACATGTTTCGTTTCACGCAGGAACCATAATCAGGGAGCTACAACCAGTGCTTAGCTAAAATTACAAGTCTTGTTCAACTGTGCGTGTCGGTACAGACGTGTTATGGCGGCATATTGTGACTGTAATAAAAGGTTCTTGCTGTGCGTGTGTATGGTTCACTGTACAAAGAAGTAATGTATTAGGGGCTACCTTACAGATCACGTGGTATGCGGGCCAGCTCGAATCCACTATTCCAACTGGCCCGCAGGAACCTTTTATTAGTCACAATTTGCTGCCATAACACTGACAACGTCTGCACCGACACTCACAGTTGAACAAGACTTGTAATTTTAGCTAAGCACTGGTTGTAGCTCTCTGATGATGGTTCCTGCGTGAACCGAAACATGTTGGAGCGACTTTTATAGGTTTAATTAGTTTTTAACAATTTAATGATTTTATATAACTGACTGCATTAGTTGGACAATAAAGCATTTGATATTATTAGTGCACGGTGTAACCATGAAGATCTTAGTATTACTTGTGTCACGAAAACGTGCCGACTTTAGAACTGACAGGACAGCCCACATTTGAAAAAACCCAGCGAATATGAGGCACATATGTAACCGCTTGCTGGACATACAGCCTATTAAATGACTGTGTCAATCCATCAGTCTGTAGGCCTCTAACAAAAATGCACAAATTATTTTCATTGAATCTAATGTTTCAGGGTTTGATGTTTCCATTTCCCCACGTGTTCATTGGGTGCTGCTGAATTAAGAAAAGGAAGAGCATTTACCAATTTGAGATATAGACATGGTATAATATTTAGATACAGGCGTTAAACTTCTCATTACTATGACTGTTACACGACACTGCATACAATTCACTGCACGTTTAATTACAAATCGTTGTACTTCCGGTGAAAGTAAGGCACAATAAGATAAAAATAATAAACGAATAATAAAATATAAACTTTTAAAGTACTTTATTTCTAATGTAAGAAATGGAAGCCACTTGAATAGTGTTTAAGACGTGAGATAGAAATTTTCAGCGGCAAAGTTTGAAGAACTGTGTCCAGGCGTTTCTTCGTAAATCGTTAGAGACCAAGCGAAAGGCTGCTATAGACCAAGAAAGTAACTTCACTCTGCGTGCCTTTTCAACTTCCAGAGCAGCACAGTGCCTAACAAAATAACATCTGTCAATTAACTTTCCAAACAAATACGTAATTTGTGCTCTGCATAAATCATAATGCAAATAATATTTTTTTAATAAAATGGACTTCACAGAGTCCCTTTTCAGCGGTGATAGGTTTTAAATTTCCATTAGTTCGTTAAACGTATCAAATAAATTCCACATTCAGTCAATGAAGGCACACAGCAATTTAACTTTGCTGCTCTAATTCCTTTTAATACTGGCTAATAAATATGTACTTAAGTACAAAAAACCTTTGAAATGTTACATTTAAATTGCAATTCAGAATGCCATATTTTATCATGCTATGATTTGGTGAATGACAATGAGGATAAATCACTCTTTGAGCGCATAGCGTGGACGAAATGGCACTCTCTAAACTTCGATCATGTACACAATTAATTAAACTGGTTACTTACCGCACCTAGTTAAAAGAGTTTCGTTTCTTTTCTCGCGTCTACCTTTTATATTGATACAGCAGTTTCAAAACTCGATAATCACTTATAAGTTCCAAAACATTTAGCTGTTATCTTAACAGATTCATTATTCCATTTCTGTGTGACACTCCCAGGCCTTCTCTAATATTATCATAATTTAGACAAAATTAGATAGTAATACGTAACATCTACTTAAATTTATACAGGGTTATTCGCAATGATTGTCGGGGTTTTAACATGTCATACACAATACACTTGAGATGCGTGTTGATGTTTGTAAAATCACAGAGGGTGCACATATAGAGCACCTGTAAGGTATGGAACAAAAACTTGGAGTGTTGTTCTATTAAATAAAAAAATACATACACTCCTACCTCAACTGTATGTGTATGACAAGTTGTTAAAACCCCGACAATCATTTCGAATAACCCTGCACACACACACACTCACACACACACACATATATATATATATATATGACGACGTAAAACAGTTTCGGGCGAGAGCCCGAAATGGCATTTAAAGCACGAGATTGATCTCAGATAGTATTTACAAATGCAGTTCCTACTTCAGAGTAAAGGCAAATCGTCTGTATTGAAGAAACCAAGAAACAGACGTTGTTAGATTAATAACGGCTTTGTATTCTGAGAATCATATGAAACACATAAATACATTCTTAGCAAAATGCACAGGTTGGATGCTAAGATAGTGTTATTCAGCTTCAAGTGGTAAAACATAGGATGAAGCACAAAAAACAGAGGAAAATGCTACGGAATTAACATACAAGAGAGAGAACACAAGGGAAATTATAAAACTGTGTCTATCGAAATTTAGGTGCAATATATATTTAAAAAGCTTATTTCGAAATTTAATGTATTGTTGACCGTGTATTGTAATAAATCCGTATAATATGAACCAACAAGATGCACTATTTTCTATTAATTAATTTCAATATTAAGCCTCTACACGTTTCGAGCTGGCTTGCTACTCATCATCAGGAGGATCAACTGTGTATAAACACCAATTGCTGTTTATACACAGTTGATCCTCCTGATGATGAGCAGCAAGACTGCTCGAAACATGTAGAGGCTTATTACTGAAATAGATTAATAGAAAATAGTGCATCTTGTTGGTTCATGTTATAGGGATTTATTTCGAAAAGTAGGCGAAAGAAATCACAAAAGACTATGTCAACGTGTTTCTTCGCAACGACGCCCCGCAGAAGACAGCACAGCATACAGGAAGAATCGATTTTGATACCGCGTCTATTATACAGGAGCGCCTAATTTATTCTGTTTTAACAACAATGCACGGGACCCCGAAAAAAATATTCCCCTCAGACACACAAACACGAAAGGCAAATATGTATAATGAGCAAACAAATGCACACTTGACTGACAGTTTATCATACTAATCTTTACTATATCGCTCCTACATGTTTCAACGCCAACGCGTCATCCTCGGGGAGCTCTCACTCGGTGCCTGCTAAATTACATAGACGTGTTCAGGCAGTCTTGGTGTATATACCGGGCCGACGCAGCGACATCAGTACACAGACTGTATTACGGCCACCTGAGAAATTTCCTAGAATTGTCACTACAATATAATTTATTATAGCTAAGACAGTTTAAATTTGGCGTTCATAGGGCCGTGCATCGTAATACAGCGTGATTCAAAAAGATGGACTCAATTTCGTACGTCTATATTTCCTGAAATATAAATGATATGCGAATGATCTACATAAAATTTAAAAGAAGAGGTTCTAAGCTTTCAAATACAGTGCTAGAGTGTTCGCCAAGCGCAGAGCCGTGCAGTAGCGTCATTTGAGAGCAAAATGGCTACTAATGCAGCACAAGATTTTTTGCGTTCGTGAATTCATTAAAACTGAGTCGAGGACTGCTGTGCAGCGTGCGTTTCGTCTTCGTTTCAACATTCAACCTCCAACGAGGAAGAGCATTTGTTGTTGGAATCACCAAAATGACCAAATAGGCTGTCTGTGTAGAGGCAAAAGCTCCGGCCGTAAACGTGTATCAGATGAGAACGTGAGATGAATTCAAGGGAGTTCCGAGCGTAGCCCACGCAAGTCAACCCGTAGAGCGAGCAGAGAACTTGGAATACCGCAACCAACTGTCTGGCGTGTGTTGAGGTGCTGTTTACTTTTCAATTGAGTCCATCTTTTTTAATCACTCTGCATATTCCTGTAGTAAAACCAACCAGATGCATCAATGTCTCAAATTTATTTTATTGGAGTAACACTCTACATGTTTCGGACGGTCTTTCCGTCTATCACCAGGAGTTAAAGACTCTACATACAGCAAAAGGCATACATCAGATACTGCTGTCTGCTTGCTAGCGGGATGGAACTGCAGTTACATCTCGTTACCGCTAGCAAGCAGTCGGCAGTATCAGTTTGACATATGCCTGTTGCAGTATGTACGGTCTTTAACTCCTGATGATGGACGGAAAGACCGTCCGAAACATGTAGAATGTTACTCCAATAAAACAAATTTGAGACATTGATGCATCTGGTTGGTTTTACTATAGAAACGGTTTTAATATTTTTAACGATTCTAAAAAAAGAATGTAAAAGTTTTTAAAAATACTACCAAGACTAGATGAACACGTCCATGTAATTTGGCAGGCACCGAGTGACAGCTCTACGTGGATGAAGCGTTGGCGTTGAAACATGTAGGAGCGATATAGTAAAGATTAGTGCGATAAACTGTCAGTCAAGTGTGCATTTGTTTGTTCATTATACATACACGAGTAGTAAAATATGCACGGTAAAGGGTAAAATAACGAAAGGCAAGTGTTTTCATCACACAGAGAAAGCTTAGCAGTGGCTTCTTGTATATCAGACCTCCTCAGATATTTCAGCCAAGTCATACTGTTAAATTTTCCTATAACTTTTATTTGTTTTACGTCATATGTTTGTCAGATTTTCGATGTCTGTACATACACAATTATCACTGTCTATCCCAGCTACATTATTTTACGTGTATTTGGTTCTATTAGTCTTACTGTTACGATTAACAACAATGTTAACAATGTAAAACGCATAACCCACTACAGACGAAAAAGACACTGAGCAGGACACAAATGTAGGCGTCGAAATGTTTACGTACGACTAACGAAAGTGAGTGACGCTGTTTCATAATTTACTGTATCACGACCACACGGAATGCAAGAATACAGTTTACATCAATAGAAACACTGCCCAAATTCTCTTTCGTGTCGGTTGTTTCTCAGAGGCAGAATCTTGCCGACGTTTGGGTCAGTCGTGCGAAGCTTGGAAACGTGACTAAATTCCTGTTACGAAGCTCCTCACCCCCCACGGCACAGACAATGCGAGCTCACGAGCTATGAGTACAGTTGATCTAGGTCCTTGTTTCCCAAAATGCTTTCTATAAATAAACCACTACAATTATTTTTCACATTCCGAGAAAACTCCTCCTACGTAAACGAAGGCAAAACAAAATGTCAATTGGTAGCGCGAGGAGATAAATCAAATATTGTCACTTGCAGGTGAAAAATTCCCGAGATATTTTGAGTTATGTTTGGAAATTTTAGCGATACTTCAAAATTTATGTTCTTCTTTTACACAATTTCTCGCGGAAACCAGAGTGATGTTGTTCGAAATATTAAATGGGAGACATCTGAAAGCACACCAGTGGCGTGTGAGCAAAACTTTGTAACTCTCGCGACTGGGGATGATTTTCTGTCATAGGGCGCACCAGCAACGAGTGGCAGTTGATTACCACAAAAACTAATCACGCCAGTAATTTACTGAAAGTTTCAAGTAAGTGAATAGGCCCAACTGGTGTACATTACATTGATTACTTTATGAAGTAATTAAGCGGCTGGAATGACAGGAGAGAATTCCAAAACCCTGGATCCAAAAACTGCTATATTGCTACAACAGCCCTACACTTCATGCTGGGAAGTATATAGGGTGCTAGGAAAATTCGCGAAATTATAAAGATACCTCCTTAACGAAAAGTGTTATAAATTGTGCGTAAGAGCCTCGCCATAACAAGACCAATGTAATATGTGTGTATATCGTCAAAACACAACTATATTTATTAGTAGTATAATAGGTTATCTACTGCATTAGGCACAATAAATATAGTTGTGTTTTGACGATATATACACACACACATCAGATTGGCTTTGTTATTCTAATAACACAACTGGGATGACGCACCTCAAAATAGCTTCGCCATGTTCCGTGAATGTTCTCAAGTCAGGTAACAGCTCGAGCAGTGGCGTACCCAGGAACTTTCTTCGGGGAGGGGGGGGGTTCAACAAATTCAGTTGAGGACAGAGAGAACGGGGATCTGGGGGCGGTAGCCCCCTAGTCAGGGGTTCTGGAGGCAGTTATAATTTGGTACGAGAAATTTCATTTAATATAGTAAAACTTTCCTAATTTTTGGTACTTTAAGACTATTTATGATGACAACCAATTTATTTGTCATTGTTATGTTAAAGCAATTGCGAACCTAGGTAGTTTTAGAATTTTTCTGCATTTTTTTCGAACATCTTGGGATATTGGCGTCCTAAATTCAGAAATGTTTAACAGTTTTCAAAATGGGGCTGAATTTGGCACGATTTTGGAGGGCCTTCGAAATTTCGGGAGGGGGAGTTAAACCGCCAAAACCCCCCCCCCCCCTTCCCTAGGTATGCCACTGAGATAGAGAAAAGCTCTTCCAATTGCAATGAAATTCCTATTTTGAATTTACATTAGGATTCGTCCAAACGAAACTCTTATTAAAAATCCGACAATAATAAAGGGAATTTTACAAGTTGACTTAGGTGTATGAGTTTGTTCGCGATTTTCATGCGCAACTTGCTACACATAATTTCGAACATGTGTTGGAGAAAAATTAACTGCACATGGTATTATTAATCCACGTTATTGGTAAGATATACAGTAAAGCAAAGGTAAAGCAGTCCCATTACAGGCCTGGACAGGCCCAGGGGGTTCCAGAAAGTTAAGGTTCCCAGATTACGTGACAATGGACCGGGATGGTGGTAAGGTTGTCAGCCTTACGCACCGGCCGCCTTTACCCCTACGAAATACTCCTGGTACTCATTTCTGTTAGAGGCTGAGTCGACCACAGGGCCATAGTGCGATCGGAAGGATTTTATGTCAAAGAAAAATTCCAATGACACCAGCTGGAATGGAACCAACATTTTAACCACTGTGCTAACGCGGTCCCCTCACCCATCCAGTACTAACCATGCCCTGCGTTGCTTGACTGCGGTGATAGGAAGAGAACCGTTGTTTTCAAAGTGGTATGGTCGTTGACAATATCATAGTATCATATGTAATTAAAACGGAGGAAATTTTGCCTAATTTTTTTTGTAAATCGAGAAATAATTGACTGATTTTGGCACCGCTGTAACAATCCATCTCTTTTAATCTTTTTTACACCTATAAGGAAACATCAAAGTCATTAATCACAAATTGTAATTCTAATAACGGAGAAAGAGCCAAAGTTCCTAATTATTTACGCTTTTCCTACAGTTTCCAACACACTGTTGTTGTAACAAGCACACACTAACACCTTAATCCTTACGGTTCTTGGTGATTACTTTACTGGCATAAAAAGTTTTAACATCAAACTTTGAAGAGAAGAGCATGCGTAGAGGAGGAAATGTGCGTGACTTGTGTGTCTGTAAGACCTACAGCTTCCAAGGCGACAAGGGATATTATGTCATATATTCAACATAAAAATATCATTTTAGGGGCTGATAATTGAGGCAGAAAAATGTCCCGAAACGTTGGTACCTTTTCAACAGGCGTCATAACCCAGAAGAGAGCAATCTTGAACTTCAGATTCTTTTTCGATTCCTTCGCAAAGCAGCTGCGAAGAGTAACTACATGTTTTATCAAATAGGTCAGTCGATCCTCGTGACCGCTTAGAACAACACGACAACTACTGGATGACTTTTAGTGAAATTCTGCATCAAAGATTTTTGCTAAAATTTGTCTGTAAAATCCAATTTTGTTTACAAAAGAGAAAAAACAACACTTTACATAATACGGACCAACAATTAAGAGCCTACGAGAATATCGCCTTTTAGTACACCAAAGTCTTCTTGTAATATATGGATAAAACAAAATAAATTCCTGATTGAGTGCAAATCCGCCCTGAAGATAAGAAGGAAACATCTTCTAGGTAAGTAACGAGAAAAAGTCGCTGTGACCGTAAATCCCTAACTAAGACACGATACAAATAACGGTCACGTGCAAAGAAAAAGGCGGTAATCGATTGTAAACATTTTGGTACGAGTCGGATTAATCCTATAATGCGTTCTGTATGAAACGTGAGAAGATCCAATAAAAATACTCGCGTTTCCAGTGTCTTTCTTAGAATTAATCAGGAACATAAAACCTATGAACAATAACAGTGCGACTTCGCCGGATTTGCTCCACTCTGCAGGTATCTGGTTTAATCGAATGCCACTTGCATTACATAAGCCTGGATCCAAACACGTACAAAGATCGACAGAAACATACAAGAAAATTTACCTTTCTTCTAACACACACAATTTTATGTGCACTAAGTCATACTCTGTGGAGAACTTGCATTGGAAGAGGCTACAGACTTGTCGTGACGCAGACTACAGAGTGAACGAAAGAAGCGTGAACTCAAGCAGTTGGCAAAGTGGTCATTTGGCATTTAGGTCGCACAATTCACATCAACTCTACTAGGAATCTCTATGATACCGATAAATAAGATCATCACGTCAATGGTCCTCGTGCCTTCACACAGTTCTATTTCGAAAATTTTTATATTTTTATGAATGAATTCTTCGATGTCAGTACATCGGGCAAAAGAAAGCGATTCAAATATTCGTAGAGCGAAGAAACATGCGAGAATGCACGAGGGAGTTCTCGAAGGGTCTTGAAGGATATCTGGGTGTGGAAATTACATGCATACAAAATTCTTTATTCGTATGTCATGAAGGTTCATTCTTTAGACCCAATTGCTAATACAAGTATTGAAACTCAACTCAGTTCCACTAAGCGACATCTGCTAAAGTAATATGGAGAAGGACATAGCGATATTAAAAGCATTCCGTAAAAAAATGCGGCAAAGTAAGTACAAGAAACCTTAAGTAACGTGCGTATTTTTAGAGGAGTTTACAAGAAGACTATGAAAATTACAAGTCAGAGATGTAAGAAATAATACCAGAACAGTGCTTGCATGGCAGCAAATTTTCTAGGAAGATCTTGCGTGCCAAATCTCAAAATGTACAATCTGACGCAACAGATCTTTTGGAAGATAATTAATGATATTTTCCGCAGAACTACACAAACTCGAATTCGGGCCTGTCCTTGTAGTAGGAAGATATAATTTCAAGGTCAGAAAGTTACACGTGAAAAACGCATACCCGTGCACACAGAATTCTAAAGCTACGCTGTACTGCAGACCATTAACAAGGTCATAATGCAGTCTTATTTTAAAATTCTATGTACATAAACCCAGGGTACAGCTTACACTATAAAGTTATTACGCAGCAAGTAGTGGTAAATATTTACTGGAATTTGACCCTTTAAGATGGGAACTATAGGTTTTCCCGAAACGTCGGTAAAGAATTACCACTACTCGATGCGTAATAACCCAGAAGAACTCAGTTCTCCTCTACTTCGTGGCGGAAGCCTCAAATCGTGCATAGGAAGATATACCAGTGAGTATCAGAAAGGGTTTACATGAAAATAAACAGACAGAAGTCCAAGCAAAGCTTGTATCACAGGCTGTTTTCAAGAAGGTCGCGCATATTTACTGTATGACTACACGCACAAAACAAGAGTTGTGTTTGATCTAGAAGGTTATTTGTCCGAAGGTCAGGAAGCATACAAGTGAAAACATACATACACATCTCCACAGCAATACTTGCATCACAGGCCGGTTTTAAGAAGATCCTGGATGTTTACTGCAGGACTACATACACACAATTGTAGCCATTGCGGTGTTTGCGCTAGAGGGGACTTGGTATGAAGTTCAGGAAGTTCGTAGGTGAAAATATACACAGACAATTGTAGGGTAGTGCTCGTACTACGAGGGAACCTGTGGGCCAACAAAACCATACATAAACATACCTCCTTGTATTATTTAACAACCGCCTGTGTTACAGGAAATGTTCCCCACCGCCACTGAAGCTCAGATGTTGGAACCGTTGCGTTTCACAGAAGTAAAGTCCTGAAAGAATACATAGAGTATTTATGTTTATACAACGAAGTGTACGGCATTCGTTGGTAAGACAGGGAAATAATTTAAATTGTTTACAATCTCTGCTTTTGAGGTCTAAACAGAAAATACTGAAGACAAGAGTTACATAGTTTTCTGCAACACACATTCATACTTCATCCTCGTGAACGTCAAACTAACACTAAATTATTCTTACTTGTTTGTGAATTCGTGCATCACGCATCTTGTATTTAATGTCGTGGCTCTGAACGGTTTCACCTTGCCAACTATAAATTGGTGCCAAGCGAGACAAGAGCGCTGAACACAGATCGTTTTACACATTATTCAAGAGCGTGTAATATAATACACAAACCCAAGTACGATACTCTGAAATGGAGACATTTAGACCGACTCTACGGCACATATAGCCTCGTATTCAGAGGGAACCGGGGGTTCCTTCCCGCTGCCTATGGGGTCGGAGATTTAAGCTAACCTTTCTTCTACATCTAGTGCACAGTTTGCCTTTAATCCGCCATAAGGCTTCGCGGTCTGTTGCTTTACTAAGCACAAAAAGAAATTTCATATGAATTTTTACTAATAACAGTAACTGAATCTGAACCTGAAAAACTTTCACTTCGTAATTTATCTGTCTGATCACTGGCACAAAGAGACAGTAATGTTTAAGGGTTGTATGACCGTCCATCTTCCTCATGAAATAAAGTGAAACGCCAAATTGATGCAACTAGGTAACTTTATTGATGTATTCTTAGCTCGACATATTTCGGGTACATACGCCCATCATCAGGAGCACTAGATGCTGAATTGCAGCATATGGTTTTCTGCACCGAGTTTTTGGAAGGGTGGTGCTCTTGAGAGCCGCTGCGTAGGTCGTGTGTACGGTGCGGATGGTGCCGTGCGACGGCATTTCGAGCTAAGAATACATCAATAAAATTACCTAGTTGCATCAAGTTGGTATTTCACTTTATTTCACGGTAATGTTTATTGAAGAATCGTGTATCTCAAACGACACAGTGCAGAGCAAATAATATTTCCATAAAAGTTTTAGAAACTACCTAGTTTCTTTGGTGACAATAAAGGTACCTGTAGATTTTATTAAGCCAGTGAATGTACATGACACGACATTGAACGCCGCCTGCACCCCTCACTAATCTCAAAACCACCCGAGCATTATCTTCATCTCCCGCTGTTCCCTGAGAAGGATTAGCAAGACGGTGATACAGAATGTGCCGCAAGAAGTGACAATAATGCATAAGGCCTGAAGGTAAGCGGGGCTGAGGTTCTCTACTCCCAGTTACTCGTACTAGAGGACAAGAGTTCGATGTAATGAATATATTCATTTATAGTTCATTTAACAACGCTGCCAGCGCCTCAAACGCAACAGTGTCATGTCTGAATGATGAATAGGAAAGGATATGAAAATCAGCATTTGTGGCCATATACCTAGTGCGACTGAGAAAACCCACGAAAAATGTCATTCAGGGTAGTCAACCTACAGTCCCAGATTTGACCCCTGGACATCCTGAACAGGGTGCAGAAAAGCTAGTCATCGCCGAATGGACATGAGTGATGGTGATATTATGTGTCGAGGTCTGTCAACTTGACATACTTAACCGTCAGCTTCCGTCAAGTAACAAAGAAACGGAGGCGTGTTTACCCTGTCGCAAGATTCCAAAGACGGCCAGAATGGCTCATTTTATTGCATTACTAATGTAGTATGCAAGAAAATTATATTAGTACACACAGACACGAAATTCTTTTTCTCCCCTCAAAGCAAGAATCAATATTTCACAACCACGCACAGGAAGTTCCTTCACGAATGTAAGTAAATAACGCCGTGGAAAGTCAGAGAAATGATAACAAATAAAATTTATCTTGGGGAATAAATATTTGATGTCCACTATTTTCCGACCAAAGAATAGTTGTAATACATACCCCAGGAGCACAGTTTGTTTCAGTTGTATAACACACCGTGTATATATGTGATAACAAATAATAATAATAATGGTAATGATAATAATAATAATAATACAGCAACACCCACGACGATCGTCATGTTTGTACCGTGCATCAATGACGATTAAAACACGTTATTATCCAACAGATGCACAAATATATAATTCGTAGATACAATTAGAATTCTTATAAAATATTTAAAAATATTTTAAATTGTTCCAAAATGTTGCTCCATGTCAACGGACGCGATAGAACCATTACTGTAATTTTAGCCAAGCACTGTATAGAGCTCCATGATGATGGATCATTGATTCGAAATATGTTGTAGCAATTTTAAATATTTTTAAACATTTTATAATAATTCTAATTGTATCTACGAATTACATATTTGTGCATCTGTTGGATAATAAAGTGTTTTAACCAAATACGAATGTTGACGTTCATGATGATGATGATGATGATGATGATAATGATGATAATGACAATTATTTTCTCGGATAATTCTGCCAAGTTACTGAAGAAATTATACGTTACTCTACTTTGCAGGTTCTGAAGCTTCTGAACAGTTTTGAATGATTTACAGAACTTTCAAAATGTCAGAATACTTGGAAATGTTTTCTTGTTTCGTGCTCACTATTGCTGCGGTACAAAAGACGCTTCATCATTGGTAGTGCCCCATTTGTCACTTGCTGTTACCACATCTCATCTCTTTTCCATTCCCATGGAAACACGTAAGAATAGACCGCAAAACCAACAAGGACATACTCAGACGAAAACTGATTCGACAAAATTATGATAGGAAGAAGTTGGGTGGAAGTACTGCAGGCAACATCTTAGAGTCTGAATTCAAGTTCCGTTGCAGTACAACCAATTTTAATAATCACCATCATTCAAAATACATATTCCAATACCACATCCAGTCAGCATGTTAGTGCAGCTGCAACGTCTATTCGGGGCTTGCCCATTTCGAAACTCGCCTAAGGTATTTTCCTCCACTCCACATCATGCAGAGCCGCTCCGGAATCCGCACAGCCCCCTGCAAATTCGGAAAGGGAGCTTTTTTCGGAAGGATCGAAACTTTTGTTGGACTCACCTCCACGTAGTGACGAACATAAGAATGCGTGAATATCCATATTTTCGGCCCCTCCTCACACCTTTATGGTGTCAGACTGTCTCATCATTATTTCCTACTTA
>Ga0123354_10005808_pt1 | contig 18100 bp, 14 predicted proteins | sample TergutLab28metaG_2_FD_97872 | JGI IMG/M metagenome (GOLD analysis project Ga0123354, IMG submission 97872) | Labiotermes labralis P4 segment gut microbial communities from Petit-Saut dam, French Guiana - Lab288 P4 | ecosystem: Host-associated > Arthropoda: Insects > Digestive system > Gut ...
GTAGATGGGTGGATAATATTAGGATGGATCTCCAGGAGGTGGGATGTGGGTATATGGACTGGATTGGGCGGGCCCAGGATAGAGATAGTTGGCGGACGCTTGTGAGTGCGGTAATGAACCTTCAGGTTCCATAGAATGTGGAGAATTTCTTGACTAGCTGCAAACCAGTTAGCTTCTCAAGAAGGACTCTGCACCATAGAGTAAGTAAGTAAGTTCTTTTCCAGTCTAAAAGAGTGGTCAAAACCAATAAATTCAAGGCCGAGACCCAAAGGGTGAGAATAAATAGGTGCAGGTATTTAGTCAATAACACAACAAATATTTCTAATGATGTTTATTAGAGGATGATAAAAAAAATCCTCTAATAAACATCATTAGAAATATTTGTTGTGTTATTGACTAAATACCTGTACCTATTTACTTATACACACAACAGGGATGGCAAATTTCAGAAGGATGAGAATAACTTGACCTATTGAGCACAAAGGAATAAGTTGTAACTGCATATTTAGCCTGAGGGAGACCAATCCTGTTCCTGAAACACAGAGTTTCACTTTTCATTATTACTTTTAATATGAGACAATGGGCAAAGTCAATGAAGTAAGTGACACTAGACATGAACTTTGCTGTTAATATCAGATGACAACAGATACACATTGCTAGGTTCAAGTGGCCTGGGGCACAGATACATGTGTTGTGAGAGGCCATCTTTTAATTGCTGCTATATGCACAGGCTTGCAGAGTATTTTAACATAAGTGGAATAAAAAAGAATTGGGAAATGAAATAAAAAACATGACATTTACCGTGAAAGAGCATAGAACCGTGAAGGAACTGTCTCACTAAGCCCCTATTAACCAAACCTTGATTATGGTTGCATAAGAGTAAATTTGTTTATGGTCACACAGTGCAAGCATTTGGGAACGTGGGGTGTAAACTACTCATGGCATTTTGTTAGGGCACCCACACAAAGTAATCTAGACATCTTATTATCGTACAAGTCACCTTCTGTTTAGACTACCATCAATGACTCCACTTCCAGCTCACTAAACTATAAACATACAGTCAGAACTGTCAGGTGGTTTACAGCACTGATATAGCTAGAGTAAGTTCAGTGTGCATTGTTGATACAGAAAAAATTTTCAGAGTCCAATCTGTCAACATTGTCTGTAACAACCGTCATACAAAGAAAACATTCCCAAATACCGTTTATTAAATTTGTCCTAAATAAAATGGTTGTTTCAAATGAGCTCCTGTACAAGATACAATGATATTCAAAGCAGTGACAGAGTACTGTAAAAGAAACATTTATAGAAGGAAGTAGTGAAAACAGGCATTAACGTCTAGCGAAGTATTTCAGGCATCGTACAAATATATTAATGTAATTTTATGTGAGTTAAACTTCATGTTTTATTAATTTTTTAGTATTTTGGTCAGAAAATAGACAGGCATTTGCCTGAACGCCCAGGTCCAATTATGACAAAGACACAGAGAAAATTTTTATCTCTTATTTATATCCACTTACTGTGTGAAGTCTTACCACATTACACCTCAGGTGATTGCAAACGGTTTCAAGAATACCTGAATTACTGCTGAAAAGGTTTTATGCCCTCCACCTACTAAAAAGACATCAGAGGTGAAGGAAATGAGTGAACTGTAAAAGACAAGAGAATAGACTATGTGTTATTGATAAAGCTTTCCATCAACCATTGAAAACTGACAGGAAGACAGAGGCACTAGCACATATTTCAGGTATTGGGTACCGTGCATTCATATTTCTTGATGTCAGAAATATATGCTGAAGCAGAGAATTTCCTGCGAATGACAACACAATTGCCATAGATGAGGGACTGCCCAATAGACATAACTCCTCCAGCTGTGTGATAAAGAGGCAGGGGAATATAGAAACGATCATCAGCGCGGAACCCACCAATCCAGGCCATTGCTGCTGCCACATATACAAAACTGCAACAGGAATCAAAATCTCAGAAGCAGTTCTTTCTAAAACGAGAATTTTTAACTCCTTCACAACAGAGTTTGCAATAATGCAAGACCTTTTTCTGTGTAACTCACATTATTTTAATTTCAGTCTTAAATACAATAGCGAATTAACTTTTAAAACATAACATTTGTTGATGCAACAGTGGCACTTCTATTAATGGCAGTTACACAGCAAAAGAATCGACATCTAGTATGGAGTGTTTAAATATATTGTATTAGATATGGAACTTGAATAACATACGAGCAATAGCATAAACCGAGAGCTGTTATTTGCACAACTTACAAGTAAATTATCATCTTTTACAGTTGCATTTACTTCAAAAACAAAATTGTTGCTGAAAATCTCTACTATGGTTGAGAAAAGCCAAATTTTGAGTCTCTGCTGCTTTACACATTGTCTTACATGTATATCGAATTCAGTCTTTTTCAAATAATGATAGCTCAAGTGTAGATACTGTTAAGTGTGACATTCTGTTGTGATATAAATATACAGAGATAAGCAGCATATAGACAATCACAGCAATTTTCATATATTAATTTAGTTCCAGTTTATTAAGCTACATGCTTCAGCTCACATATAGAAGACTGTTTTGTAGGTGAGATGAAGTATGTAGCTTCATAAATTTCAAATTAAATAATATATGAAGATTGCTGTGATTTATAATACTCTCCTTACCTTTCCAGTGTAGATGCTTAGGCTGTGTTGTTGTTGAAAGGGAATGGAAATACAAGAAATTGCCTGAATGTAACTTGATATTAAATCCTGTTGATCAATCTTCATTTTAAAAACGGAATTGAAAAGAGGTCTTACTTCAGACCACAGCTACTGTCAAAGGCATAATGTATCTACTGATGACCACACTTAAAGACTTAAGACTTCCTGAAAAATGTAAACGTCAAACTCAGGGTCTCCTCTTCTTTCCTGGCACTGTTCCCAAAAGTCTAGCTTAATCTTAGAGCACAAGACATTAACTTGTATGATTTGAGGTTTCTGTAAGAATATGCATTCAGGTTGTGGTCTTCTTTGTTGTGACATTATGTGGTCTCACACATGTATACCAAGAGTGAAAGACACAGAATCACAAATTAAAAGGTCATAATCTTCAGGTACCTTGTTTTCTTGAATCTTCTTAATGTCTCTGAGGTCTCAGTGTGTAAACTGAGGTGATGGGTGAATGAAGGCATTTGCTGCAATCAGGTTGACACTTTTATGAATGTTGACTGGAAATGTTAAAGTGCTGATGCTTTCCTTAAGAAACTATGTCTTTTTCTAACTGGGACCAAGCAGGTATCATTGCAGAAATATCATGCGTAAACTAAGTTTTGTTGTTTTGAGTACAATTAAGTAGATGTGTACCACAGTTATGGAGAAATATGCCCTTACTTTCTTCAGCGTAGAAGATAAGATTATATCCTGAATGTGAAGGCACTAGTTTTGTCCAGAACATTGGGGCCCATTAACAAACCAACATGGTTAAATCCAGAAGGTATCACTCGTTGTAAGGGTGTACAGATGTCACTTCAGTTTTGTGACGAGCACACCAGGGGACAGCAGAGTCATGACATTTTTAAATTCAGGCAAATTTAGTGTCCTAGTGTGAGATCTTCAGGCACGCAGCCACATAACATGTTAAGTACACCAGTTGTTCCATATTCAAAACTTTGCTTATTAATGGCCAGGCACCCAACAACACATTATGCATTTTTCTTTGAATAGGTTATCTGCAACACAATTTTCATGCACTGCCTTTCCAACATTAATATCTTCTACAAATATTAGAGTGTTTTTAACCCACATTATGAATATGTAATGTGATAAGTTAAAAAAACAGACCAAATTATCTTGATGGCAAATATTATATTGGGTTAAAATTAAAATACCCTGTGTAAAATATATGTGGTATTTGCTGCTTATCTGAGGAACATATGCTTCGTGCCTGTGGAGAAATTAGTGCAATTCTCTGTGCATAATTGACATACACACAACGCAGATGTGTCACTACCCACACTACTGTACTGCAAGATAAAGACAGCCAGAAACAACAAAAGACAGAAGCTTCCACAGTTCAAAGTTACAATTTTGATGGGCCTCACCGTGCAGTTGTGTCGCACACAGTCGGGAAAGTACTGCGAGGCTGAGAACTTTCGCTTGATGACCACAGTAATACCTGACGTGATAGCTACTCCAGTATTCAGAATACCCCCTGCAGAGTGGTATAATGGCATGGGACAATACACTTTGTCATCAGGTTTCAGACCTAGTACATGATAAACACCAAAGCTCATCCAGCAATAACTGCAATAGAAATGGAGATTTCAGCTCAGAATCCAGTGATCTGCTGGCAATCAAGTTGAACCCTTGTTATTTATCTGAAATGATGATGCCCAGCTGAGACACTTAAGCACAGTCTTATGGCATCTATTTGAGCGTGGAGGTATCAGATGAAAGAACTGTTACACAGGCATAAGGCGTCGTAAGGCTCATGGATACGAGTAAGTATATGTTGAATCATATGTACTAAACCAGATGTTAATGAGGAAGTGTCCAAAAAATGGCTTTTTTAAAGAATTGTGAGGGGAATACTACTGGAAGCCATGAAGGGTTTCAGATGGAAAGTTTGGGGGGAAAACAATTGATTCCTGGCAGTTGCTTTAAAAAATACATAAGTAAACAAACAATATATCTCTTATAAAAATATTACTAATCATGCAGTATCCTTTGGACTCCAGTGATACAAGATTCAAAATTATGTTGTGAGAATTTTACCAGAAACGTTCTGTCTGTGTTGTATGTTGTGGAAGAACATAAATAGGCCTCTTAAATCATCATGAAAGAAAAAAAAGACAACAGTTACACAAATTCATCGTGTAAGTTTGAAAATTATCTTGCTTCAGTTATAAAATTGAACATATCAGTGTTATTACCACTGCCAGATCTTCAGTTGTGATGTTGGTATTTTCATTCCATGATAGAATGTTAGAACATTGCAGCTCTCAGATCTTACTGCAATTAACCCAATAAATTTAGTTTTTTTACTGTATATGCAGAATTGGACTGTGTAAAAAACTGAAGGAAGGCAACTCTGATCAAATATTGTGAGTACTGCAGGCAGGGAAGGTGAGAATAACTGCAAAAAGTGAGGACAAGATTTGAGGTTCTCAGAGTGGTGTGGCTGAAGAATCAAGCTGTCCAGGATGTGGCACGGTGTCACTGGGCAAATAAAACAGTATGATTCTGACAATGTCACGTCAGAGAGGTCTTGAGTTTTCAAGAAAGTTATTGACTGAGGCTGCTGCATTTACCTTTTCCATCAAAATAAGAGATACTTTTGCTGGGTTTAGACAAGTGTCAAATTAAGCTCGGTTTTTGTGGCATTATTTGAATGGTAATTCAACCTCTCTCAACATCAGGCACACAAAGTACATGTTACATCTCACAGTACAAACGTTGTTACTCATGTACTCTGTATTTCTATAAATAAAATAATAGTTTGAAATGAAGGAAAATTGAACATGGTTGAGTATTTTCAAGAGGGCGGTTCGGAACAGCATAAAATGGTTTTATTACTTATTTTTTACAGGGCCTGGTTAAAAATATATTTCGTTTACAAGACTGAGATGTTAGGTTGCCATCTTTTATGGTACATTAACCAGAATAAAAGAGTTTGCACATGTGTTAACAATTTGACTTCTGTTTGGAAAGTACCCAACTCAGATCTGAGCCAAGACTCCATCTACACTACTGAAATTAGAGATTTTCCTGAGTCCCTTCAAGCAGTTACTAGTACAGAACCTTAAATTATCCCAAGGCCAGTACCTTCCATGTTCTTATCAGTTCATTGTTCATTAATCTAGTACAGAACCTTAAATTATCCCAAGGCCAGTACCTTCCGTGTTCTTATCAGTTCATTGTTCATTAATCTTTCTGGAATTCATCACTGTGGAGTCTGAAATACTGACACCATGGTTAAAGAATGCACAAATAAATAAATAAACAAATAAATAAGAAACAAGTTCTAAAATATAACAGAAACTGTTTCCAGTAACTTTACAGAGTAATGTTCAAATGACTACACAAACAAGAAAACTCTGAAATACTTGGATATAATATTTAATACTTTCAAACTTTTTTTCTACACTATTCTGATATCCTGATAAAATTTTTGCCTCATTTGCCACGTGAAAGCAGAAGAAGAAATAAGACCTACCATTATATATTGCTTGAAACTACAGTCTTGAGGGTTTCTACACGCTATGTTTTCTTACCGTGAGTGAGAAATGATTGCTGCTTTAGGTAGACCTGTTGTACCAGATGTGTATATATAAAGTAGACGGTCATTATATCCTATTTTCTGATTTACAACTGGTGGAGAAGATGGTGCTTCATCTATTAGAGTTGTGAGATTCTTCTCTTCAAGCCCAATTGTTTCATTGTTTGAGACAGGACTCCATCGATATAATGCGATGTCAGACGGCAAACTGGATGAGACTTCCTTCACAGCTGAACAGAAAGAGAACAATTTCAGCATTGTTATGTCACAGTAATACTACGCATTTATTTAAAACACATAAAACCATTAGAATTAACCTATGTTTAGTTAACCATTTACACTCCCAAGTTAAATCCCATCTGCCATTTGCTGGTATTATTAGGAGCTCACCATATTCTCCATGTTAGCTGGGTAAGGGGTAATATTCTTCTTGCCAGATATTACTAGATTGATGAAATCAAGGACAGTAAGATGGTCAGGGCATATGGCACATATAGGAGAGAGGAAAAATGCATATGGGAATTTGACTGGAAAACCTGGAGGGAAGGGACTTCTTTTAAGACCTTTGCATGGGTGGGAGTATAATATTAAAATGGATCTTAAATAAATAGGGTGGAAGGGTGTGGACTGGATTAATTTGGCTAGTAATGGAGACAAGTGACAGGTTGTAGTGGACTTGGTAATATACTCTTTGGTTCCATAAAATGTGGAGAATTTTTGGAGTAGCTCAGATGCTACAAAGTGGTGAAGATGGACTGTACTGATGCTTAATATTTTGTGTCCAGAATATGGCACATAATATTATAATCTAGAGAATTAGTCAACAAACAATAAATTGATAATGTGTTGGAGACATGCTTAATCACTGAAGCTCTCAAGAACTGCCTCAAGATTGGTTACAGGTACTTTTAACTACACATCAGCAGTTATTTTCAGGAGACTAGTCATAAAATATTGGAGATTTGGGTAAAATGTTAAGTCTATTCAAGAGTTCTGAATTGAAGCCCGGATGTTTCCTGAGATACTTGAGTTTTCATTTCATCTGCATTACACACTACAGATACATTTTTTACTTAGGCTAGCATCAATCTAATACAGAGAAAATATTTTAAGGTATTTCATCCCCATTGTGCTATTGATCAAATATATATTTATATATGACATTGTGTATGACAATATTGAATAATATACATATTTAAAGAGAAATTAACTTTTCTGAAAAATTGGTCAAAATGCATTTTTGTATGAAAACCATCATATGCAAGGTAATGTAATTTTCACATGGGGTGTATGGTTGTTGTTGTTGATGTTGTTGTCGTCGTTGTCGTCATCATCATCATCATCATCATCATCATCATCATCATTATTGTTAACATTTCATCATCACATCATCTCTCTGTACCGATTGCTTCTAGAATTGCATGGAATTTTAACTCCATGCCTTCTGTGTATCTTTGTGATTTGATGGTTGTACATGTGGGCAGACATATATCAAGGTAGATGTATTTATTCAGTTTTTTACCATACACAACACAGTTATACTTCTAAGGTAACTAGTTTTTGCCTATTTACAGACCGTCATCAGATCTACATACAACAACACATGAAAGAAACTATACAGTCATCCATACAACATTAGAGAAAGAGATCTCTTACTTTACATAGGTGTATAAAACTGGTAAAAATCACGTAAGTCTATAACACTGGTTTTATTCACTCTTATATACTTATGAATTAAGAGATCTCTTTCACTAAGATTATATGGGTGACTACATTTAATTTCACATGTTCCTGTATATAGGTCTCATGATGGTCCACAAGTAGTCCAAAACTAGTTATCTTAGAAGTATAACTGTGTTGTGTATGATGGAACACTCAATAAACACACCTACTGATCTGAGCAAATGGGGCTGTGTCACCTAAAGGTTATATTAAGCCTTTGGCCCTGGAGATGGACATTCACAGTTTAGCACACCATTTATGTACAATGTGAATATTTTATGAACCAAGAAGAGTAACATTAGTAAATGCATGACGTTTTGTGGAGGAATAAACAAAGATGGTGAAAGTCTAAAAAAATAATTAAATAATATATTTGTTGACTAAATATATAAAAAGCGTATTCTGAAGAGGAGCGGTACGTCTGTCCTTTATATAGGATGCATGGTGCCTAAAGGTTAAAATAGTTTTTGTCTTTGACTTTGTATCGTATGCTGTAATTTCATATTTCCTCTTGTATTAACCTTTCCATAGCTAATGTTATCCCATTCCTGTCAGAAGAGGGAGTAGTTAATAGTCTGTAAAAAATATGTACCTTCTGTAAACTCACTACTGAAGATGAGGGCTTGACAGTTGCCAACTTTAATTGAATGAACTAAAACATTTAGACGCAGATTGTGATTTATAAGAGGTGTAATAACTCCAAGCTTTGATAATCCAAGCCAAATGCACACAAATTCCGGTCGGTTCTCCATCATGAGACCAATAGTGTCTCCTTTCTGGTAACCATGATTCTTGAATACATTGGCTATTTTATTGCTGTATTCTTCAACCTGGAAGAGAAAACCGGGATGTTTCAGATATATTTTTTGGACAGTGAGGCTAAGTTGAAAAACAGTGTCCTAATTAAGCAGTTTGAGTGTTGTTATCCTAAATGGGCAGACATGTCAGGTAAAATGTATGGTAAAACAAAATTTTTGTAAATGGAAGGGAAAGTCATATTTTTTTGTCCAGACATTTGAGACATGTTTCATTTGTGCAGACCAGCACAAATGAAAAACAATTGAGTGAACAGTTTTTCATTTGTTCATTATTTTTACAGAATATAAAAATTGAAGGGTTGTGAAAAATCAGTTTTGTGTGTCTCTTGTTATTATCACATATCCAGAACATAAATAAATACATAGTGTGCACAGTTTTGACCATTTTAACACTTCTATTTGAGATTTTAAAATGGTGTAATCATTACTGGGACCTCTGTCAGTGCCTGCTATAATACTATAAATCTGAATATTTCCTGTTTTATGACAGTGTGACAGTTTAACACATGTAAGAAATTAATTTTTTGTTTGTACTGGCTGCAGACATATTCTGAAGGCTTAATCCTGTGTGTGTGTGTGTGTGTGTGCGTGCGTGCGTGCGTGTGTGTGTGGTTTGTCTTTTCCATTGAAACTCTGTGCTTACAAGTTATGTGAATGTGTTTGGTGAAATGCACTTTCTGCATCATTTTGTGATTTTCAATTTTTAGCAGTTTTCTGGTAAGTATGGAAATGGTTAAGAAGTTTGTATGACCTGGAACATTATGTGATTATAGATTTACTGAGAATGGTAAAAGAAATTGAGAATCAACTAAAGATGCAACAATTTCTAACCTAAATTTTCATGCAAGCAGTGATTCTAAAAAAATAAATGAACATTTGTCAAAAGAGACTGAGATGAATAATTTTGTATAAATGAGGTTGCCTAGAGCTTATAAATGTTTGCATTAATATAGGCTGTTGTCTAAATTAGTGCAAGTTTAAAATGTAGTACTTGTGGCAGTACAAACGGTTGATATTTATTTTTACTTCTATGGCACTGTCACTGACTCAAAAAAAAAAGTATATATATATATATATTTATTTACTGCAATTGGGTTGTTACCCAGTGGCAGTGGTTGTTTTACATGTAAACAAAACATGAAATTGGTTACTACTAGATTTAAGTCAGGAGGCCTACATGAGAAGCATGTAGTGGCAACTTGGAATCTTGGGAACCATCACCATAACAGTGAATGATGGTTGAATAATGGCTGATGAACTAGAAGTGATTTGGAAGGAAGCAGTTAGGACTTAATCAAGTTACTGTCCCAGCATATACCTGGTGGTAGTGATGAAAATGTCAGAAACCTCAGTCAAGAGAGCTGATGTTCTGATCAAGATGTGAAATGGACATCTCCCAAATACAAATGTAGAGCAGCACCTTTACCCACCAGCCCTCTTGGTAGGTGTAGACTGTTTCAAAATTAGTGAATGCAGGCTTAGGAAGGATGGAGTAGCAACAGGAGTTACTAAATGTGTGAGGTGTGGGTTTGAACAAACCATCAGTAAGGTCGAAGAGTAAAAAAAATTGCCATGGTCTTAGTATGAGATGTACACTCAGCAGTGAAGAAACCTGCATGTGCCTTGGTGTTCAGGAACATCTACTCTTTCCCCAGAATGAATTTGAATTGACTGTTTGAACACCTAAGAGAAAGATATGATGAGAGTAATGGAAAATGTAGCAAATGACACTAATGAATTGAATGTTGGAAGCAGTGACATCACTATAGCATCAGACAGCCTTTGCAAAGTTCTGGAGACTCATAGTTCCCTAAGGGATACTGTCACTGTAAATGCATTACTGTGTGATGGTAATTGGTATTGAATGCCATACATTGTACTATACACATAGCCAGGGAGGCAGTAAAGATAAATGGCATGTGCCAAAGCAATCACCCTGGTTATACTGGAAGTATGGAGACATACAGTATGTTCACAGCTTTCAAGAGATCTGAAGAGGTGTATCGTAAGATATTACTTGGGTGCTGGGGATTCTAGACTTAATTTAAGTGAATAAAATATTTATGAAACTTCATTTAAAGAGTAAGGAATAATGAATAGACTACAATGGGGAGGGAGAATGAGTTCGAGAAATTCAAATATTAATGCCTTAAAAAACACAAAAACAGCAGTTGTGTGAGCTGGTATAATGATGTTTTACAAATACTGTGGTTTGACCATAAGGGCAGATGCTAATTCTGATGATGTCAGAGTGTTGAAAAAGGGCATAAGGATGGTTTACTTCAAAAGATTTGGTGCAGATGAAAACCATAGTGTACTGTATGCTCTAAAGGTGCAGATATCTTATATCAGTGCAGGTTACTGGTGAATAGCAGTATACAGAAATGTACAATGCAAGTAGTTATTCTGACAAATCAATCTCCAAGAACCTCGGTTACATAAGTCTGCTTGGAAAATATTTGCATACAATCAGAGTTTTAAGAGCTGCATTTAGCAAGAAAGACCAGAAAATCTTTTTTTTGCAGAATTACAAACTTTGCAGACAGACATAATGGGTAAGAATTGCTGATTTTAATGTCAGGGTAACAAATTCAACATAGTGCAATATTTGAGGTTCTGGCATTGGTGTTTCTGAAGAGTCAATCCTTCTTACTCAGCAGCACAACATAACATCCAGATGGCTTGCAACTTAAGCAGAATACAATATGATGACACTTGGTATCAACACAGATGATAACATGAAAGAACAACTAATAGAAGTTGATGATAAATTCATCACAAGAGCAGAGTAGGATGTCTAACACCTCACCAAAGAAGCTAGGGTGGAAAAGGAGATGCTAGGAGCTAGGAGGGGGAGGAGAAAGAAAGGAAGAACCAGAATATTTATGACCCAGAAAGGTGTCCAAGTTTAAGAAAGGATACTGAATAAATCTTATTTCACATTTAATTACACTTTTCTCAGGAATTATCAAAATTATACTATCGAAGTTTTCCTTGAACACTACCTGCATATGTACAAGAGTATAAATAATGTCATGTTTAAAGTTATGCACAAATACCCTGACTCAGTCAATTTTACCTACTAAAACTTCTGTCAAGTGGAAAAAATTTTAACTTGTGCATAACACGTGTATTTATTTTCTCAAACTCACTGCTCATAGCACATTCTGAAATTTAGCAATCATGATTTCTGTCATATATCAGAAAAATATTTCCTTAGTCATAACCACAGACTGAAATATTTGACAATGTGCTTGAAATGTAATTTTTACAATATGTTATTTAATCAACATATTTACATTATGGTTATTATGAGGCATGTTCAGTAAGTATGGTTCCCTGCCTTGTAACTTTTGTGTTAATCAAGTACTCTTTTTGTGGTTGGAAGTAGCACTTGTAGTAGTGGAAATATGCAACCGATGATGCAACAGTCAGGCACATACTGTTGTGTGGCTAAGTTGATATGCCGTGGTAACAACATTGGAAACTTAGTCTCATGAAGATGCTTGTGTGATTTTATTTTTGTGGGCCAAACATGTCTAACTAAAATTAAGACTAAAGAACACAATAATAGACAAAACATTAACATATGCATTAGAAACTTGGACACTAACAGAGATAGAAAGCAATTGAACATTTTTGGAAGGAAAGTTTATAGAAGAATTTTAGGCCCAGTATGTGACAATGAAAAAGAAAATTGGTGGATATTAACCAATAAAGAAATTTATGCAAGTGTTAAAAACTCTACTGGAGTAGAGACAAGAGGTTAAATAGATTACGTTGGTTTGGGCATGTACAGAGAATGCAAGAAAACAGGATTCCAAAAAGGGTATTATATATGAATTTGGGAACAACAAGATTGAGAGGTAGACCAAGAAATAGATGGCAAGATGAGGTGTTGTAAGAAATCTCTCATTGCATATCCTTTATATGTAAATACTAGGGTGATTTAATTGTTGTTGATCCCTAAAAATGAGTGAAAAAAGATGAAGTGAAATTGTTGTGTTAAATGTTTGTTATTTTGTCAGAAATTTTAAGTATTGTGTATTCTGTTTTCTCTACTGTGGCACCAAAATTCCACACAACTTGCTGTCTGTTAGTTTTTCTCTCACAAAGTTCTGGTTCCATTGCCAGTCTTCATTGCTCCGTGTCTAAGATACTCAAGTTCAGATGAACACCAATGAAGGTACTGTCTGCTAGAAACTAGGTTTATATATAGCCAATTATTGTTTCCAAAATTTGAAATAGGCTACTTGAAATTTTTTGCTGAATAATATGGTTGATTAACATGATAAATTCTGACATGCTCAAGGACTCCTTTCTAATGATTCATTCCACCAATATGCCAAACACGTGTATTTCTTTTTTATTAATCAAACAAAACAGATTTGTGTGAATGTCATCCTCACAATGCAGGCTGTGTAGTAGGAGGTATTTGTACAGTGGGATGTATATATGAAATAGTATGTCCATTTTAGATTGTACTCATAATATCTACCTGAGCAAATGTCCATTCTCTGTCTTCAAAAATGAAGCATATTTTATTGGGATGTTTTGCCACTCGTTTGCGGAAAATATCGCTGATGTTTAGGTCCTGCCTTTGATGGGATTGTACTTGTATCATCAGTCCAATATATCGACTTAGTGCCCTGGAAGAGAGAGATTGTTGGTGAATGGTCTGTACAGTCTGTGATAACCTGTGCAAGCCATAAAATAAATTTCATAAGTTGAACTCTTTTTTCCAAGACTTGAAAAATTTCATTTTTTGAAGTTTGGTTGTTGTATAAAATTTTTTTGAAATTTTTGGGAATATTCATTGATTATGTTATGTGGGAACTGTCAGTTATTTGTACTACTTGTACAAATGAAACTTTAGCGCTGACTATGCTTTATAACCACATTTCTGTTTTGGTGGAAAGAGTATCTGGTCCCTCATAAAGGCAACAGTTTTTCTTTTATCCACTTAAGCGCTATATTAAAATAGGTCATTAGTCGTGTTGTTGTGCTTTCTGCCTCACTACAACTTTCATATAATGTGTTGTGTATTTCCAAGTGCACAGAACACTCGAAGTATTCGATTGTACCATGTGCACTGTGTGCTACTCATATCTCACTAAATGTTTCACAGCATAAAAAGTGCAACATGGACTGTGAAATGCTGTTAGTACTTCCATGACCTTAAAGGCCAGTTCATTTATATTCTTCTTTTTTTTTATGTTATACTATATCGTATTTCTTTTTGAGTTGATATATGATAAATGGCAGTAATTCAAAGACACAACTCTTTATTGTTTTAAGTTTGTAAAATGATAAGAGAAGTTATGTTCTGGCATCCGCACTCAGCATATGCATGCAGGCAATAAACTGATGTAGCTAAACTAAGTTATTGTGTGCAGTTAACAAGTTTTTGCAATCGTCTGTGTAACATGGTCAATACATTGTAAATTCCATGTGCTGGATTCATCACAAGGTCATAAAGATGTATGGAACAGTGGAAGTTTACTTCACACATTCTTAACATGGGCATTAGATGGAGATCAGCCAGCTTCAAGCGTGATCTGCTTGACGTATGGAGAAAAATGTACTTTACCCTTTGGTTACGAGGCATTGCTGGACATTGTGGACAGTAGTAGAACTTCTTATCTCTGCCTGAGAAATTAAAGCTAGCTGCTTGGTCAAACATTCCTTTATTTATCCACTATGCCAACCGAGTTATCCTGAGAGCCAAACGTAATAACATATCAATAAGAAACAGAACGTGATTGCTGGTGTCCATTATATTATGTGGAAAACCTAAATTTTGTAAAATCCCTGTGAACGCCATAGAGGCTTAGGGGAGAGTGGAGGCATATCTCCACTCATTTATAATCTTGAACTGGAAGGATATGAGTGGTCAGCTACACGCCATGGCCACATTCCCTTGGGAGAAAGCACCAACAGGACCCATTCAATAGGGGGGGGGCGGTGGGTTGGGTGGGCCCCAGAGCCGGTCTGGACCCCTGCCCAGAATCTAAGCGTGGTTTGTAAAGGCCATAGCTTAATCAGCATGCCGACTACTTTATCTGGGATCGCGTAGTGAAACTTAATTTTTACAAAAGCAGACGATGCGACGTTTCTTGTGATAATTACGTCACCAAAGAGATCAACTGCTGTTACAAGGTTAAATCCGCGCTGTAAAAAACAGCATGTTACGTAATATCAAGCAAACCCTCGGACTTGGAAGGAGAGGAGGCTGCAGAAGATCGCATAATGAGGAACGTAATGACTTAACTAACTCGACGGAGCGGCGTACTTCTTGAGAATCTGACAGTTTCTCAGCTAATCAAGAAATTTTAACGAACCCGAAAGTTCATTACGGAATTCACAAGAGTCCCTATCCTGAGCCAGACCAATCCAGTTCGTGCCACCCCATCCCCCTTCTTGAAGATCAGTTTTAATCCCACCTACGTCTAAGTCTTCCAAGTGGTTTCTTTCCCTCGGGTCTCCCCCCCCCCCAAAAGTATGCATCTTTTCTCTCTTCTATACGTGCTATATGCCCTGTCCATATCATTCTCGATTTGATCACCGTCATAATATTCGGTGAGGAGTACGGGCCATAAAGCTCCTCATTATGTAGTCATCTCCACTCCCTTGTTACCTCCTCTCTCTTAGGCCAAAATATCGCCCCGAGTTCCCTGTTCGTGGACATCCTCAGCCTATATTCCTCACTCAGTGTGAGAGACCAAATTTCTCACCTCAAGAAAACAACAGACGAAATTATAGTTCTGTATAATTTAATGTCTGCATTTTTGGGTAGCAAACTGGAAGATAAGAGATTCTGCACCCAATAACAAGAGCAATCCCTGACTTCCGTCTAACCTTACTTTGTTCTTGACTTAAGTTTATAAAATCAATAATGAGATATCTGGGCATGTGTTACTTATGAGAGATAAGAGAAAAGCCTACAGATTTTGGCGAAGAAACCTGAAGAAACGAGACCCCTTGGAAGTCCTGGCATACATGACGTTACAATTAAAATGGGTCTTAACGAAGTAGTATTGGAGGTTATGGAGGGATTTATCTGGCTCAGGATGGGAATAAGTGGCGGGCTGTACTGTACACGGCAATGGACTCCGGGTTTTATAACATGCTGAGGAATTCTTAGCTTGTGAATGACTCAGAGCCGCGGAGTTACTAGAGTTAGGTTCTTGACGCAGGCGAGAGATACATCGTCAGCAGAGCGTCCTGAACGACTGTTTGGCCCAACGAACCACCTATTTAGGGGATACGAAGGGCAAAGCGGCCGAAAAGTGAAGGTGACCACCTACCTGCATCTAGAGACTCTTCCGTGTGTTTGCATAGGGTGCACAGGAAAAGTTTGACAATTTTAGCCTTTCATTTATACTGTGTTCCAAACCTCAGACTGCCTTTGAAAAGTTCACCATCAAAGTTTCCGCGACAAACGAGGAAGACATTTGCATTTGTTTATCAGACGAGTGTCTTGTCTTGACATATTTAGCATTTGTCTTTGGACTCTTTTTTTACAAACAATTTTTTCTTAGAACAGAGCCAAAATAATTATAAATAATGAGTTCATAACGAATTTTGGACTGGGCTAAGTATATTCGTTGGCCGGGTAGCTCAGTCGGTATAGCGACTGACTACGGGCTGGACGATCTGGGATCGAATTCCGGTGGAGACAAGATTTTCCGCCCGTCCAGACCGGCCCTGGGGCCCACCCAGTCTCCTGTAAAATTGGTACCGGGTTTTTCCTGGGGATAAAGTGCGACCGGGGCGTGCTGCCCACCACTCACCCCCTTCTAGTGTCGCGGTCATGGAAGAGTAGAGCTATACCTCTACCCACCATCTGGGCCACACCGGGCCTGTAACGAGAACACTTTACCTTTACTAAGTACATTAATTCAAATATGGAAAATTTTCTCATTTATGCCTACATTTAAAGAAATGTTAAATTTTTACAACGTGTTCTCAAATTTCAGGAATGCTGAAACGGTACGGTCCGGACTTTTGGAGGAAGCTTTTCATTAAGGTAAATGAAGAGTCCGTCTTCTCAATTAAGCACAACGCTTTTAAAATTATACATGACTGGAGGTATAGTTCCACCCATTCCTAAACTCAAGACTAAATGGGGGTGAGTGGTCAACTGCACTTCCCGGCCACTTTATCCCCCCCCCCACCAAAAAAAGAGCCCCATGTACCCATTGAATAGGGGTGGAGAGAACTCCAGAGGCTTCGGACAAGAGAAAAATCTCTTGCCCTTGTCGCTAAATACTGAAGAATATTTAGGCTGAAATGAAAGACCTTTATATACAGCGCTTCGCAAAATAATGAAGTTCGTTATTGCAGAGCCTGCTGATAGTGTAATATATAAAAGGGGTACGGCATATTCCTATATTTACGTTTCAAGTACACTGTTTGCGTGAAAGTCGGTCTTACGCTGCATCGCATAAGCGAAGTCGAGTTCTCGCGAATACGACTGAATTCGCCCGAAGAAGTACGTAGTGCCTAGTGTGGGATACAGCGGGACTCCTACGTCAGTAATGGGTTCAGCCATAGGGATACACTTTTCCAGAAAACGAATTTGTAAAGTCCGCTGTTTTTGGAGTAAACTGGGCAATCTTCGGTGAGCCGTGTGTTTCGCTTTGTTGCTTTAACTATGTCGTAATGAAAACCCTGTAGTTTTAACGTGAGTTTTCACGTACATAGACAATAGCAGCGTACTGTGTTATGGCAGCTGATCAGTTGTTTCCAATTTTCGATTCCAGGCAGGGCAGAACAGTTTTTCTGTTTTCCAGAGGCTCCAGACCTTTTCTCGTGCTCACCCACTGGGAAAGGAGGGCGCTTTGCCGTTGGGTCATGCAACCTCCAGTTAGTATCGGGGTTAAGAACGAGTGAAGCCATACTTCCACTTCCTGCCACTTGTCATTATGGCATGCTGAGGGTTGACTTTAACTTTGCTCGTACAGCTCAGCAGACCTTTCTATATGTAACAATATTCGCAGAAGTTTATTCATTTGTTGCACTTCGGTATTACGACCGAGACCCCGCCAGTGAACAGTTTTAGAGGTCAACTTACTTACTTACTTACTTACTCCATGATGCAGAGTCCTTCTTGAGAAGCTAACTGGTTTGCAGCTAGTCAAGAAATTCCCCGGAATTTCACGGAACCAGAAGGTTCATTACCGCACTCACAAGCGTCCGCCAACTATCTCTATCCTGGGCCCGCCCAATCCAGTCCATATACCCACATCCCACCTCCTGGAGATCCATCCTAATATTATCCACCCATCTAC
>Ga0123354_10005809_pt1 | contig 18099 bp, 14 predicted proteins | sample TergutLab28metaG_2_FD_97872 | JGI IMG/M metagenome (GOLD analysis project Ga0123354, IMG submission 97872) | Labiotermes labralis P4 segment gut microbial communities from Petit-Saut dam, French Guiana - Lab288 P4 | ecosystem: Host-associated > Arthropoda: Insects > Digestive system > Gut ...
AATGATAATGATAATAATAATAATAATAATAATAATAATAATAATAAATGAAATGAAATTCTGTTTCTTGCTGTTCCATTACAGGCAGGTTTCACTGTATTACAATGAGTTAACTAGTCATTGTCCACATTTTCATCACTAGAAGAAAAGTTTTATTCATGATCTTCCTCGCATGGGAAATTGTCTTACAGCACTTTTTGAACCCTTTGACAGTGGATTAACCTAAGTGTCATTCTAAGCACTCGTAATACACTGCCCAAGCAATGCTTCAGATGGTGTTTTTATGTTCCCTGCTGGTATTAGTGGGCAGTTCCCAGAATGGAGCCATTTCCCACAAGGCAACATAGTCACTCTTCGTATGGTTTCTTCAACAGATTTAGAAGTTCAAGTTTTAACTTCCTCTGTTGAGTTACTCTTGAAAGCATCTGAAACTGTCATTCCTCATTTTGTTAGAAGGGCCCTTGGTCTTCTCTTCAGAATGACAAGTGTTGTCAGTTTCTTGCCATCAGCCAAAACTAAAAACATCTATGTTAATGTCAGGTTTTCATGTTGTTAATTTAACAGGTACCAATTCTGATTCTTTGCATATCAACAAATATTTGGATTTTTTCTGCATTACTCACTTTCCCTAAGAAGTAATCATGTTTTCGGTGTGCATTAACCTTTTGACGCCTAATGTCAACTATAGTGGTCGTACCGCACCACTAACCTCTAAACGTTGCATTTTATATATTTATTCAACAAATATAGGCACTGAATATTTTAAACATGGTATATACTCTCTGTTTTTTTCTCTTCAAAATGCAGTTTGTTTCATAATTCTAACTTATTTGGTTCCTGTATTATTCACATTTTATATACAGGTTGTGCTAAAATTTAAAAAAATAATTCCGGCGCCAAAAGGTTAATTATATAGTGCAAGTATACTGTTAAATTTTATGTTTTGCTGCCCATGCATCCTGGTACAACTCTGGGTAAATGACCAGCTTGATGCACAATTACGTTATGTAAAGTGTTTCGAGCAACACTGTGCTCATTGTAGGAGGTCGAATTGTATTAGTACATCATCTGGTATAGTACTTTCAGTAAGAGACCGTCCAGTGTGCAGGTTGAGAAGTTCCTTCTCAACCTGCACACCGGACGGTCACTTACAGAGAGTACTATACCAGATGCTGTACTAATAAAATTCGACCTGACGATGAGCACAGCGTTGCTTGAAACATGTACAGGATTATAATAATAAACACTTTATATAATGTAATTGTGTATCAAGTTACTCATTTACTCAGAGTTGTACTGTTAAGTTTTAAAAGCAGCCATTTGGAAGCTTTTGCTCTGAAAATGGGCTAACAGTGTTATGATGCTTAAGTCATACTGCCCAGCCATTATGGGCTTCAAATTCTTGCTGTTGAATCTTCAGGACTTAGGATCTTCCAGTACCTCCATTCTTATTGTCTGCCTCATAACAGGAATGCCATTTTTACATTTTTCTAACACAAATTCTAGAACTTCTGTGTTATTGGCAGTGAATTTCCCTTGCTTCAGCCCACAAAATGGGTATTTTTGAGTTGAACTTGAACCCTTTAACAATGGTTCATTGTGTTTTGTGCAGTGTTGTACACTATTTCCATGACATTGAATTTGCATGCTGTGAAATAGTTGTTGATTTCTTCTGCATGTTTAATTTGTTAATTTAACCTTTTGGCGCCGGAATTATTTTTTTTAATTTTAGCACACCCTGTATATAAAATGTGAATAATACAGGAACCAAATACGTTAGAATTATGAAACAAACTGCATTTTGAAGAGAACGAAATGGAGAGTATATACCATGTTTAAAATATTCAGTACCTATATTTGTTGAATAAATATATAAAATGCAACGTTTAGAGGTTAGCGGTGCGGTACGACCACTATAGTTGACGTTAGGCGTCTAAAGGTTAATATTAGCATCATATCTGCAACACATTGAGTTTGGTGTCTTAGATGCTTTGTATCTTCCCTTTCAGCACAATAACCTATGACTTTTAATAGGTTAAAGAATTCCTCACTTCACTAATCTGACTTGAAATGAGCTGCTGGCTTATCAGTAATGAAATCAAAAGTATAAAAATTAAGTGTAATTATTGTAGCAGCTGTGTAATTCTTCACTTAGGTGCAGCATATGCAGAAACACTCACCATATTAACAGAACATGTTTAAGTGTGTGGTTACATGGCCATCCCTCATATTTCTTATGATGAACTGGGGAAAAGTTCTTGTGTTTTGTGCACACATTTACAGTAAGTGGGGCTGATGTGGTGGTGCGGGTGTAGTTATTCTTACACGTACATGTTGATGCATTATGTTACAGATGATATATGGTACCGTGCTATGTGCCTTGACGATCAGTCAGAAAGAGAGAAGAATGTAATATTCTTAGATTTTGGCAATATGGCATTTGTTGAAAAGGAAAATATTCGTAAGATGATAAAAGACTATGTTGAAGCTCCTGCTGTTGCAGTCATGTGTTCTTTAGAAGGTAATAATTTTTGGCTTTCTTCTTTAATCCTTTGTTTGTGATGCTGATGTTGACACTAACATGAACATATCAGTGTTTCATGAAGAGGAGGATATTTCTTGGTTCATTTATTTCATTAGTAGTGAATTTTTCTTGACCAGCTTTAGGGTCAAGAGATTCTCTCTTCCAAACCTTCCAGACATTATTGTGGCCCACTGAGCCTCTTATTCATTGGGTATGGGGGTAAAGTGGATGAGGCATGAAGCTGACCACTCACTTCCATCCAGGGCCAAGGTTAAGAATGAGTGGGGCTATACCTCTGTACTCTCCCTGTTTGCCTTCATTGCATAGACAGGGATTTTTAAATTTTTTATTGTCTCCAAAAGTGAAATCATTACTGGTTGCACATTAAGAATTTGCCAAGATGACATATGAAGTGCAACAGTGACGCTGTGTAAATAGATATTTGTGCTTTTTGTGATACATGTTGAATATGTTTAAAGAATGATGTGTCACTTTTTTCAGGACTTGAAAATGCTGATGAGACACTGAAGAATCGTGTTTGTGAACTGGTTCAGGTGAACCAGATTTACAAGGTACGGGTTAAATCATGCCCTGATCCTGGAAGTTATGTCATTGAGTTTCCTCATGTTACAGAAGCACTCGTTAAGGAAAACCTGCTTCCTTCTGGTGAGTCACACTTTAATGAAGTAACCTGTTTTGTTTTTCCTCATATTCACCCTTTTCATTTTTATCAAGTGGCATTTGAAGGGTGCATGGATTGACTGCTGGGATTTGAATTTAATGTCTCCAGTTGTTAGCATCTATTCCTGTGAAGACTAAGTTTCAGATGTCATCCCACAGACTGATTTTCCTGGTTTTTCCATATGATGGTCATTTAAGTTTCTGCACTCTGTAGTGATAAATTATATTTTGAAGAGGACTTGGAGTTCACAACGCTGCTGTTTTGTTAGTGTGCATTTGTAGGAAACACCAGTTGTATAAACTAAGAAGTCTTTAGAAAGCACTTTTTGTGGTCACACTACAATAAAGCTGCTCACAGAGAAGAGTTCAGAATGGGTACACTTTGTTACATACATTTGTAACTGCTGTACATAAGTACAGTTGACCAATGGGAAAAGGATGCACATGAAAGACTGTTGCCTGCAAATGCCAGTTTTGCCATATAAACAATACCCCCCACCACAATTACTAGCTGATGCAAGAAAAGGGATAGTTTTGAAAGGCAAGCCTCACCTTTGATTCACAGATTTAACAAAAAAGTGTACATGGTAATTGGGTAAATACAGTAGTTCACTTGACATCCATCACACAATATAGAATTTAAATTAGTATACTGCTACCATTAGTTAAATGAAGCCCCCAGACATCTAATCCTGTCATGCATCTAATTCTTCTTTCAGAAAAATAAAGGGAAGATGGAGGTCGGAAAGGACTGCAGACAGACGGTGGAATGGAGTGTTCATAAACAGTGTGCATTTCCCATATGATTTGATTCACAGAATCATGGGATCTTGAGTGTTACCATCTATCTTGTACTGAAAAGTCTGTGTAATGTAATGTCTTGCAGTAGCATTTGTTATGAAGACTCAGTCAAAATGCTCTTCACTGGCTCACCATTGGTGCAAAGGGAATTTGGTAATCAGTATTGTATGAAACCCTTTCATGTCACACACATTGACCAACTGTGTCACATGGGTGTGTCAAAAGGATTGTTGTTTTACAGTCGTTATGTTTTATACACATTCAGTTCACTCAGTACGCAGTCTTGCCATTACCATTCCTTGAAGTTAGATAAATTGCTGTTATTGATAATTTGTGTGAAGAGTATCTCAAACTGACATATTCATGCTCTGGATGCAACATTCTTGTGGAATTTTTGGCATTCTGATGGCATGTTGGACACACATCCACCACTAAATGCATACAGGCAGGTCTTGTTTTATGCCTGAGTTACGTTCCCGAAAATGTCATGCAAATTGAGTACAGAATTCCCATTTAAAACAATGCGGGTTAGAGGATTGACACCTTCACCCTGTGTAGTGTATGCCTGTAACACAATTGTACATACAGACGTGTAGAGTATATATGTACTGTGTGTATAGGTGTATATACATTTATATACATATTTATATATTAGTAATGCAGTAAAACACTTATCAGCTGCCACAGTGCCAACAGAAACAGTTTCTCTGGTCATTTTAATTTTATTAAAATGATGTCTTTGTGAACTTGCTAAATGAACCTGTACTTAAACTGAATGGTTTGGTATTATCATCATCATCCTTTGATGAATTCTCATAAATTTAAAGAGCTTCCGCTTAACCACAAACTTACAGGCACATGGCACTGATTTTGATCTTCAAACAATGTACTCAGAATCTATTTCCATATGTTCAGTAGTACACCTTGAATAACAAATGCTTGCAGTACCCACTTTTGTTCCTAACTTAGCAGTTATGTAATTCTTCCAGCAATATCACAAATTGTACATACACTATTATGAGCAATCCTAATATCGCAACGTATGTCAATAATTCGTTCACTCCTTTGAAGTTGAATTATTACGTCCAATTTCTCCTTAAAAGCGATTGTCTTTCACCAGTTTTTCATTGCGGTTTAACTAGGCACTGTAAATTCATGTTTCTTACTCATTTTGGTTGAAGGAAACTAAATGATCGATGTGATATATTACCAATATAATCGATCCATACATCTGACTGATGGTGTGACAGTGACGACACTTTCTGCTGGCCACATACAGAAATCTGTGCAGCCACATACCAGTTATGCCAAAATGCATTAAAACAAAAACCATAACATAAATTCAAGAAGTGGTGTAAATTTACAGGTCACATTCCAGTGAAATCCCACAAGTTCACATGTAAAACGAGATCTGCCCATGTAACTGTAGGTCTGCTGTTGCTAATGACTGTAATGCTACCAAACATGGTGCCTTCCCCCCCCCCATGTTTGAATTTAGACAGAGGACATAATGGTGTTGATAATGGTATGATGAATAAAATTGTTTAGTATTTTTTCATTGTGTCAAGTGAAGTACTGCGCATTTAACCTTTTAATGACCCTGACATAATAATTTGTGTGTGGTTCAGTGTACACCCACAGGCCAAGGCCATATATGCTTGCAAAACATAAAAATAATTTCTCCCTGCTGCATATTTGTATACAATTTCCCCACCCCACATGTCAAAGCTTCATTTTTACTTTGTTGCTTATGGATAAGCTTAGTGCAGTGGTGGCCAGCTAGGCAAGCTGCAAAGGCTCCACTGTACAAGGCAAGCATAAGAGCTATGCATTTACACACTAGAACATTTTTTTCTCACTTGATGAGCCTCCTTTCTTTAGAAAATATTGTCCATTGTTGTTCACTCTCAGCCTCATGGCTGTATTAGTACAAACATTTTTACATATTATTGATGTTTGCATGAGTTGCATGTTAATGGTATTATCTGATCTGAATACAAGTATGAACTCATGCTTTATGTATCATCTGAAATATTCATTTATTTCCATGTACTACCTGAAATATTTCAGTATGTTATAATTTAGAAAAGTGTGTATTAATTTAATGTTTGCAATAGTTTGGAGGCATTAAAAACTTTTTCAAGAATACGCTACACCGTATTTCTGTGGTTATATTTAAGACATAACTACAAAGATTACTTGTTCATTTTTTGCTTTGTGTACTGTGTAAATATGTTACATTCTTTTCCACCTGACCATTCTAGGCTGTGTATGCTGCTTTCTTCTCAGAAAGGAATTAATTTATGAAACTTTGTGTAACACTTTGAATATGTAGTGATGTCTGAAGTGCTTTGAAGGATATAAAATTATGTGTGAGACTTTTTCCTTAACAGTTCATAAATTCTTATTGGGGTTTGCATGTTCTGAAGAAGGTAAACCTCAATATCATCTTGCACCATCATCCAAATTGTTCCCAGCAGATGTAGACACAGCAACCATAGATACATACATCCAAATACCAGGGAAGTTTGTGATGGATTACACACTGCACGTAATTTAGGAATCACGTGGTCATTATGATTCTTCAAGTTCAAATGCAAATTAATTTGTAAACCAAGAAATTTTATGTTTAGTGACGCTTCTGTATATTTTTCATTACAGCCAGTACTCGGTGGATAATGTGGAGAATTATATGATATAAATGTTATTGTATTTGTTATATGTCATTCATATTAGACAGAACCATGTTTGACACTGAAGAGAAATTATAAACATTTTGACTATAAATTATGGCACTAGTATTTTCAAGTATTATTGGTTCGTATAAGGTATATTTATTCTTGTAGGAAGGTCATGTATATGCACAGTGGAAAGTAAGGGTTATAAGAATTGGCCTTTGTGGTATGCATGTTTTAGGGTTTCCCAGTCAGAAAAAAAAATTGAATATTGTTATATGATTTTATTTCAGTGACGTGCTTCGTGTCAGATTGGTTATGAACCAGTATGCAGCTGTTTCTTGAATGCTATGAAAACCTAATTTAGGTACGAGAATTTCATTATTATGTAGTCAGATGCCTTGGCTAAATATCACAAAATTCCTCCAACATGCCTTTTTGGTTAAGAGAATTGAATGCACTGTATGTTAGTTTGTAGGTAGCATTTTTATTATAGTATATACCTTTCCTGAAGTCAGATTGCTCTAGCACCAGAATACTGTTAATATGTAAATGTGAGCTGAACTAATTGCTCATAACCTTTTCAAGTGCTGTGGTGGTATCTTGTAGTGGATTCCATGGAAAACATCAGGGCCCGACTTTACATGACAGTCCACGACTGACAACTTAATAAACATGTGTATGGAGGAAACAAGCTGTGGGTTCGTGACTAAGTACTGAGTAGCATTGCCTAGCATTAGGCCTTGGATAGAACTATAGGTAGTAATTTGTAGATTAGGTGCATTCTCTCTCTTTAAAAATTAACTTTTGATTTACTGCAAATTGTATTTCATGAAATTTCCTGGAGTAACCCTATACATGTTCCTTCTGGACCTGACTTCACACAGGGGTTCAAAGCCTCAAGGCCAATTGGCACCAATTCACACACTCAGTAGGTTACCACAATGAGATGGATCCAACCTGACACAGTGTGGACCAACAAAATGACGATAATGACAGAAGCCACTAGGCTCATAAATGATGACCACAGCTTCTTAACCTCTGGCTGACAGTCTCCCCCAGCAAGTGTCTTCTGTCCCCCTAATCGCCATTCCGGTTTTTTTGGGAGGTGGGAGGGGGCTGGCCACACACTTGGTTCTGTTTCCTCATATTAATACTTGTGGTTACTCTGTCAGAAGCCCGTTGACATCAGTCTTTTATGACCTGGTCTGGTCTTCTTACAAGAAGCTACACATTCTGCTGAATATATGGATATCATAACTGCTGCAAAAGTTAGGGCAGGCAGGCAAATTGTGGTCAGTGACCCAATCTCATAGTGTACGGCATTACGCAAGTGTTTTTAAAAAACAGATAATATATCAGCAGCTCATTTGTCATGCACGGTCTTCTTTTTTATACAGTGGTGTCATAGTGGATATTTCTGTCTAGTCAGGGAGAGCACCTGTGTATGTTGAGTGATTACAAATATAGCATAATGGGTGACTAATGATAGATGTGCAAGTTTTCAAAATTCTGCTTGTTGATTAATCATAACCTGATGAATTTTTGATTTGAGAAAATTTGTAACACTTTTCATCTCCATATTGGTGGTTAAAGACAAGAACCAACCTGTAAGGTATTCTCTACAGGAAAACATTTTCTGTAAAGCATCAGAGGACTGCATATTTAGTGCCACAAGAAATGTTGCATGTTTCTCTCATGTTCTCCATTTGTGGCCCCTCAAACCTCCAACAGCATTGCTTTGACTGGAGAGTGGCCCAATAAACCCCAATTTTTCATTTTAGGTGTCACCAACATGCGTGGCTCTTTGGTATGGTTTTTGGTGTCTTGCCCCAGTGGTCTCTCAGCCCAGATCAAGGGGCAGATGATTATGCCAGAGACCGCTGATGGGTTCATAGCCTCAGTCAGTGCTCTGTGTTCCCTCAACAGGAGTGGGGGTAAGAGATTTGACACTTTTTCGCTCTCAGAGGATCGCTATGTGCATATGCAGGTGAAAAACCTGTGCAGGTCCGTACCTCGGGGGAAGAGCTGGAAGTCCTGGGCATTCATGCCCAGGGAGTCATGCAGCTGTGCTCTGGGCGCCACAACCAGGAAGCTAACAAGTTCCCCTGACTTGGCGCTTTATAGTGTCACTGGTGCAGGGCCCTGAGGTGTCGAAGGTGCAATCTGTGACAACTCTGCAGCAATGCAAGTGTTGCCCACACAGCACAGCTGTGGGGAACTGTTCGACCCCAAGGCAGCAGCTTAAATTTTGTAGCTGCAGGTGAAACACATGGCCAGCTGGTAGAGCTGTATTAAATGAAAAGAGGTGAGTGACACAAGGAGGGCGCAAATTGAACGCAGCCAGGGGAGAGCAGTGCAACCAGCTGACCTGCTGTGCTGGAGGCAGCTCTGGCCAAATCTTACGCAGAGAAGGAAAGTCTGGGACTTGGATAGAACCATGTCATCCACAAACCACTCCAGGCTCAAGAACCAAGAAAATTAATTTTTTTATTCAAATTATATACTTTGTCACTCACTTTGCTGCCTGTGGAACTCTGCCACCCAGAGCAGCCACACCACTCCCCCCCCCCTCCACTCCATCAGCTATGCCCCTGGTGCAGCACACACAATCATAGTGCTTTGAAGAATACAGTTTTGGAATCGCAGGTCTACAGGAGTAATAAAAGACACACAGCACCCAACTTTCTTCTTTATAAAGAATTTCATTACACAAATTTATTATTTGTAAGGCAATTTCCAGAACAAATATTATGCATTACAAGATAGTCACAGCATATATTTGCTACTACGATGGTTTTGTTTACAAACCAAATTTATAGCACATTAGGGTTATAAGAGCTTCTACTAACACTGTATACAAGGTAACATAAATAACATTAACTACCATAAGGCAAACTAAACCAATTCATCTTAAAAGCAAACCATACATCTGTACATTACTACTCTCATTAAACACCACTAAACTAAAATGTCTGTGTGTGTGGAAGGGTGGGAGTTGAATTAAAATGCCTAAACTGAAAATTTTGTTCAGTGTAAGAATGTCACACACAAATAAATACCCCATGCATCACTTGTTATCACTTTTAAAAATGAATTTGATCTATAAGAAAATAAAATGTTGAAATATATAGCCTTCCACACAGGTAAAGGTTGAAAAATACCTTCATAGACATCAGACTGACAGCTAACAGGGTTTTGCATTAGAAGCAAAGAATTACAAGTAACTTTCTATCAGCAAAGAACAGGTGGAAAATGATCTATATGTCAAAAGCTTCTACAAAGACAATCAGTGAAAGAGAACACTGTCATTCACTGGGTTTGGTGGTGAGTTGAACAGTGCTTGAAGAAGCCTAGCAGCAAGGAGAGCACACTATCATTTCTTGATCATGAGAGACAAGGGGATTATATGGAAGAGATAATGAAGATATAAGGGCATTACCTCTCAGCATCAACAAAATTAACCAATTTAAAAAAAAACAGGCAGTCCTGTCTAGGTGACACTTTTTAAAACTTCCAACAGTGTTACCAAAAGTGTGTAACATAGACTGCTTCTCATTTCTAAAAGAAATCAGTGTGAGGCAGATTGAGTGGGGATGTAAATGGTCACATCCAGTCTGATGTAAAATTATTACCACGGCAATCCGGCTAAAGTTGTCCACTGTCTGATTACAGTACATTATTCTAAAAACACTGTGTTTCATAGACACGCTATGTCTGTCTTGAAAAATGGATAAAAACAAACCTATTCCCAAGCCCATTAGGCAAATAGAAGATAATCTGCATCAATAGGCCATAGAATCTTATGGGTGGAACAGAGCTTTTTCTTACCATCCCTCACCCCCCTTTTACCTGGGAGTGCAGACATAGCCAGTCTTCTAGACAGCAGGATTTTAATTAGTAGATTGTCAATCAATCAAAACTACAGATAAAATAACTACTTTCACAAAAATAACTTCTTTCACAGTGTGTTGAAGAGAAACTCAGATTCCATTGCTCCTAAGTTTCTTTTCTTCTGCGTGTCAGAGATACAGTACTCAGCATTAAGGTTGGTTGATAAATCTGTCCATATGATTTCGCAAATTTAACAACTGCTGCCTGGTTTCTTCATCGACCTGGAGAATATCACGTGGCCACAAAGTTGGTTCTGGTAAAATTGACACTACCTGTAAACCAGAGAACCAGTATATCTTCTTCCTTGGATGATGCATCTAATCCATAAATATTAAAAGAGATCACCCACAGCATTGCCTTAAATCTCATAAATGTGATTCCAAAATCAGGTGGCTATTACAAATCAAGCCAAAGAGTGGCAAAATATCTGAAGAAGGCAAGTTGGTGTGACCTATGAGGTTTGGCTATTAAATAAGGAGACTAGTGTAATAAAAATGAAATAATTCATCTCCATACTGTCCCCTTCAAAGTAATTTCCAATGCAGGTGCACAGTCTCATTGGTTAACAGCCACACCTCACTCATAGGTGTAAAGCAGTATGTGTAAGAAGACTTGAAGATTGAAAAGGTTCATACAAAAAAAACTTTAAACCACTGTTCATGCTGCACTGCAATACAATACTTGGCCACACATGGCTATTTATCATATCGCAGGGGAAGAACTTCTCTTCATGGTAGCCAAAGATAACCAGCATGTACTACATCGCAACATAGCAAATATTAACACACAAACTGTCATAAGCATATCTACAATTTGCATTTGAAATATTATAAACATGACAGTAAACACTCCGAGATTACACCTGGCAATTTAAAAAAGTGCAGTGCATCTATGAGTTTAAATTATGAACAGAAATGCACCATGAAATGATGTGACTATCAATTTATAAATCATACTGAAGTAGAACAGCCTGCTTATGTTCATTATTACTTGGGGCTGATCATTTTTTTCTTTCAGGCAGATTTCAAGTTGAACACATCAATCAGGGACAAAAATATAGCACAGCAAATAATCCATGCATTTATGATCCTGCAGTTAGGAATGCTGTTACTGGGGAGCAGGTATGCATGCGTAGCTTCTGTTTTCCTTAACTTCCTTATTTTTATTCCATTTCTAATTGGTTTCGCTGTTTTTGTTTTTCCTTTCTTTCTCCCCCCCCCCCCCCTTCCATTCTTCTACAGTTGGTTTATTGGCCCTCTGACACTTAACGTCCAGTGTACCTGGCACACAGCATGATGCTCAAAGTGCCAAATGTCATGCACAGGAGCACCTGACATTCATTTAGTGGCCTCCTTATGCAGGCTTCATTCAAATTCTGGTATGCTACACATCACACTGGGCATTTAATTCTGCCACCAAAGGGTTAGAGAATTCTGCACACAATTTGTTAAAAATCAAATTTAACTTTTTTCCCCACTAGGTGTCAGTAACGTTCCTTCCTAAGAATATGCTAGGAAGCAAAGAATGGAATAAAATCATACAGACACAAAACTATACTACTAAAATTCAACAGTTTCTGTTCACCAATTTACATTGGATTTACCCTACACCTTCAAGGCCAGACAATTTTATGTTTCATTCAGCATCCCTTTTGGCAAGTTTTCACTGTATTATCTTAATATACACACCCTTCCATCAGCCAAGCGAAGATTCACATTTGCTCTCTGCTCATACACCGATGAAGTGACTACAAGAGGGCTCCCAGACGTAGAAAAAGCCAATTCCCCTTGGCGAGGATGCCGCAACATAGACAAAGGCACATCTGGTTGCACCTTGGGAGTTATAAGACTGGGAGCAGATGCAAATGTTGACTTCAAAGCCGGGGTCTGTTGAAAATAAACGTCATACTTAAAAGGAATATACTCATTAGTATTTCTTTTTTAAGAATGGCCAGGTATACTGTATTTTCCTAATACCTTACTAACAACAACAAGCATTCCCTTAATTTACACTTTACCATATTTACCTGAATGCAAAACAGATCTAATCTAAACTGAACCCCCAAACAGAACACATCTGCCAAAGGAAAATGTATTTATCCAAATCTCAGACAACCCCCCAAAAATAAAATGTCTCATAAGAAAAAATATTTACTATTAATTTCCTACACTAAATACATAAAGCACGTCAGATTCTATCTACTGTCACCAATCCATGTCACTGTCTCCATTTTCACAGTCAGTGCCTCTATCTTCCTCACACTCACTCCTAACATTCCCATCCTCTTCACTGCCATTCCACAACATATCATCAGTCTCATCCACTGTGCTGGATACAAACACTTCTCAAAACCCTTCAAAATCACTGCTGGTAAGATGTGCTGCCATGACAGTATGATCCACAGTGACTAAATAATACATTTATATTTCTTGATTTATCAACTAACCCGTGAAGAAGATTCACATTTTCTTCAAGATGGTGTTAGTGGTGTTAAGATTTTTGTGTTTTCTGTCTGTGGTCTGATCAGCCTATGTCCATGGCTCTGTTATGGTTTTTAATTTTTTTGATTGGTCCAGGCTTTTTTTTTTTTTGAGCCTTGTAGTTAATTTTTAATTTTTCAATAGCCATTTTCATGTTACTACCCATGGACTAGATCCGTTCTCAGATGCAAACCATAACAAGTTTACTGTTTCCGTGGCATTCAGTGACTGAGAACAGCTCAATCCAAGTTAGGTGCTTCTTTACCTACAGACAGCAACTGGGCCAGTTTCCAAAACACGGTGCTTCTTTAAAAAATTCGTTCATGGACAAAGTCCAAAAAAGAAAAGTGTCAGCTGTAGTCAAGCTCTCTGCTCTCTTTGGCATGGTCTGGTTCAGAGTGATCTGGTTTGGCACAATCCAGTCCTGTGCTTCATATGAGAATTTAAGACAACCTCACATATTTAAGCACCAAATTTAAGGAAAAGACCTCATGTTGCATTTGGGTAAATATAGTCATATCAAAATTGGCCTCCTTTCCACCTCTGCATATTTGCTTTGCTGTCTTTGTCTTCCCTGTAATTAACTTCATCCGGCCATGTTTAGCCCTCTGAAGACTAAAATTAATCCTCATTTTATATGGAGATTCAGTTTGTACCTTATAGTGTAGCTACCATTGTACACTGATCAGTGGATGTTGTTCAGTAAAATAATCACTTGCTTTTGTAAGAATCATGTGGCAAATACACTATGACCTTATTCCCTGCTCATATACTTGACTCTGTCTGAATTTATTATAGATAAATTTCCTTATACACATATACAAGAATCTTTATGTTATTTATGACAGCTGGCAAACCTACATCAACACCATCTTAGGGCTGAAATAAAGAATGGGAGAAACTGTACCTCCACTGTCCTACATGCTTGCACAGTGTGCATAAGCACAACTATACTTTTACTGCTCTATTCTCAGTCCATTAAAATTCATATTTTCAACACCAGATGTCAGACATATGCCCCATGCAGCATGCTGATCTCATACCATTAAAAAAAAAAAAACATTTAGTCCCAAATTCACTATGTTCATTATAGTATTCAAGATGTGTTTTGACTAATAAGTTGTTGTTACCTGGTATATTCCTCTAGTTGTGGATGTCATAGGTTTTGGCCTCCTATTTCTGCTGTTCAGTGAACTGCTGCGAGTCACGGGACGGGAATCTGTGAATAATAATAATAATAATTACTGTGTTGACAAATAGGATCACTAACCACTTACTCAGAAACAACATTCTCCCAGAAGAACAGAAAGGCTGTTGCAGAATGTATAAGGGATGTAAAGACCAGCTGCTGGTTTAGCCAAGAAACATCAAAGACATCTACGTATGGCACGGATTGATTACAAGAAAGCATTCGAGAGCCTACCTCACACCTGGATAGTTACTGTCATGGAGTTGTACCAAATATGTCCCACTATAAGACAATTCATGGAGGCATCAATGAAAGAACAGAAGACTAAAATAAAATGTGGCTCTACCACACTGAAGGGCATGTCAAAAGAGGAACACCGGCTATTAAACAAGGAATACTCCAGAGTGACTCCTTCTCTCGATTACTGTTCTGTTTAGCACTGATACTGCTAACCAACAAGTTCAATAAACAAGGAGCAGAGTATGAAGTCAAGGGAAAAAAATAGTCAGCCATTTATTCCAAATGGATGACCTGAAGCTATTTAACAGAGATAAGACCAAGTTACAGCAGAAAATGAACAATGTCAAAACATTTATTGATGATATACAAATGGAGTTTGGCCTAGACAAATGTGCCACAGCAGTTTTCAAGCATGGCAAGCTAACTAAAAGCCAAAACCTTAGTCTAAATAACCTAACAGCAATAATGAACAAAGGGCTTGACGAGTATCTGGGCACAGAAGAAGCTGATGGTATAGACAGCCGTCACATGAAGGACAAACTAGTGAAGGAATATGACCGTTGGGTACGTCAAATTCTCAAGACAGAGTTAAACATGGAGCACAAAATCACAGCTATCAACACCTTAGATGTACCAGTGCCAGTTTACAGGTTTGGAATAATCAACTGGTTAAGAAAAGAAATTGAGAAGATAAATCAAAATCTGAGAAAGCAACTAAGTACTGAAAATCTATTATCAGACAACAGACAGTTATAGACTCTACATCAAAAGATGAAATGGTGGACGTGGATTTGTCCCCATATAATGCTGCTACTGTTGGTCTCAGAAAGTACTACACTAGGCAAGGCAATGATAGGCTGACCAAATTAGTGCAAGAATATGATGCCAGGAAAAACAAATGCCCTCTACAAAACAGCCAATATAATAAAGCAAAAATACATGACAAAATAAAATGCTGCCCAAAATACCAAGCATCAACTTAATTCCAGCACAGAAAATGAGAAGATAGAAGAATTCAAGAGGAAACCAATGTATGGACAATTCAACTGGGATGTTGGAAAACTGTCAGTAGACAAAGAAAAATCCCTAGCATGGTTATGTAGCTTAGGCATAAAGGAAGAAACTGAGTTTGATAACAGCAGCCCAAGATCAAGCACTTCAATATGAGTTATCATCAGAACAACATCATGAAGCAACCAACTGACAGTAAATGCAGAATGTGCTATAACGTAGAAGAACACACAAAACATATTGTTGCAGGAAGCAGAGAACTTGCATCCTCTGACTACACTAATAGACACAATAAGACGGTTGGTTACAGCCACTGGACGACACATAAACATCTGGGGTTACAGGTTACTGACAAGTACTATGAACATACCTGAAAGGTTCATAATTGTCAACAGTACCACTATTATGTGGGACATCCCGATTATCACAGATCAAAAAATACTAGCAAACCAACCTGATATAGTACTGCATGATAAAAAATAGAAGACTCATATACTGATTGATATAGCCATACCAGACGATTCAAACACAAAATATCAACAATAAACCCACCTTGGTTGCAAATATGAAAACCTGGCCCTGGAAATCAAAAATATCTGGAAGCTTAACAACATATTTATATACCACTACGTCATCTCAGCAAAGGAGTGGTCACCAAAAACTGACTACAATACCTAGAGAATGCAGGTTTAACCAAAAAGATCTTTACAAACATGTCACATAGTAGTACACAAATTCCTAGGACACGTCCCTTGACCTTAGGGGATAATAATAATAATAATTTTGTCATATATCACAATGAACCCTGCAATGCCATAGTCCTACACCAAATGTCAAACACACTTACCAATTACTTCACTATCAGCTACTGACATTTCCACTGGGGCAAGTCATCTAATGACAAAGCATGTTACCGCTCTTTTTTTGCTCTCTTTTGTGTGTCTTCCCTCACTCTGTCCCGGTCTCCCCAATGGCCATTCAGTCAATTCCTTCATTTTTTAAACTTTGGAGGAAATTTGACATAATTCATGCATAACCAATGTTCAATCCTAATTTGATCCATTTTTGGCTAACCTTTCCTTAAAATTGAAAGGAATAGGACTTTTATATTACCTGTTGAAAATGTAGATGTTGTTACTTTTACAGAGCGAGATCTCTTACGATGACGAGAAGGTAATGTACTATCAGCTTCTTGAAATGTACCTTCCATTACTACCTTATTGTTGGAATTCTCTTTTCCCTTCAAATGAAGCAAAATACAAAAGGTTTACACAAAAACATAAAGATGTCCCTCTGACTAAGCAATATGTCATGGTGTGTAGGCAGAATGGAAATCAAATTCCATGTGTTGCTAACCACAGCACCCGAGATGGGCAAATCATCAATTTCTCATTGCAGTTACCCTACCCCTTAGCCACTGGCTGGGAGGCTGAGTGGGCCCAACAGCCCGTGTGAGCAAAAGAAAAGTCTTTGCCTCTCCTACAAATCAAACACAGTCATGCATATCGTAGGCAGTCATTTCTCCAAGACTGTGCTATCCCAGTGCACACAACTCAGATGTAATGCAGACAAAAAAAAAATCTCTTGTTGAAAGGCTGTGGACAAAATTAAAACTGTCTATTGAAACAAAGAACACTACTACCAACTATCCTGAATGTATAAGAAATATAAAGACTAAAAGTCACTCAGACTGTGAATGACTGCTCCTTCTGTTAGACATGACATCACAACCAACTAATGCACATAAGTGTATGAAAGTATATAATACACACTGTATACCTCCTACATGTTTCAGCCACTCATGTGGCCATTTTCAGGGATGTGCATTAAAAAGGATGGATAAGTCAAAATATTTCAATTCATTTATCCTTTGTAATACACCACACTGTAGATGACGACATGAGTGGCCAAAACATGTACAAGGTATACAGCATGTATGATGTACTTTCATCTACTTATGTGCATTTGCTGGTTTTGCTACCATATCTAATTGCTTAGTACACAGTTACGGATTATTTAAACTTTCCCCTTTGTAATTTCTTTGCGCCTGCATTTCCCATTGCATTACAAATTATACATTCACAGAATATACAGCATTTGATCTTCCCACAGTACAGAGCACTTCAAGACTGTGAGTCTCAATTGCCATTCTCAAGCCAAAGATCCCGAAATCCCTTCCAACATAGTAACAATTGATAAATGTTGGTTTCATAGCCATGATCCACAGATGAAGCAACAATTATACAAGTGGGAGAATCCAACTCACCACATTCCACAAAAGACATGTACAACCAAATCTCAAGGTCACACATTTGGCCTTTTTCCAGCTATAAAGGCCTATTTACATAAATGCCTAGTTCTTCAGTTCGTTCACGAGGAGCAATCTGTGAATCAGATACTGTACTAAGTAGCTCTGGCAAGTATGCAGGATGCTGTTACAAGGAACTGCTATGAAACATGGAGGATTGACAATTGGCTGCATCATCACAAAGTTCCCTTATACTGTCCAGAGCAGTGGTGTTAATCAACATTGAAGTCACCACATAAGATTATATTAGTTGACGTTTTACAATAAATATTCAGAATGGATTCCAATTGAGTCAA
>Ga0123354_10005812_pt1 | contig 18097 bp, 15 predicted proteins | sample TergutLab28metaG_2_FD_97872 | JGI IMG/M metagenome (GOLD analysis project Ga0123354, IMG submission 97872) | Labiotermes labralis P4 segment gut microbial communities from Petit-Saut dam, French Guiana - Lab288 P4 | ecosystem: Host-associated > Arthropoda: Insects > Digestive system > Gut ...
CACAATAACGCACCAAGTAGTCGCAAGCTCCTGAAGATGGATGTATTAACATCCAAAACATGTTGAGCAGTAAATTGACATAATAAAGCAAGTGTCATCAAGTTGGTCTACCTTTATTCAAATGTCAAGGTGATGCACTGTCCAATACGCATAAGATAACATTTTTTGTGTGATTATGTATCACTCTTTGAAGGCATATAATTGTAGCATAAGTCATACGATCAGTTTAACCCTCCAACTCCCTCCTGCTGATTCTGCTGGAAGTATATGATGTTTATTTAGTGATTACCTGCACACTCTGGCTGGCACTTTTGTAACTCATTGTACCCATTTGATAGGAAGGTCAATTTTAACAGTGTTGCTGGATGTAATGCTAATTTCTTTGCCATTCTATCCCTAAGTTAACTTTCAGATTAATTGGTGTGTTTTATGAAAGTAAAAATTGTTGGAAGTAACAGCTGTAACATGTATTTCAGAGCCTCTGCTTAGAAATTCCAACATGACATCTGTATCAGTACTGAGAGCGGAATTCATTGCAGTGTTCGTAAGCGTTATTCTCTTATAGGTTCATAAAACTGGAAGCTACTTTATAACCCAAACATGATGAGTTATTTTTTTTGTGTTGCAGGAACTGAACCATAATGAATGAAGAGACTCTTCCTCCATCACCCAATTGGTACCTAAGCAATGTACTTGCTTGTACAGCAGATGGTATAATTGCTTATGGTGCTAAAAACAATATAGTAATTGCAAAATATTTACCAGGATACTCAGCTAATCTTACGCCTCAGATCTCTATCATCCGTAATGCTCATAAAGAACGGGTTACTGTTGTCGCTTTCTCGACAAGCAGAGAAAGTAGTGACAAATACTGGAACTGCTTGGCATCTGCTGGTGATGACTCTGTAATAAGAATTTGGAATTTGGAGACATTGTCACCACTGTTAGCACACAATGCTCATGTGGTATAGTAAGCTCTTATTGTTCCACTATTAAATAAGTATTAAATGCCACTGTACTCTTGATTGTTATTTAGCTGATCAAGGAAATTGATGTTGTTATGGGTTCCAAACTTTTGTTACCATGTTCAGAAACAGTTTCTGTTGGATTCCTGTCTGATTGCAGTTTAAATCTTAATAACCTTGTTCTGTAAGATTTAATACTCATATTTTCATATTGACCTGGCATCTTCTGGATGGTTGTTTCTGTTATGGCTTTTCCATTAAAACTGTGTTTGAATTTGTTGTTCCACCACAGCGTTCCTATGTCCCCCATCTCTGATTGTGAAAAATCTAAGTTTAAGGATCCATGTATCTTGTAGGCATACTTTGTATTCAAACCTGTTCTTTCATAAATGTGGATAATGTTAACAGTGACATTACATTACACAGTTATGTACAACTTTTGCCTGAAACATTTTTCAGTATGCTGTACTTTTAATGATATATACCATATCACTATTTATTTGTGCACCGTATGCAAGAAAAGAGTAAAATTAATTCTTCCTTCTGAAAATAAAATGATAGCATATTACTTGGAATTAAGATGCACCTTTTTATCACATTTTTCCAAATTGAAAATTGGGGTGCATCTTAAATTTGAGGTATTATTTTTCATTCCTTGAAGGTCTGCAAATATCACTTTTCTCAAAAAACAAGTGGACATGCTAGAAGAGTAGTAAACTTTATGAACAGTGAAATGTATTTGCTCGCAAAAGCTGTTGACTTCCACATTTTTAATTCGTTAATGAACTCCGCTAAAACATATTTACTCCAAATTTTGGTTCATCTTAAAGTAGAGGGTGCCTCAAATTTGAAGTAATGTTGTGTCAAGGAAAATTTGAGAAGTAAACAGAAAGGAAACTTAAAAATGAATAAAATTAATTTCACACATGCACGCGCGCTCACACACACACACACACACACACACACACACGCACTCTCTCTCTCAGACTCTCACTCACACCACACACACATACACACGCATGCATGCATATGCTTACAAGTGCACCTTCTCTTCCTCTCCCACACACTGCTTAACTTATGTGTGGCGCACACTTTACGTGTGATAGAAGAAGTACACATTTTTCATCTGGTATGCACTTATTGCAATGGCTTTCTTTGTTAGTATCAACTGCAACATTTTATATGAACTGTAATAACACATTCCACAATTAAAGCAATCTGTGTCCTATATGACAATCAGAATGTGTCAGTTGGCAGCATAACATCACCATTGATATTGTTCAAACACATGAGTTGGGTGTAAATATTGTATATTACATCATTATCATATTTCCAGTGCTTGCAACTGTGCAACTCCTATGGGAGTATTTGTAACACGACTAACATATGTGGTAGGTGAATGTTTGTAACACTAGTTGTGGGTTCAGGAGATGGAAGAACACAAGTAGTCATTGAGGATTCACTTTGGCAGGAAACTGGAAGCATAAAGTAACATTTTTTTATATATACCAGATAATTTGTTGTTCATTACAGCAGAAAGTGAATCCTAATATATCTTGTTTACACTAAGTAAATGGTCTTTTTAGTAGGTAGGCATTTTGCTATGGGTGGGAAATGATTGTTCATGCATGGTAGATGGCTTTTAATTTACTCTGGGGCAAACTCATTTATGTGAGGTTAGAGGCTTTTGGTAATGGATACAATTTAGTTGGTTGAAAAGTCTGTTTTTCAGAGAATCATTGGTATGTGTCTGCCAAACTACATGGCATCACATCATAAAAGACTATAGTGTTAGTAGTCATTGCTGTGAGAACCACAAATCACATTTTGCACAGTTGTAAAGGTCAGGTTTTCTCTGTGCACAATTTAACAGCATGTCATGAAGGCATATGGCAGAGTGTAGATGTATCTCTACATGTTATTAACCTTGGCACTAAGTGGAAGTAAGTGGTCAACTTAATGTCCCCAGCCATTAGGTAGGGGGAGTAAGGTTAGTAGGCACCCCATTAACTTTTTGATAGGAGATTGGGTGGGGGTCTGAGCCAGTGGGAACATTGGAGAAGAGAGAGCTCCCATACCCTTTCTGATAATTGAGCTCCTGGATATTCAGTTTTCATCCTGTGCCAAATAATAAATGATACATTATTGCTTTGCAGGTGGGGATGAAGATCAGCGCTATGAATTGGTCAAAATCTGATCCAAACTTAGTTGTTTCAGCAGATGAGTCGGGTAGCATTGTGTTTTGGAATTTGTTTAGCAACACGACTCATCATGTGACCTTTGGGAAGCTAGTTCCCACATGCCTTGCTTGTTGTCCTCACAGGCAAGATCTTGTTGCTGTGGGGACTCGCTGTGGACTGGTATGCACAGTCAATTTCAAAGGTAAACTCACATTTTGGCATACGTTTACATTTTATAGCTGTGAAATTCTCCCTTACTTTGAGGAAAACATATAAATGACAAGGTAATCTTCTTTCCTCTAATTGTGTTGTGATGGGCTGGTGTGCCAGCACTGTAGAGAATGTTGTGTACCAGAACTGTAAATATTGATGCTGTACAACTGTTATGTCACATACTATAGTTCTGAAGCTAGAGCAACATGTTATATCATGCAGAGTTCCTGTTTTTAGAGTTTTTTACAGCAGTCAGTATTAAGATTATGGCCTATGGCAATGTGACACTGTATAGTCAGGTGAATCAGAACCAACTTGTGGATAGAGGATGGAGGCAGCTGGGTCCTGTGAAATGTTGATGCCTTTTGATGTAGTTACCATGGTATCACATACCAGAAGACTATAATCTTAATATTCATGACTATGAGAACCTCACATCTGATATTGCGGTGTTTTATTTTTTGCTGGATACAGAAAAGCTGGTGCATCGTTTGCGAGGACATAATTCAGAGGTTGTATCCTTGGCTTGGTGTCCTGTCAGCTACAATGTTTTGCAGCCAGAAGACTTACAGGAAGACATGTTGCTAGCTTCTGGAGCCAAAGAGAAATCTATATTTATCTGGAGAGCAGGAGGAGATGGTCATTATGAAATAATTTTGAATCTTCCTGCAGAACCACTGTCACAGGAAACAGTCATTGCTGGGCGACATAGGTAATAGATAATGATTTATTTAACCCTCTGAAGCCTGAAATTATTGAAGTAATACTTAGGAACTGAGTTCCTCCATCACACAGAATATACTGTTGCTGTGTTACAAAGACCAACCAATTAATGCTGTGTAGGAATATAATCAGTTTTCTCCTGAAAAGTGTACATAACACATAGTGACAAATGTGTGGAGTTTTGTCTCCTGTACCCATATACGTGTCACAGCTGGGTGTACAGGCACCACAGCACCTTTACTTTGCCTCTGTGTTGAATCACAGTGAAATGCAGTGTTGTTACATTTTAGTGACATCTATTTATGTTTGGTGGACATAAGCTTTGTTTTAAATGTATATGCAAGCCTTGTGGTTTATAGTAAGACAAAATCAGGTTAGTGATGGTATGGTGGTGTGTGTAAGAATATGTGGTGGTATCAAACTCTGTGTGAAGTGTGGTGGTGGTGTGTTTGACAGGACTGAAGCCTGAGTCCCTGTTTGTCTAACATTTGTATACATGTTTATATCAAATGTACAGGAAACGTGTGTACACCATTGTTTTGGAAGATGCTGATGCCTACTGTATTTGCAGGTGATTTACAGGGGGTTCGACCAAATGGTCGTATGTTGTACTGTGTGGAATTTCAAATGTACTTTGAAGAAGAATAAGGTATTAGTCTTCAAGAAGGGAAGAAGTGGAAGTATTGAATGCAATTTATCTAGTTGTAACCTTAGAAAGTACTGTAGGATGGCCTAAACATGGGTATGGCAAGAGAAAATCAGACTTAGTGGCAATTGATAAGTGTTAGCAAGATCACCAGAAATGAAGGTAAATATTGTCGAAAATGTGTAGAGGGTGGTGTGTGAGTTGAGGTAGATGTCTGGGACGGAAATAAGGGGGTTAGAGGGATGAGCATTATAGTGGAACAAAATGGACTGTATTCACAGAAGATTTTGTAAGAAAGTGTGGAAGATATCCAGATTTTCAGCTATTAGAGTTGCAAGACTGGAGATATGTGGGGATAGCAGAAAAGGGAAGGTATGTTTGGCCATGAAGCCTGACTCGTTATTTTACACATGAGCAGGGATGAACTGGTAAGAGGCTGGTGTGAATGGCCGATAGGTGACATATTTGGAAGCTGGACAAAGAAATTGAGATTGGAATTAGTACAAATTAGGTTGGGGTATATTTGACAGAACCCACAGGTGAGGAGTGCAAGTAAAATGATGCAGAAGTAAAGGTACAGTGATATGCAATAGATAACCAAAGCAAATATAAGATAAAATAGTTAATTAATGTCTTACTATAAAATTTAATTAAGTGTGGGGACCAGAAAGATGAGTGCTGTGCTGTACATGAAAGGGGAGAAGTGGCGTAGCATGGTTTAGAATGGTGATTAGGAAACTGAGAGGGGCAAGGGACATTGGTTCATAATTCCCTATTGGGCACATATGGCATATCTGAACAGTATAGCAACTGACACAGACAAAATCTGCTACTTGAATACCCCTCCAGGTAAATGTTCGGATAATATTTTGAAACTATTTCTAAGCATTGCTTACTTTCTTACGTCCTTTCTTAGGGGCATGTTTGCCATGCAAACTTGCAAAAGGCACCAGTTGGCTCTACTATATCTGTTTTTTAGCGTGTGTCTTTCTGTCTTACCAAAATAACAACTAGGAGCTTTAAAACTGCTGAATGTGGACTTTTTACCTGGAATGTTGAAGTAGGTTCATCTGTATGTTGATAAATTTGTACCAGATTACATGGCATCATATCCCATGAGACAGTTTTTGTCAGGTTTAACCTTTATCCTCCTATGTGACCATATGCTTGTCTCTAAAATGTGTTGGTAAATGGCCTAGCATGCCATGTGTTGGTCTCTGTGTGTTTACCGGTTAGCAATTACATTGTGCACATGAAGCCAAAAAACTTGGGTCACCAAGAAATGCAGTTGGCCTGTACATCCTTTTACTGCACATTGACAGCAGATTATATGAGGGGGGACCCAAAAAAACCGGATTTTCTTTAAAAAAGAATATTTACTTACATTTTGAACAAAAAACGATTAATCCCCTTCAAAATACTCTCCATTGGAGGCAATACACTTGTCCAATCTTTTTTCCCACTGTGTGAAGCATCTCTGGAAATGCTGAAGTATGATGTTGTTGAGTGCCTCCAACGAAGCTGTTTTCACCTCCTCCATGGTGGCAACTCTCTTTCTTTTCAATGTTTTTTTTTCATTGTCGGGAATAAAAAATCACGGGGCTAGGTCCGGTGAATAGGGTGGTAGGGAACGACAGTCCATCCCAGAGAGGCCAAATACCGGGTCACAGACAAAGCTGTGTGAGCTGGGGCGTTGTCATGATGGAGAAACCAATCACCCGATCTCCACAATTCTGGGCGTTTTCTTCACACATTCTCTCTCAATCGCCTCAAAACCTCCAAGTAAAATTCCTGATTGACAGTCTGTCCAGGCGGAACGAATTCCCGGTGTATGATTCCTTGAACATAAAAAAAAAAACAGTGAGCATTGTTTTCACATTTGACCTCACTTGTCTTGATTTTTTTGGTCTCGGTGAAGTGGGCATCTTCAATTGGCTCGAAGCTTGTTTGGTCTCAGGGTCATACCCATAGCACCAACTTTCATCGCCCGTGATGACCTTAGAAAGAAAGTTTGGGTCACTTTCAATCTGGTTTTTCAACTCCTGGCACAAAGTCAAATGAGTGTTTTTTTGGTCCTTTGTGAGCAGGTGGGGAACAAACTTCGCAGCAACGCGTCTCATGTTCAAATCCATGGTCAAAATCTGCTGACAGGAACTCCAACTCACCCCTGTAGCTTCTGAGATCTCGTCACTTGTGTACCGACGATCCTCGTTGATTTGTTCTCAAATTTTTTTGGCATTCTCATTGGTATGACTTGTTGACAGGCGCCCAGAATGAGGATGATCTTCAACGCTCATTTCTCCTCTTTTGAACCATGCAAACCACTTGAAAACTTGTGTATGGCTCAGTGCTTCCTCCTTGTGCTTCTTTGGCCATTTTTCCGAACGGAATCAAAATCTCAAGCAGATTTGCTGTTCGGTGCGGTCAGACATCACGATTTTGCGAGAGGAGCTTGACAACACTTTGGAGAATTGACAACACAAGCCCATACAACCTTCTACAGTGACATCCGCCTGGCTACTGACACGTGAAGGGTGCAACTACACTCACCTAGTGGGGGAACACTCATCTACAATTAGGAAGAGCTCCCCGAAGCCAGTCCGGTTTTTTTTGGGTCCACCCTCGTATGGTGTGGATATGTAACAGAGATATTTTGAGTAATGTAAAGATGATCCAAGCAAAGAAAGGCAGACACTCGAAACATGCAGTAAATTTTAGTTATTATATAGTCTCAACTAAGTTGACACATTTTATCCATTTCTGGCGCCTCTGTTTTTGAGACAGTCCCTAATATCTAGGTAACAAAAATTTCAAAGCTTATACTTGATGTATTTATGCTCCAAATCAAAAGTCAGAAATTTATGCTTCAGCATGTCATGTTGGTGGTGAGAGATACGTATATTTCCTCTTTTCTGCTTGCTTTTTTTACTTTTCCCCACAGTCTGTTACATTATTCTGCACACTTTTTGCCAGCAGTCAGACTTCTCTGACAGTGTTCAGAGAGCATAAAATGGAATAACATTATAAAGGTTAGATTATCCCTGTGGTTGGTTAAACATCATGCTGTGAACACATGGGGGAGTGCATGTAAAGCCCACTTAATCTTGGCTGTAGGTGGAGGTCACTGGTCTGCTTCACACTTCGTCCACTTTATGCAGCAGAATGATCATTTTATGTCCACTGGCCACGAGGTTGTGTTGGGTCCAGAGCCAGATTGGTTACCATGGAGAAGAGAAAGTGTCTGTCCTGCTAAGAATCTAATCCAAATTCACTGGTATCAAATCAGTACTGACTGAACTGTAGTGGCTGTTGTAGAAGAGAAAGCGAATCCTACAGCAGACTATTTTGTATAATGTCTTATTTTCTACAGCGCAAGTTTTCCATTCATTAAAGGTAATTTTGCACAAGTTTAGTGTTCTGTTCTCAGAACAGGAGATATTTTCAAAGAAAGGGTACTCTTTGGTAAGTTATGGTTATGGTTTAGGCACTAAAAGCTTACTAAGTTGTGATCATCTGAATTGTGTGATTGTGATTTACAGACCTGGCGTATGGACTTCACCAGCTGGGGCAGTGGGAAGTAAAGTGAACTGGACGTGTGTTTCATGGCCGGAGCCCAACACTCTATTAAGCAGTTCCTTATGGGGAGAACTTATAGCTTTCAGTATTCAACAGATCACAAGTGTCAGGTGAGTTAGTAATGTTAATGGTGTAGGGGGGTCCTTTAAAAACCAGACTTGTTCCACTGGTGCAGATATTCCTTGTTTTAGTGGAAACCACAGTCCATTACTGTGTCCTTTCCTGAGCCAGTTGAAGGTCCACCCTTTTACATTCTATCACCGTAAGTTATATTTTAATAGTATCTGCCCTTAGTACATTTTTGGTGAGGCCATGGACAGAAGTCTCATAGAGTGACCCCCTCCACATCTCCCTTAAAGTTATGCTTTCCCCTCTGCCAATATTCTGTGTATTCATTGTCAGTTTTGCTAGCCAGTCTGATTACACAGATGTTGCTTATGACAAATTCTTTGAGCTGGTTGATGGCTGGGGAAGGCCGGAGGGGAGAACAACAGATGGTGAGAAGCCTTGAACATTATCATCCCAACCATCTATGGAACTTCTTCCATTCACTTGGTATAATTGCCAAAGTCATTTCTTTCACAGCATTTTTTAACCAAAATGTTGCATTTTTTTGTTTTCTCCCATATGTGGGGACAGGGGGTATTTGAGGAAATGTAATATGTGTTCTGTGCATAAAGTGCTTGGGTTGAATGCATTACATGAAGAACATGTCCATCTTCCCTGATGGAATTACAGGATTTCAGCTAAATATGTAATGAGAATTTCCAGTGAAACTTATGAAGCAAGTTTAATGTTGGTTCTTATTAATCAAATATAATAAATCGCGTGATGCATAAATCAAATTTGAATTGATTCCTCAAAAATGGCTCTTTATGCAAAAGCGTTTGTATGTCCCTTAAATTTGGAGTACATTAAAATCGTGAACATTAATTTGGAACATTTCTTGAGTCAGTAAATATTCAATAAATTGCAAAAAGGTGTAATTCCTGTGTGTGCCTGTCTGATTATGTGACATTATGTTTGTATCCCTACTAGAAACAGACAAGGAGGCATATGCAATTTACACATTCAGAGAAAATACATTTAAGAAAATATGTGAACAGTGAGGCAGAGTAGGCATTTGCCTTCCTCCTGTTGAGCTTTGTTGGGAATAAGAGGCACAAGAGTTTTGTGATTGATGGTCAGGGAAAGTAGACTGAGACAAATATTGGAACAACAGGTTACGATAGATATCACACAGAGGGAGGACAAACATGGGAAGAAACTGAGGACTAGGACTTCTGGGGAGACATGGACAGAGTTGGAGGGGATTTTTTGCTAGATGACCTATATAGAAGTAGTAACGAAGGAGAAGAACCATCAGTAGCAGCAGAGTTCAGTGGTTTCTTGGTTTCAAATTTTCAGGTCAAATAAACAGTTAACAGCAAAACTGTGGCGGCTGGTGCATGCCTGCCACATTCGAGGCTTAAGTAGCATTGCCTGTGCAGCAGTTCAGGAGTGTGTAGAGAAGAGAGTGAATCATGATGGAAATGGGTCATTGACTGGAAATGGACTTGCAAGTAATGGTAATGTATGTTTTGTGTCTACTAGATGTTATTGCCTCAGGGAAAACTTGGGACAGATGAAGCGTCTTAGATGTACTGTTGGCTATTGTCATGAATTTAAGCTAGCCCTACCTTCTTAAATCACCATATAGTTTCTGTTTAATGTGTTTAGGAATTCAACAATGTAAATTGATTCTGGAAGCTTGAAGTGTGATTGTAAATGTGATTGTTTGTTTGTCTTGTGAAGAGTCTTCCTTCAAAAGTTTAAATTATTCATCTTGCTAAGAAATCCCCTGCTGTTCATGGACTCCAGTGGTTCACACTTATTTGTTAGTTTTATTGATAAATGTATACACTGTTACATTTAGAGTATGTATTTATTTAAGTCAAATTTGGACACAAAATTAATCTTATGTATCATCATCATCATCATCATTATCCATTCTGAAATGTGTCATATTTAAGCAGTTCATGTCTATTATCAGCCACTGTAATGATTGGTATGGGAATAGACCTTTTTCTAGTGGCATGCAATGTTATTTGGATACCCATTTTTTTAAAAAAAACTTTATTGCAGATTTTCTCATTTTGCTACATTGGAACACAGGATTTCAGTTTTTTCCCCTAATTTTTTACATGTTACCAAAATGTCGGGTTTTCATGACACGTTTTCAGATTTCTATAACAACATACAAAATGAGAACAGCTCTGTTCGAGATTAATTTTGTGGTCGAACACCTAAGAGTATGGCCTCCTTTCCTTTTGGCATCTCAGTACCACCATACTTCTTTCAAGAAGAGACACGCTACATACACATGTTTTAGGTTGTCATAGTTTTCCTGTATATGTACTTTTTTTTTTGCATTTCTATGAATTTTGCATCATTTATGGCAAATATTTTGTATAATTATACATAATTGTTAATGGGCTCAATGGTCCAGGGTTCAAATGCCAGTAGGGACAGGAAAGTTTTCTCATCTCCATAGTGTCCAGACCAGCTCTGTTGTCCATCCCACCCCCTTTTTGATCAGTACTGTGTTTCTTGCCTGGGGGTAGAGCAGCCAGGGCATGAAGTAAACCACTCATCTCCATCTATTGCTGAGGTTAAAAATGGGTGGAGCAGTATCTCCACCCTCCCTATATACCCTCATGACATGGACAAGGATAAACTTCACCTTTTTCACATTATATATGGTTGTAACTGGCAACCTGATTTTTTAAGATGTATGTCTGTGTGTGGTAACATATTGTAAATTCTTACACTTTTGCAGAATTTGATGATCATGAGCATACAGAGAATGTCACAACCTCATCACATATTGTATGGACAGCTGCTCAGGACCGACAGCTAGTCGCTTGCTGCTTGGAAACAGGGGAGGTGATGGTTGATGTCCCTACTCTGGGAGGTTGTGTATACTGCATCGCTGTATCTCCGGTGGACTCCATGAGGTAATGCATTAGTAATGTGTGTGTTGTGGAGGACACAGGTGTCTGTGCAGAACATTTGCCTTGACACAGGAGTTATCAGTGTTTCGTGCAGATCCCTTAACTTGCTGCCACAGACACCAGTGTCCTTTCTCCAAAGCTTGGGTGTGTTTTTGCGCTACTGCTATGCATCTGCTTGTTGCGTATAAGTTTTAATGGAGAGTAGCTGTTGTGGCTTTTAGGTGCCACAACACTTGGCAACATCTGGTTCAGTTCTCAGTGGTGTGTAAATGATGTATGGCTCCATACACTGGCCTGGGACGACATTTGTTAGAAATCATGATTGTAGGCAGTGTGTTGCTCAAGCACAGTCTGTTGCCATATTTGTCACTGGTCAGCCCAAAGGGGATGGGAAGATAAATGAAATAGTAGAAAAATGGAAGTGCTGCAGTGACATAGCTGAAGGAGAGGTAGAGACAGCCTAATACAGGTTTGGTGGGAAATGTTAATATGATGTACATTTTCTCAACCCTTACAGACAAATGCTCGTGTCCATGTCTCTTTCGTTTGCACATCCCTTCAAATTCTTAAGTTTTAATCATCCTGCCATTTTATAGTGTATAATCTGTACAATTGGGAAAGAGGTGTTAAATCAAGAAACAGCCTGTGTCAATTTTTATGTTGTTGTTTGTTAGTTGTTACTCACACCCACTCAATGCCTTTATGGCATGCACTGGGATGACTTGTTTCTTGGATGTTTCAGCAGCTGGGTAACTTATATAGGCCTGGCATCAAATGAGGATATGTAAGGTAGGAAGGAGTGGAGAAGAGCCTGTGTTAAGATATTCTCTCAACATTTTTGTGAATCGGCCAAGGAAAACCACACAATGTGTTAGTTATACTGATGCTGCAGGAAGAGGTGTTATAGATGGTAGGCGTGACTGCACTCGAGACTTCACCCTTTCTGTCCACTTTTGTATTTCCCACCACTCACATTGATCCATATCAGCCAGCCTAAAATGTTTGTCATTAATGGAACTTGATACTGCATACATTCATACAAACAGAATGGCTGGAAGGTATGCTATAGAGGGAAACTTAACAGCTGAAGGGTGATGTGGAAGTGGTTGATCTTTGAGACTTTCTGTAGCCTTAGTTTAGCATAGTTGATTTCCTAGCTAAAATTTTGGTGACAGCTCTTCCATATGTAAAGTATGATTGCTAACTGCCATCCTGCAATGTTTAGGATGTTTTGTATTGTGATGTGTTAAACAGACATCATATAAATTATTTTGCTTCCATCAACAGGATTGCATTTGGTGTTGGGGATGGTGCGGTTCGAATTTGGAATTTAAGTAAATCCACATCACTAGAAGTCACATCACTGCAGCAGCAGAACAGAGCCAAGGTTATGGCTGTAAGTATATTTTACATTTGCCAATTTATGCATATGTACTATATAGGAAGGATGACAGACTGTGTGCAGCAGCTGATTGCCACTTGGCTGCTGTTGCAATCCCCAACCTTTATGAAACTCAAGTGTTATTGGTGTGTTCACAAGAGCCCACCACTAGATGCTATTTGGAGCCAGATAAATCCAGTCCACAGTCAACACCCAGTTTCTGTGAATTACTTTATTTGTATTCTCATCTCTGTTCAAAGATTTCTTAAAATCTATTTTGCTTTAACACTTTGTGACTAAAATCCTCGCTGAACTTCTTATCCCCTTACTGCGTAATCACTTACTGTATAGCTGTTCCCAGTCTGTCATTACTTCTGGTGCATCACTACATTTGTTCTCTTCAGAATTACATTTGCAAGTATTCTCCACCTCTGGCCTTCCCTGAGGAAAGAGGCCATGTTTCATTAAGTACAGTCGTCTGTAATTTAGACTGGAATCGGTTCACATCTTGAACTGGAGAGGTATGTGTGTAATTTTTGTTTATTTCTCTCCAGCTTGCATGGCACCCCACAAATGATAGGTGGCTGGCTTATGGGACATCAGAAGGAAGAGTTGGTATCTATGATGTGTTATCTGGAAAGCAGCGTGTACAATTTCGTCCATTCCATCAGCATAGTGTGTACGTTTTGTGCTGGGGGCCTCCAGTGCATAAGAAGGGTATGTGTTTGTACAGATTTCCACGGCAGAAGTGGCCAAGTATCATGGTTGTTAATAAAGTGATTTTATATGTAGGATATTATGCATGTGTCCCATCTGTGATGGGTACGGAGTTCTTGACATTTTAAAATTTGTCTGGGAATTGTTTGCAGTGCTGTTGAAAGTTAGTGTGTTGCTCAAAACACATGGAACTGTGCCTTAACCATTGGCTAATTATACTGATTGTTGTTGCCATGGCTTCTGGTATGGTAATCCCACTGCCACTACATCAGAACTCATAATTTTGTGTGTTGGCAGGTGCTTAACTCCAAGTCTGCAATAATGGAATTTACATTGCAACAAATTACTAATTTGAGTTTATGCTGTAGATTTAACAGTAGTTGTAGAGTATATGTTTTTACTAATTGCTGGTATTACTGTTTAATTTTGCATGTACACAAGTCCAATATGTTGTCAGTAGGAATGTTGGTATAATGCTTTTTATTTATAATAGCATGATTAAGTAGCCTCTGAAATCTGACATTTTGACATTCTCTGAAATCTGCCTGGATACTCCTTGGCAGCTTGGTCGTTCCCCTAGTCTTCACTTTGCAGCTGTATAATTCCATGCTGTCCCCTGTTACTTGCCATCACCTACACATTCTTTTTGAACTGAAGTCATATATTTCAATATTTCTTCCACTAACCACTATGCTGAACTGTGTTGAGGTGAAAGCCCCATGGACTAACCCACTCCTTACCTCCAAAGGGGTATCCCTTCCCTCTCCAGCATACTTCCGTACATTCCCGTTAAGTTGCAAATCCATTCTGTTTGCGTCAATGTTTGTAGTGCTAATCTTTGCTTGTGTCAAGTGCTTTGATACTGGTTGGTTGATAGAGGCCAGAAGAGAACGCAGGAAAGTAAAACAATCAGCATTCGGGGGGAGGTTTTGGGTGCTGTCATTGCATTGTCTCTCCTTGGCTGCCGCTGTTGTTTTGTTTGTCATACCTTGTCAGTGTCTTACTGTTATATTTTAATTCTGTTGTAACCAGTATTCCATGTAATTGTAAGTAAAAATGTACAGTTATGTTCATTTGTGTTTATGTGTGTGTGTGTGCGTGCATGCGCGCGCACACACACACACACACACATTTGAATGTTCACAAATTAATCAGTGGATTCTAAGCTCTGTATTATTAGATATGTAAATTATGAATGCCAAAATAAAATCTGAAAGATGGTGCAACTGGAATTTTTACATTTGTTGTCACCACTAATTTTAGATTCACTGCCACAATAAAAAGAAATGTTGTTTGTAGTTAATTTTTTTATTATTTTATTATTTTATCACTTCCAACATTTCTTCCTTGCCATATCAGAAGGTGTGGCTTGACTTCACCTTAATTTTAATATTCTGCTGTTAAATATTATCTAGATGGGAAATTTTGGAATTGCTAAGAGATTGTATGAGGTTTGAGGTTTTTACAGCACTGACTATAAAAATTGTCATCTGGTTTGTGATGGCAGGTGTTTGATAGATTTATTTCAGGTGTTTTGGAGCAAGATGTTGCTTCATTATTCAGCTCTGCAGTGCTGGGACTGGGTGGCTATTGATGCCCCTCTTGCCTATATCATTGACTGTTTTTTCCATCACACTGCAGTCTACTGACAGTACGAAAGTAGCAGGTTTCTGTGAAACATAGCCACCTGTTGATCAAAGTACACACCATTACATCCCAGTATACAGTGACCTTTACTGAGTTTATGATATGGAAAATAAATTAAGCCATTAAACAAATTGTGTCATTGCTAGCAGTAATTTAGAAAGTTATCGTAACCTCTTATGTGGGAATTCAGAGGCCTTCACAGGAGTGTAATTGAAGATTCTGTCTTCTGGGATGTGATGTTGCAGCATCGGGTTACTGATATTTTGAAGGAGTATGTTGCCTTCATCTTCAAGGGTTCAAGATATATGGACCTTGAACCCGTGAATATGGTGATATGTTCTTTCTAAACATCATAAACTGCTTAGCCAGTGACACAGGGTCACATCCCAGAATGACCTGAAGTCTGTCACATGTCAGGATTTTTGTCAGTTGTTTGTATAATATGTCCAGTTGCACTGTCTATTGACAGTGTATTAATTAGGCTGGTTGAATGTCTCCATATTCATTTCTTACTGCAGGTTGTGCAGTTGCAGATGGGATCTTTCTGTACTCCTTTGATGATAAGGAAGTTGTGCAATATGATCCTGGTAACCCTGATGAAGGTGAGCAGTTTTTGAGTGTAAATACATTTACAGAAACAGAAAATACACGATGTAATTTTGTGTAATAACTTTTGTGACCTGGCAGTTGTAGTCATATGCATTAGTTGTTGGCCTTTTGCATAGTACATTCTATAAATCTATTGAAGAATCTGCTGTAACCACAGTCATATGATTTGATGAACAATATGCTGTTATTAAATGTACTGTGTAAGTTTAGATTATAAAACTATGAGTGTATTTTTGTTACATTTGAATTCATACCACTTTATTTACAGCAGACAAATGATTAATTTATTGGCCGTCTGAATACAACAAAATTTTTAAAATTGTCATCTCCCTGAAATGCTTTAGTCTGTCAGATTGTCTGCAAGGGTGACATATTCCTAGAAGGTTTACTTTAGTATATTTTGTATGTTTTAGAGCTAATAAACTTTGCAGATATCACAGTCATTGATTCTAAAAGTGCAGAAAGTATGTAAATAATTAAAAATTAGAATTAACTGTAACAAGCATGTCCAAATAAAATACATTTTCAAGTTCTGTTTAATCTAAAATTCTTAACATATTTTTGTGAATCTTTGTATTGCCATTATAGAAAGTCTTTTTCAGTAGGCAGTTGTGTTTATGCCCACAGTGTCGTGGCAACAAGAGGATTTGCAGAAAAATGTGTAAGAATTTGACACTTTAAAAAAATGAGCTGTCTTACTTTGAGGCATTTGTTATCTTTGATTTTAATTTTAATAACACATCCATTATATTTTAATAATTTTTGACGGCCGTTTGTGTAACATGTAATAGACATCTGGAATGTGAAATATTACTAATTTAACCCTTGATACTGTTCATAAGAATGGAACTCATCCTGAAGATGATTTGAGAAAATGGAGACTTTTCGTTTTGGTCTGATAATTATACAAACATAAGTTGTGTTATTGCATTACTGGGTCAGTGTGTGTGGATTGAGGGGTTGGGCAGCATGTTTGAGAGAGAAAAGTAACTAAGGAATACAATAAATTACAAAACTGTGTAAGAGATTGTGGTGGGAAGCCCATGTAGCATGCAATGGCAGATACAGAAGAACTTTATATATTTATTTATTTATTGTTTATTTATTCATTCATTATTTATTTTTTTATTTATGGTTCATTTAATGATATTGTCAGTGGGATGTTTAGTGACTAATGAATTTGCCTGAGGCAGCTAAGGAAAACCTCAAAAAAGCTGTTAGGAAGGTCAGGTTCCAGCCAGGATTTTAGCTGGGGTTAGAGAAATGGGTGTCAAGGTGTGGAATGGATTGACTTGGCTGAGGATGGTATACTGTGATGAACCTTTGGTTTCCACAAGAAATTGGAATTTGCTGAGCAACTGAATATCCGTCTCCTGTTTAGGCAGACCCTGTGTCATGTGTTCGCGATTGTCAACTGATAATGGTCCTCTTATCTTCTAGAGCCACATAAGCTGAAGGATATAATGGAGGTTACCGATCGCAAACGTAAAAGATCTGACATTGCTTGGAAATCAGACTATACTCTGCTTGCTGTTGGACATGAAGATGGGTTAGTAATGCTTCTTGTAAAATCATCTTCATCTTCTTGGTTCTTTTCTTCTTCCCTTCTCTTCTTAGTCTTCCCCTATGTTTAGTCTTGAGATTGATTGTTGCTGTGATAGAGATAAAGTTGTCCCTGTACCTAATTAAATACTACACCTTGGAGATGTTTGGGAGAGTGGAGGTTTAGTGCCACATATTCTGAACTATAGTGCTAGGAGGAGAGGAGTGGTCAGCTTTATGTCCTGACCACTTTAGATGCAGAGAAAGCCCCATTTGATATATAGTGGATGGGCCCCAGAGCTAGTCTCTGCCAGTGCCAGGAATTTGTCATTGATTATGTCCTGATCTCTCCTCAAGACATGTCAGTAATAGCTGGCTCTTGAAACATGGTTATTTAGTGTCACCATGATAAACAACTGTTGAGTGGGACAGTTAAAGCTTTCTGGAGTATGTTGCCGTTTTGGTTGATAGTTACCATATATATTTGATTGTAAGATGACTTCTGACTTTTGTGCATGCTGAAAAATGGCAAAGTCTGTTTTCCCATTTTCAAGCATTTGCTTTCACTCTTGTCTGGTGGATCATGGAGGAGTCCAACAGAAGCAGGCTAGTCATATGCATTTTGGCTTCAAATTCAGCTATCTCTTGCTGCATATGGCTGTGGCACATAAACTCAAGTAAGCATACTTGTAGGATGTACAGAATGTGGGTGTACATGCTGTGCCCAGTTACAGTGAACTGTACATAGTGCTTGTTCAGTACACATTACCTGCTGTATCAACCCCCCTGTGAATGACACTGATTCTAAGCCATTCAGAAATTTCTGACAATGAAAAATCTGGAAAAGTTTGGCTTACATTTGAGTAAATACTGTAGTTACCAACATTTCATGGGAGGTTGCTGCC
>Ga0123354_10005814_pt1 | contig 18095 bp, 11 predicted proteins | sample TergutLab28metaG_2_FD_97872 | JGI IMG/M metagenome (GOLD analysis project Ga0123354, IMG submission 97872) | Labiotermes labralis P4 segment gut microbial communities from Petit-Saut dam, French Guiana - Lab288 P4 | ecosystem: Host-associated > Arthropoda: Insects > Digestive system > Gut ...
GGCCCTTGGTCTCCCGGGGGTTAAGGCCCCCGAAGGGGACAAGGTTCCTCGTCCCCCCCCCCAGCGGTCTTTTCCCCCCCCCCCCCCCCCCCCCCCCCCCCCCCGGAGATAATCCTGGTACTCATTTGTCTTAGAGGCTGAGTCGACCCAAGGGTCATAGTGCGGCCGGAAGGATTACGTCAATGAAAAATTCCAATGATCCCATTGGGAATGGAACCCGCCACCTTCCGATTTGTAGAACAGGACCTGCTACAAATTAAACATGAAGTTCCTAACTTTGAAACCTCAGTCGTCATTGCCATTTGATATTTATTTGTGGGTTACTGAAAGTCGCTGCCATGGAGACGCTACGTAGGCTACCTAATACGAAATGAACTGGATAGAATGCGGCAGGGTGCGGTTGTGGTCTGTTGAAGGTACTTTGCACGTATTTACGAGAGAAAAAAGGTCCGTAGCCACACCTTGAAAACAATGCGTGCAGCGACTCTTAGTTTCACTGCATATATATATATATATATATATATATACATATATTTGTACCTTTATATAATGCTGTATTAAAGATATTGTGTATGTGTTATACGCACATAAACGTAAAAATCGCCTTTGTCAAGACCCTAAAATCAACACTTTAATCACCTAATGGTCTATGACAATGCACAGAACATCCTGAATATACATACATTTTTGAGAATGAGCGAGCATGTGTTCCACAGCAGTATGCTTCGCGGATGATTACTTTACGACTCCAGCTTCAAAATCTAGCCGAATGTGCCAGACACACACCACGACACGTAGAAGAGTCACGATGTTAGTGGAACCTTCTAGAACACTGCAGACGAAATGGTCCCCAGAATTGGAATGAACTAAGGACTCTAGCTAACGCACCAACGCGTTTAACATAGCAGTCTAATTAGAATGATATCGTACTGCGTTCTGGACATGTGCATCTATTACATACTTGCCCTTCGGTGATCGCACTCTCTGTAACTCGAATCTGTGTTTTTTGAATTGTCGTTTTCTTGATGTTGTCTCCATGCATTTAAATCCTGATATGCGTGTTTATCTTTGATATTTTGCAAATTCCTAGTGGATGCAGTGCACCTACTTGCATATCATTGGCTACGGGCGTTAGAAAAACCATAAAAAAAACAACACAAAAGATAGCCTGTGTCCTTGTCGAGATTCGAAATACACAACTTCCTAATACAATTCAGAGGCTCAATTTCATCATTATTATCATCATCAGCAGCATCTTCTTCTTCTTCTTCTTCTTCTTCTTCTTCTTCTTCTTCTTCGGCGCTACAACTCTCTGTGTGTTTTGGCCCGCCCAGTGATCCGTTTCAGAAGCTCCGCTGCTTGACCCCCCGCACTCCGAACCTCCAAGTCGGAAAATAGCCTGTTCATTTTCGGATTTATGTTTGTAATAAGTCTATCAAATTACAGTTAGTCCGAATGGAGCTTAGGAGATTTTGGAAAAAGTTAATTAATCAGGCTTATTAAGCAGGAGGACTTCTTAGAAGACAAACTGTCTAGTGTTTTTTTTTGTAATTCTCGACTGAATATGCCTTTTTTCTTTTCTGAAGCATTGGCCATCGTATATTCTACATTCAATGGCCCATTTTCACCATCAAATTACAATTTAAATCTTACATTCTCAATTACTTCGACCATCCTTGAAAACAAGAAAATATTTTTTTTTAGAAAGACGAATTTTTCTTTCATAGCTATAATTTAACACATTCAAACGCTTGAAGACTAATATGAATCTGCTTCATTTACCCTGTGCTCTGTGTGAAGTAACACACCACTGACATCACAGCCACCGGTTCTCACTGTTACGGTACAGCTTCGTTTCTGAGTACCATCACAGCCATGAAGCAGAGATGTCACTTCCATTGGTTGAAATGGTTACAATACAGCCTGTTCGATGCAAGTCATCTATGTAAATAACAAAAGTTTTATTCGAGCATTTCCGAACGCTTTTTACGATTTTGTTTATGTATTGGGATTCATTGAACTGATTTTGATGTTTGGAATCCAATTTTGTTGTCTGTAATTGCAAACAATACTACACACAATCAGCACAAATGTATTGTTATTAAAACAAATAATGATGTGGCTGGTTATGTTATTTTAATATCAATAAAGTGGTTTTGACATTCCGTGTTATTATTCACTGAAATACGAGTATTAAATAGCAAGCTGTAAGCCTGGGATGAGACTAATATTTGGTGTTGCATTACGAAAGTGATTCAAAAAGTGCAGCGAATTTGTTCATAGAGACATTGTAATGGAGGCATTGCGACACCTAGCGGTTGTCTCAGTAACTACATGCTATGCAACTTAGCGATGAATCAGTGTCAGGTTTAGTTAGTGCTGCGTTTGTTTATATCTCTTCTTTAAAGATGGCGGTACCGCTTCCTAATTTCACCGCTGTAGAACAGCGAGCTGTGGTCAATTATTTGCGTTCAGAAGGCGTTAAAGCATTTGAAATTCATAGGAGACTGTTAGCGCAATATTGTGAACACTGCAAGGCGCTGAAAAATTTACACGAATCAGTTGACGGATTTAAATGCGGAAGGACAACTCTTGATGAAGAACGATCAGTCGACCTTCGATATTACGAATAGACAACCATCGTCCCGAGGTTTATGCACTGATTAAAGAAAACAGACAGATTACTGTAAGTGAAATTGCATTAAGTTTGAGCATTATTTATGAATCAGCCTTTTGCCATTGTGCATTATGACCTCGGCTGCCCCAGTCTGTTCGCATAGTTACAACGACAACTAAAAGACCCGATGACTGACATCTGAGGTTTCGGTAAATTGTCAAGCAGTAGTTTTAAGAAACTGTAAGCGTTTGATACGACTGAAATTCGCTTTCTTATGTGATGACAAACAGTATCATGCCGCATTCTTTTGTTCTGTTTACTGGGATAATTATTAGGTTGGGTATTTAAAAACGAAATTGGAACTTGCAACAGCTGTTACACAATACTTTCTATAACCCCTAAACTTTTCCTTGGATATTTCAAAGAGTTTCGTGCTCTTAGTTTGTACCCTACATAGCAGAAAATGTTCTTCACTGAGAAAATTGATCGGTGAATACTGTGTAGGGAAATAATTGACGTTCACTGTGGGAAACATGACAAAAAAGCACTACTTGGACAAGTGCGCTTTTTATAACATTAAACCCGAAGATAGATGTGTTAACTACTAGGCCGTAAAGGGATAAATTCAAAGTCGAAATACTGTGCTGTTTTAATGGTCTTTTTCAAATGTTAATCAACAAGGTTGAAGTAATAGATAAATCTGAAAATCGGTTAGATGAGAGTACACTATGGTAGGGCCAAGGTTAAGCAAGTACGGTTGTCCCTGCTCGGCAGTGCCAGAAGTCTGACACTACATAATGGAAGGACAGTCGCTGCAGCCAGTACCGACACAATCAATGGTCACTGTAAAGTTCATAAAAGGCCAGTGCTATGGTCAAAGCATAACACAGCCAGCAGGCACAGGAAAAGCCGTGAATATGGGACGAAGCAGATCACACACAAAGATCACGGAAACACCATAGACGACAGCCCGAGCTGTGATGGGAATGCAAGGCACATAGGTGTAGGCCTACCCACGACAAGAGGAGAGAATAGACCATGGCTGAATTGATATTGTGTTTAATATTATAAAACTGAAGATAACAAAAATGTGAAACTGACGGCGAGTTCACAGAATTGTCAGAGACATAACACAGACTGTACTGATTACACAGGTGTGAATGACATATTTTTATAATATTAAAATAAATATATTCAGGATTTAAAATATTTTATGTACTTGTGATGTATATTTCTAAATGTATTTAGATTGTTTTTACATGTTTAAAAACTCATTAGAATTTGGTATTTGGTGATTGGAAGAGATGTAAAATTGTGAAGAAAGGGAAAATGACTTTAAACTTTTGAATTTTAAGGCCTTTGACCAGTTTTATACAAAAGTCGTGCAGTACGATCATAATTGATATGATGACTGTTAGGTGATACTACAAATGAAGTATAATGCGCATTCGTAGATCATCCTAAAGAATATATCGTATTATATTATCCACCAATATTAATTTAATGTATGAACACATAGCTAAACTTTCTCCTGGATAGAACCCTCGTCACTGTGGTAAAGTTACTGATTAGGAAGATTTTAACTGTTTACATAATTTTATCTTTTAATGTCAGCTCTTTAACACTGAAATCTTTGTATACTTATGAATACACAATTGAGATCTCAATCCACTGGCACATTGTTAACATAAATGAAATATGTTTATACCTTTTAAAATCAAATAGCCTGAAATAACCATCTCCATGAATAGTCCAACCAATTAATAATAAGTGCTAATGAAGTTTTAGGACCAGCAATTAAGTACTTTTTCAATACACATTACAGCAGCATCTAATGCAATAAATCATCACTCATACTTTGGATGGTACTGGTTTTAAGACATACATAACCAGATGAGTTTTTTGTAATTTCAGTGAGTACTGCTCTGTAACTTTTTTAACAACCAATATAACCGAATTTTCTAAAGCCTGGACGCTAACAATGCATACAGTTTATTGGGTAGATAATTGTGAAATACTTCAAAAGAGTTTGCGATTGTTTTCTGTATTGACATTCAGGCGCATATATCATGGAACAGATGTTTTCCTCATATCTATAAGTTTCTTTTGTGGTAGCTGGTATTTTAACGGCGTATTTGCACACCAGAATAATCATGAATCAATAAAGTCTGCAAATATAGATTCCTGAGTCCGGAAAAACTGTCTGTGGTCAAAGCATAAATTATGTAGGAATGTGTTTGTCACACATATGAAAACCCAATATCCATGATCCATCACAGAAGAGACTTCTGAACATTGATGTGTGGTGCTAAATTAAGATCCACTATCACCTAGAGATCCGTTAAAGATGATCGTAAACGCTTCCGAAGAAGTCTGGAAACGTGCCTTTTCAGCGTTGACAGTAACCCCGCAAGAGTTTTCTTGGTTAATAACAAGACAATTCCAGCTTAGAATTATTAACCGTTTCCTCGGATTTCTACATTACTGTCATTTCAGAGAGATTCTACTGTGTATTGGTTTTCAAGTTAACAGCTCTCGAGACAAATAAAATATGTTTTTTTTTTTTTTTCGAAAACGTTTGTCACGATTCTTACGTCACTAAAGATAGGTCCCTCACTTTATAATCCAGATTGTTCATTTACTCTAAAGTAATTCTTGACAATATACATTAAACCGTCACATATCACATCCAGTTTCCCAAATACGCCTCATAATTCCGAGGTTTTTTTATACGTTATCGGTCATTAAATTTTTCAGTTCATTCTTATCTACTTTATTACAAGTATGTCACATCTTGCAGTATTTGAAAGTTATTTTTGTGACATTCTTATTTGAGTTGCTACAGACTATTTAAATTATCAGTTTAATAGTAGTTGAAATAAATACTTTACACATTTCGGTAGTACAGTGAGAATTTTAGAAACAAACCATAGATGCTGTCATTGTATCTTCGTGTGGCTTTATGTCACTGTCGCACTCAGCTCACATTTTATGACATGTTATTCTGAACCGTTGGCACGCAAAACTCACCTCTTCAGACGTACTTCGCTTTATAAAAATATCCATGCTACTAAAGAGAAGAGATACACACAGCACAAAACTTTAAGAACAAGCGTACATCTTTAATAATAATTTATAATTCTACATTTAAAGTGATAATATTGTGTTCTCATTCAGCGTCCTACGAACACACGTACACTGAAATCAATTTGTTTTACAAAAGGTACAATCTCTTTATAGAGTCATTGATTCCAAGAATTTTTAAACTGGTGTTTGAAAAACACAATTCATACACTGAAATAACATCTTGGAAGCGTGAAATTCGGATCAATTTTCCAAACAAAGACTTCGAATGTGTAATTGTCGAAGCCTTTGGAAAAAGGAGGCTTTAGTAATTATAATTTAAATTTACTGTGAACGTTACTACTCATTCGGTAACTGATTTTACATGAAGAGACATTCTAATGGGTCTGTTAAATTACGTATTCAATCACCCAGACCTATTAACCACAGTTACAGTACTCTTTGGTAGGAATTTTAAGTGTCACACTAACGTATCTTGTATTAGGAATACATATTTTAAAATAAGTTTTACTTTTTCTCCGATCGGTTTATTATTATTTCCTTCACTCGGAGTAACAGCTAGGAATTATTTTATTGTAACTTGTTGCAGATGGAAAACTTAACTACATAAACTAACACTGTAGTAACGAATGTAATGTTGCCTCTTTGTTTTTACCCTTAGCGCGGTCTTTACCTGGAAAAGCTATATACAGTAGACCGTAAAATATTAGAATCGTGATTGTGAGTAATGCCTCTGTAAAGACCTAAAGATGCAAGCAGGGGTATAAGAAGCAATAACGTAAAGGTAAAGCTGAAATCCACCCTACAGCAGGCCATGAAGGGCCAGACGGGCGGTAGAGTTATAGTAGTATCGTAGAACTTCTAAAGGAATACGCGAATAATTTTTGTCCCTCTTGTCTTCTTGAAAGAAACTGTATCGAGTAAATGAAATATATAGCGTTAAATAGGAGAATATGTTTAATGACAAATTGGAAGGAGGAATTTCTAAGCCTTTTAATTAACTATACCAGCAGATGTCTTTTGCAATTACAGAATGCAATAAAAATCCCAATTATGGCAATAAGTATCCAGGACATTAAAAAAGTGACTCGCTGACACGAATCACGAGATATTTCCTGACTAATAAGGACTGCTGGATGTTGTATGGCGTAGTAATATTGCTTACAGTTTTAAGGAGCTGCTACAGAGTAAGAAATAGTAAAGAAATACTATCGGGACTCATCGTTGGTTCTTCAGTCCTTATAGGAATGAAATGGAATATAATTTGGCGGTGAGAATTAATTTCTGATTTGTCAGTTATCAGTGGAATAAAAATATAAGTGTTGTCAAGTTGAATATACTTTCCCGTGATTTAATAACAGAAATTACGATAACCTTTCAAATGTCAGTCTTCTTATCCGGGTTGTGTGGTGAGATTTGAATGGCTTTTTGCCATACAAGAAGATAAAAAAGCACAGGATGTAGGTCATGTAACTGTGATTATGCTTGTATTAATTTGCAGGTCAGAAGAAAATAAACTTACATTCTTGTTAGTTCTTTTAAAATGTTTGTAGAGTGAAGAAATGTATGAGAATGATTCGAGCGCTAATTTTAAGGCGCTGTATTAAAAGTTGTTTATGTAAACTACGGACGACACGACAAAGTAAACCCAGTGTCAGCTGTTTTTAAGAGACCTGAAAGGGTATTTCCCAAATAAAAAAACAACTTTACGAAGAAAGAAGAGAAAAATACGAATATTACGGTATTGTGGGATGTGATGCGACATAATCTGCTGAAATTAACCTACTTTGCTTCAAAATATCCGTAAACGTCTGTAACCTACGTGGTGTCACATTACAGAGGACAATAGTCTTCGTAGTCACAGTCATGAGAACCTTTAATCTCGTAAATTGAAAAGGTATTTAGATGTATACTACATGAATTTTAGGACATATATCCTGGTACAGAAAAAAGAAAGAAAGAAAGAAAGAAAGAAAGAAGAAAATCGAGATATTTTTTAGGGTTTTTGCTTTGGAAAAATGAAAAAATATAAGAGGAATACTACAGGAAAATATTTACTGTGCATAGGAACCTGTGCACAATTGAGAGAAGTTATTTTCATTTGAAGGTTTATGGCAGACCATTAGACATCAGCATGTGTTCACCTTTTCATTGCGATCCTTATATGCTATTAGGCGGCACTGGATTATAATTACGTCAAGTGTGGAGCATAAGGAGCCGAGAAGGCCCGAAGGTGAAGGGTTAAGTTGACGGCAGTGCGGGATAATTACTAGATTTCATCGCCTCGTCTCGCTACGTCACCCGTCTAAATTCATATGGGGCTGGAGACGGATAGAGCATCTACATGTGCTGCGTGGAGTTTAGGACTGTGATGCTTAGTGCAAATAGTCACACACGTGCCTTATAAACAACTGACAGTTAAATGCCTTCATTTATTGCATTTATATCTCGGTTTTTTGTTTGTAAATTTTTTAACATTCTCCATCTACAAATAACATACGGTGTTTAAGAAATGGGAGAATGTTCGTAAGGAAATATATTAAACTGTGAATCAGGGTACGAATGACAGTTTTTTAAATGCATACATACATCTGAAGAAGTGCACAAGCACGAAAATTTTCCGTCATGTTAACCGCTTCTGCGCTTTCTTTAAAAAAGGCCCTATCTGTGCAGAGGGTACTAAGATTACAAGCAGCAGAAAACGTGGCGCTAGATGTGGGGTAAACACCTTTCCAAACTTCGTTTCTCCACAACTCTACATACTTATATCTTCGTGTATATGATAATAGAGATTTAAATCTGTTACTAGTTACACTAATTAATAACAAAGTCTAAAATACCATGAATAATTCCATATTAGTAGTATTTTAGACTTTATTAATTAGTACAGTTTTTGAAAACCCGTCTTCAGGTATATAGGATGAGATAAAACTATTCCGTTGGTCTCTTGATAAAGCTATGTCCAAATAAGGAATAGCAAGCAAACAACAGCGTCAAATACAAAAATTATTTATAACGGAAGATAACTTCAAATTACGCAGAAATTGTTGTTCTCGGATTCGCGCTTTGCTTTTTTTACTTCTCGCCAGATAACTCGTGTGGCAGCCCTTGTGCATTGCAGTGTAGGTCGCTCAAATATTCCTTTTCGCGCTTGTGCTGCACTGTAAGTAGTAAATTAGAGGCGTCTTCTGCACTTATCTGTCATGGAGTAGCTGCCGTTATAGGGATACAGGATATACTTGGACTGCGTGGTACGATTTTGAGAATTGCATTCTGCCCTCTTGTAATTATGTCTAGAGAGTGTAAAGTACCGGCTGACGAGGGGCTTGAGGATGAACACAAAGAAAAGTGATGCGTCTGTTAGAACACGTTTCCGTATTGGATAATTCTGATGGAGGACTTCGCTGCGGTCGGACTTCATGATGATGTAAACGAATCAATCATACGTTTTGTCGAGCGAAATGAGGACACAACCGGGAAATGCTGAGGCCAGTAGTCGATCGAATGTGACATTGCCTTCGTAAGCCGTCTCGACGTTTTCCTCGAAAAGGATGAAAGGACCTCTCTGCATGGCTGAAAGACAATTTAGGGAGAGGGCCATGCTATGTAAAGGCTGTTGTTAATACTTCATCTGACGTCAGAGAGAATATCCACGACTGGAAATACTGCATTTTACATGCGAAATTCCTTGGCGTGTTGTTTCGAATCTATTCTTGGAAACCTGTTAGAGCAAAGCGACAGAGAACGCGTAGGTAGCAGACATTTCATCTTACTTACCTATAGTGCTGACACAGACGGCTTGCATGTTCGAGTCCCGCAGCCGAAAGGCAAAGTTCACATGGACCTTCGTACTGGCGGATGCAATGATTTCAAAGCAAGATACATCAGCTTGGAATATTGAACCTGTATTTATCAAGTCTGAAACTTGAAACTTACAGTCTGAAAGTCATTAATTTGACAAGCTTAGTTCAAAGCGTTGATTGGGACCGACAGCTTTCTCGTTTAGTCCTTAGTAGGTGGAAGAGTAAAACACATGTTCAATACAGTTTGTCACTGCTAAGGAAACTATCCTTCATAACAAAGAGGAAATCTTGAACCCAGTCGTTTAGGAGACAACCAACGAGGTCAAAAACCTCCAAACCAACTACAAATTACAAACGGGCAACCAACCAGATTCATTCATATCTCGGGCGAAATATTAAGTAAGTTTTTTGAATATATTATTTCAATATTTTACTACTGTAAACAAAGGTGGACGTGCTAACATTTGTGAATTTATGATTAGTACTTATCAGGAAAATTGTTTAACTTTCTATTACTCTCTAGAACTTCTTAACAAGATATGACATGTTGAAAATTTGGTTCCTTCATCATTATGCTTTACCTGAGAATGCGGTTAGTTCGCGTACAATAAACAAGTCTAAAAAGCAAACAGAGATTTACGTGTGTCGTGTTATTCATTGTAAATTTAGAGGTAAGCCCAAATGGCTGAAAGTGTGCAACCTCCTATCCCGTAGTGTCTCACTTATCGACGAGCTAAAGCCGGCCCAGCAAATCGGAGTTTCTGCCGTGGATGGGAGAAGAAGACGAAAGGCTCAGTATATAAACGCACAGAAAATACAGTGACTAAGTCCGGTTATATTTTTCCTTTATAAAGACCTAGGGAAGGCCTGAAAAGCCTGTGATTTTTGTACCCAAAATGACATGCGGCACTCACCACTGTCCCAACTATTTTGATATTTCTTTTGCCCGACCAACGTCTGTATATTGTGAAGAATGCGCACACGCGCGCATGTGTGTATGTGTGTGTACATATACATATATCTGACTGCGTAGAGACTGTATATGAATTGCTTTTGGTACCAAATAACACGGTAAGTGAAATATTTGTACGCAAATCGGGAGCGGTGCTAAGTGTTGACTGGATATTTATCATTCGGGCGCCGGCCTGGCATTGACTGGGCGAATATGACATTGGATAAAAAGTTTAACGATCTTCTTTTCAAACAGGAAGTGGCAATAGCAGCAGTTACTTCCATATTTTCTTCCTTATCGCTTTCCATGAGTAAGCCTAATTAGAATAATAGTAATTATACGACACCTTAAATTTATAATTATAATATTTATTAAAGTGATGCAGTAATTAATAATTTATGGAATACTCCAAGACCTTGTTCTGCTCTTCAAAATTCCCATTGTCATGCCACAAAATTTTTTCGAACTTTACAGACAGTTTGGGTAAGCGCCCACTGAAAGTTTCTCCAGCAATGCCCTAGGGCCCGCAGGATCTTGGTCCCTCCCATCCGGAAATCCAAGTTGAGTATCTGTCCAGCGCCACCACCCCATTTCTGCTGTCACCTAAGAAGGGAATCATCAAGAACTTCAAGAAGTGTTACACTCACCGCCCATTCCACTGTATCCTGATTGCAAGCGACAACGAGAATTATATTAGTTTTAGTGAATGTTTCAAATCGTACAGCAGGCCAAACAGCATGAAGCAGTGAATCGACAAAAGCTAATTGCACGACCCTGAAGGGCAGCTGGAAGAAGCTTTAACTTGAAGGAGTTCATGAATGTAGGAAATTCGACAACCAGCACCACGAAACAAGGAACATTCTCATGTTAGCGTCCGACGTTTTGGGGAATTATTCTCAGTTTTACATGAGGGTGTGTTTCAGGAATTTCTCGAATCTCATGATGCTGAGTTTAATGATAAGGAATTTGAAAAGCTGGCTACGCGCTGTGAACCTGAAAATGAAAACCCACACGCTGTTGTGGAAATTTCTCTAACGACACGCCTTCAGATAATGGATGACTGTTATATGGATAGGTGCCTAAAATGAAAAGCGAGATGGATGCTGCCCTGGACCTGTAGCGTGTGTTGTAACAATAGTAAGAGTGCTGATATTCGGTGAGTTCAATTCGTACTACAACTTTCCTAAAATTGCTCTCTGTATAACACTTTTTTTCTTCTCCAGAGTTTGCAGGCCACCACGCGTTTTACCGTTCTATTCTTGCTTTTCTTTTACCTTATTTTGCCACTTACACTTTTAGCTAAATTAATTCCTAAATTCCTTACACGTGCTTGTTTGTACAGTGCATTATTTTCCTGTGAGCTGCGTGCTCTTATGTAGAATTAAAAAAAAACGATTTCTCCACTTAACGTGTTTCTGGTCAGTTCCGAGCTACAAGGACATGCTTTGCGTTGCAACGAAGCACAGAATGCACATCCGTAGCAGGGCACTCTTCGCAACATAACATTACACATCACGGCATGCTGCCACAATACTCAACTGGTACAGCGAAATTAATGTGACTTTTTATAGTGTGACTTTAGCAAGGACGAAATCGCTCCCTAATGATGTCCTAGGACCGAAATATGTCGGAGCGTTTCTAATGTTTTAATGTGTAAATTTTATAAATTTTATATATGTGCAGTAGTTGGTATAATTATTGAATAACTCGACAACATGCACAGTGTAACAACAAAAATACTTCTAACATTAATTTTCAGTATATCAGGATACATCATATTTATACAACTCTATAAATAAAATGTCTATATTTTAAACACTGGACACTTTCACATCACGTCATTTGTACAAAAGTGAATAATTTGTTTTCATACTCTAATACTTCCGTTTGATTGCCTGATGGTGGTCTCTTGCGGACCGAAATATATACGAATATGCAGCGTGATATTGTAATTTAAATATCTATGGAACAACTTTGTACATTTTTTGGTTTAGTGTCTTAAAGTGGTCTGGACTTCTCTGCTCAAAGCTGACATATGTTGCCAAACACAGGCCTACTAGTGAGATTGGCGGAAGTAATATTTCATGTTTTAACGTCATAGAAAGGAGGACTGCAAGGTGTCTATGGAATTCAGGACACTTCGATGTATAAATACGTTAGGTGCCGTTTTTACGACTATTTGTTGCACACACCAAGGCGGTATTTGCACTTTGGAAAACAATGCTGACTATTTAACGACATAAGAACAAAATTTAAGTAACACACAAAGGTAGAATATTGAACAATTACCTATTATCTAGTTTTAATTGCAGTATGTGATGGGTCATTTTAGTAAAATGTTTACTGTTTGCTGTGTTCTGAGATGTGACGTCATGTGGTGAGGTAGAAATGTACCGATGTTCCAGAAGAACCGCTGCCTCCAGCTTAAACTTTGTTAATTAATACAGCAGGTTCATCTGACAGCTTGCATCTATCGACAAAGCATACGGTGTCACATAAAATAAAATACTAATCTAGGGGAAATTTTAACTTTTCCCTGGGACCTCAAATTATGATGTCGCTGAAAATGGCAAAAAAACGGCGTTCTCCCTAACGTCTTAATATTAGTAAGGGATTTAAAAATTGTTTTATTAATAATAAACCTACTTTTGACACATTCGATCTTGCTTGATTCTCTTGATCATTGAAGTTAATTTTCCTTATGGCCTACGCCTGAAAACAGAGAAAAGCCGACTGACACAGAAGTGCTCGTAGTTCTTGGCAGCAACAGAGCTGCCTAATAACGGCTGCTTGTAAGATCGAGCAATAGTAAGATATATAGAGCTGTGATGTAGCTCCAGTGTGGTGAGGTGCTGAGCGTCCTCTGATGCATAATGTTTACGCAGCCGAACCGATCACAACTGCACATAGTTTAGCGGCTCGGAAAATCGGATCAGAGGAGCCACAAGCAGCCGACTGTCAGGCTTCCTATATTGTGGAATGATGTGTTTACGCGTTTACGAGTATGCGTGCCTAGCACAACACTGCATTAAGCTAGTCAATACCTGGCTACAAGCTGTTACAGCCCAGACATGCAGTGCCCTTAGCTTGTCGCTAATTAATCCGTCAGAACTTTGAAAACCATGGGTATAAAATCGAGATATTCCACAAACCTGTAAACAAATCAGGTTAAGGAAACAACGGGGTACAAGAATAACTTAGCAAACTGCTTTCCTAGTGTTTATTCAATATTTATATTTCCACGTTTGTTTGTTTTGTCGCTTTTGTTTCATTTAATTTTAAAGAGCGACTTACTATTTAAAGTTTTACATTTTCTGTGCAACTAAATAACATATATAAAGTTCGTATAGCGTATTCATTCATAGTGTGAACCCTAGACACCGGGTATCTCTTTCCAAAACGTGATTCGTTTGAAGAAGGGTTGAAACTTAGAAGTTTGGGCGCAATAAATATATCAACAGTAAATTTTAAGAATATGTCGAATTTCTAACACATAATTTGAAACATAGGCTGCACATGTTCAATAAGTCTCCTTGACGATGGCTAACAGTAAAGGCCGAAACATGTCGGAACATAATCAACAAATAAAAAGTACTGTGCAAAAAGTTGATGTTGAATTTTTTTGCGAATTAATTTCATTTGTTAATCCCACACCCTCTGCATGCATTCTTTCTTTCTCTCTCACATACTTGCAGAGTTTGCATTTCTGCCACGTTCTTAGTTGTTGAATTGAAATGTTATACATGTTATGTAGTTAAATTTATGGTCAATGTGTTTATAAAATTTCATGAATCTCCAGTAACACGAAACATGGTCAAGTTTTCTGGGTGTACTTTTCGAAATGGTATATGGAGAGGAGAGTTGTAGCTCAACACATTCTGGACCTCAGTAACAGACGGAGCTGAGTAATGGACTCCACACTCAGGCCGTTTTGCCCCCTGGAAAGGACGCTGGTATCCATTCAGTAATAGTTTGGGAGGGCTCGGAAGCTAGTCTGGAATTTTGCAGGAGCGAGAAATCTCTTGCCATTTCCTCGATTTTAAACATTTTCGTCCTGCCCTTAGCCTAGTCACCATTCTAATGACTACGATACCCCAACTCCTCATGAAACAGAAAACTAAGTAAGATATTCGCAGTGCGGCCATGTTGAGATTTTACGTTGTACAAAAGAACTAACTTTTTTTTATTTCGCAAATTCTTTACCGGACATAATTCCTAGACTAAAACATGTGGCAAGTAACATCTCGCTTACTTCACAAGTGCGCCTGCACGAATTTTTGTTACTGACGTGGATGTAAGGAAATTGAAAATATTGTGTTCGATTGTCCAGAAATGACATATTACCGTCCAAGTTTCGTGAATATTCGCCCACGTGTTCGAAAGTTTAAAAAGGGTGCAATCACACTGATGTAGGTACTGTCTTTTTTGAGGAAGAAAAGGTCACCTTAATATTTATCAGATCTTCACTCATTGAACGTTTTGGAAATAAAATTACCTGCATCTACAAGCAGTGGCCTGAAGAAAAACTCTGAATTTAGTTCGATGAAATGGGTGAGAAATTTAACATTTTTCACACAACGAGAAAGTTCTTGTTACCTGTACAGTAGTGTAATACATAAAACTATTAAGAGCGAGATAGTATCTGTATAATGATAAATTGGCACGCTGAAAGAGCAATTCTGATTACACTGGAAGTGAGGAAATCCTTCTGCAATGCCCCACTCCCAAGCTATGATATGGTTAGTTACCTCTCAGCCAGTCTACAAAACCAAGTCAAGCAATTTATTTCCTGACAAGTTTCTTTGTAACTGCCATCCTATCACGGTCATTTAATTTGAGGCTGTGGATTAAATTCTAACTAGAAGTTCTGAGCAGTTTAACCTAGTTAATATCCCACCGTTAAAACAGTTGGTCTAGATCCAGCGTGTAAACGTTAAAATAGAGCTCTGATGCCACGTAAGCCCAGACCATAGTTTAGATTGCCTAACGGCAGAAGGGAGAGGGGATGGGGGAATAGCAAAGCGATTCTGAAGGTAAGCTTTGATATTTGTCACGTGTTGCCACGTGCGTTTAAAGGGAGGGGATTCTTAGGTGCAGTACACACACTGTAGTCTCTTTGTTGTTTGTAACGTTGTTTTGTTGTTCAAATGAAAATTCATAACACACTCCAAATCACAAATTCTTGCATACACATTTCCTCTAAGTAAACCCACAACATACTGTGAACATGGTTTGATCATTATTGTGAAGTTTTCCATAGCGTGCATTCTCGTATTACAATTGCATCTTTAATATTCCACTAAATGCCACATTATATAATTGAATACATATATTTTGTGCCAACTCTCCTACATTTTCGCTGCGTACTGCGCCTTTCTCAGGGAGAACTTCGTATCACTTACTCAAAACTATTTGCTTTCTATAAAGTTGTTATATTGGTTGTGTGGTATTGCTCTTAATGATTGTAAATAACATTGTACAACTTGCATATGAAATATTTTATGTTCTGTAACACAACCAAAGTAACAAACGTATAAAAAACATAGTTTTGAGTAAGTGATACAAATTTCTCCCTGAGGATGGTGCAGTACGCATCGAAACATTCAGGAGAGAGTGGGTAAATATATATATATATATTCAATTGTATAATATGCATTTAGTTGAAATATTAAAGATCTAATTGCTGTAGCTTGAAGATGTTCGTAGTCGTCCTTAGTATGAATAATTTTCGTATTAAAACATGGCATGTGGCCGTGTGGAATAAGGTCTTTAGTCTTTTATACAGATACAGACGTAATAAAATATAACTTTAAACTTAGTATGGTATACCGTGTATACTTGTTGTTTCGTGTACGCAAAAAACCCGTACATCGACTAGTCCAGACTTACACCAACATCATAACCGTATCCCACTTTACAGAAAATAAGAGTAAGAGAACCATTTATTCTGCTGGTATAATAAGAACACATGTGATGGCCTGCAGTGCCTATATGCGTCGTATAATATCACGTTGAGGACTTAGCAACAATAACAGTTGCGTACAGTGCATCAGCTTAATTTCATCTTTAACGTTGTATATGATACGCCTGTATATGTGTGTGAAATACGAAAAATTTAACCCGTGTACCCTCATATCACATGTTAAGAAGAAGTGATCTGTGTCGGGGAAAATGATAAAAATAGTCCAGATGTGCTGAGAATAAGACCTCAGTCCACTTAATAGATTCCCATACGAAGAGCTGTGTTTAAATATTTGTGTCATACGTTCATCATATATTTCCTTTATCAATATTTTTCTTAATAACATGAAGTAAGTTTGTGTTTTGAGTAGGAAGGAACTTGCTATGGATAAGACTTTATTCATTCCTACAGCCAAAATCATGATATTGCTAAAAGAGATGTTGACAACCTGTACAAATCAACCACAATCCTATTTACAGGTGGCTGAGATTTCATGCAACTATATCTGTTCGTTGTCTTTCACGTTGATTTACATGTGACACGTAACATTTGGAATATTGATATTTACTCGCGTGGTCAAGATATTAACCTATGAGGCATGTGGTGAAGATTAATTCTGACTACAGAAGCAACAGTTTTCTCCGAAACGTCGGCACATTTCTACGAGAGAAGAGGGCGTTACACCCCAGCAGAAGTAATACGTAGTTTCGTTGTGCAAACAAGTGTAATCACCATTCTTACAAAACACTTTCCTGGATTTTACGTTCAGTGAATTGCATTTTTCAATACTAAATTCTGTTTCGAGTAAGTCCATGTAGCAAGTCCCTTGAGCAGCTTACAGTCCCTTATTCAATAAATCCCTTTTTTTCCATTTTATTGAGCCCAAAGTTTCACAACCCTGTGCGTAAGAACTTGTCACTGTGTTTCTATTCTGAGCAAAATTAATATATTCCACACTTGTATCCTGTTTTTAAGGTCCGTTTCAATTTTAGCTTCCCATCTATGTCTAGGTTTTTTGACTGGTCTCTTTCCTCTAGGTTTTCTAACAATACACTCTGTGCCAGAAGACCCACCCATTCCACTCTCTTTGATTTTATCACTGGAGATAAATTTGGTGGGGTGTTCAAGTCATGCAGTTGCACAGTATGCACTGCTCTTCATCCTCCTGTTACTGCCTCCCTCTAAGGCCCAACATATTTTTCAGCTTCCTTTTCTCAGCTCAAAAGCCAATGTCTTCTGCAGTGTCAGAGATAACGTATCACACATAAGAAACTGCAGCAGAATCATAGTTCACTCTACTACAAACTACGTTTTTATGCAGCAAACAGAAAAACACGCGTGTCAGGTCTTACGGTGGCAGGCTTTCCCTCAATCAAATCTGCCTTAATTTCTTCATGTACGCAATTTTGATTTGTAGTGTCTTAACCTAGTTTTTTAAATTTTCCACGCCTTGGAATAATTTATTATCTATATTTATGTTGTGATCTTATCCTGCATTCTTCTGAGGAGACATGAGTAAGGGTGCCAGACTTCGGGAGGGTGTTCCTTATGTTCAAGTATACCGATATAACCCAAAACACCTATGTCCAAAGTTGAACGGTTACAGAGATAATGGCCAGAGAAGTTTGAAACTTTGACAGCTGTTACACACTTATTGATTACCAAATACATATTAAA
>Ga0123354_10005815_pt1 | contig 18094 bp, 10 predicted proteins | sample TergutLab28metaG_2_FD_97872 | JGI IMG/M metagenome (GOLD analysis project Ga0123354, IMG submission 97872) | Labiotermes labralis P4 segment gut microbial communities from Petit-Saut dam, French Guiana - Lab288 P4 | ecosystem: Host-associated > Arthropoda: Insects > Digestive system > Gut ...
CGATTTCGAGTACGCGGATGTGCTCGATGTCATCGACGCAGCAGTGGCAACCGATGGGATCATTGTCGCCTGTGACCATGTCACCGATCCGCACAACCTGGGGGCCATCATCCGTTCGGCAGCAGCTTTCGGCGCCTGTGGGGTCGTCATTCCGTCACGCCGGGCCGCGAAAATGACAGCATCCGCGTGGAAGGCGTCTGCCGGTGCGGCCGCCCGGCTGCCCGTGGCCCAAGTGATTAACCTCAACCGTGCCCTGGAGCAGTTCACCGACGCCGGATGTGCGGTCGTCGGCCTGGCTGGAGACGGGGACGTGACCATCGACACTGTGCATCAGGATGGTCCATTGGCTCTCATCGTCGGTTCCGAGGGTACGGGTCTGTCGCGGCTGGTCGCCGAGCATTGCGACACCCTGGCCCGCATCTCCATCGCGGAAAGTGTGGAGTCGCTGAACGCATCTGTGGCAACCTCCATCGCTTTGTACGAATTGACTCGCCAATCCTGACATCACCCACACAGAGAAATACTAGTTTGTGAATGTCTGTCAGTTACCCGACCGCTGTGCCGCGAGGACGGCATCGTACAACACTCGTCGGTCCACGTGGTGAGTGCTGGCCACCAGTCCGACGGCGGCTGACCGCTTCTCGCCGGAGGCTATCAAGTCAACGACCATTTCTACGAGCACCCCGATCTCAGGGGCGGAGGGGCTGGCCCCGGACACCACGATGGTGATCTCCCCGCGTACATCTCCTTCGGCCCAGGTCACCAATTCGGATACCGGGCCGCGGATCACTTCCTCGTGGGTCTTGGTCAGTTCCCGGCAAATCGCAGCCGAGCGGTCCTCACCGAAGACCTCAGCCGCGTCCACCAGGAAATCATGCAAGCGGTGGGGAGCCTCGAAGAAGATCAGCGTACGCTCCTCGGTCCGCAACCCGTTCAGACGGGTACGCCTCGCACTGGACTTCCGGGGCAGAAACCCCTCGAAACAGAAGCGGTCCGTCCCCAGACCCGACACAGCCAGGGCGGCGAGTACGGCGGACGGACCTGGAACGACCGACACCCGTACTCCCGCATCAATACACTGACTGACAAGCCGAAACCCCGGGTCCGAGACCGAGGGCATGCCTGCATCGGTGACAAGAACAACTGTTGCCCCTCCCACCATCTGAGCGACCAGATCCCCGCCCCGACTGGCTTCATTCCCCTCGAAATACGAGACGACCCGCGCGGACACCCGAAGCTCGGCCCGGCGACACAAGTCCGCAAATTTCCGGGTGTCCTCCGCGGCGATGACATCGGCGTGCAGAAGTGCGTCGCGCAATGCTTCCGAGACATAGCGAGTGTCGCCGATCGGTGTGCCAGCGAGCAGGAGTACCCCGGATGCACCGATCGCTTGCGTCGCGAGCGACACTGTGGGGGTGCGATGGGTCGGCGGGTGGCGTGAGGGCAGACTGGACGTCTGTTGAGCGACGCCCGACGAGCCAGCGTACCTCCACAGGGTCGCGCAGCAGCCATGAATCGGGGCATCCGGGAGTACGCCGGATGCCCCTGCCGGGAAGGGTGTGCCGGGCACTCCCGTCGACGGGTGGGTGCTTGAAAGTTCGGGGCTGGTGACTGATGGTGGATTCACACCATTAGACTAGTCAGGATGAATGACGAAGTCCGAGGCGATCCAAGCAAGCCCCGTACCCATGGCCCGGCGAAGGGGGCGTGGGTCGGTGGCTACGTTCCCTCACCTTCGGAGAAGAAGGCCGATGCAGACAAGCGAGCCCGTGACGCAGCGAGCCAGGATGCGGTGGACGTCCCAGTTCCCGATACCGCGAGCCAGGGTCCTTCCGAAGCTCCCGTCTCTGACAACGCCATTCAGGGCTCCGCGCAAGAACCCGTCCCTGACGACGCGATCCAGGAGCCCGAGGAAGAGCCGGACATGGACACCGCCGTCCACGAGCCTGACGACGCGCCGGTCGGCCTGATCGTGGACCTGGATGACCAGGCATTGGACCTGACGGAAGAGCCTGATGAGTCGGCTCCCGCGTCATGGCAGCCCGCTCCCCAGGACCCTTCGCCCACACCTCGTGCTCCGGCATGGATCACGAATGTACCGCTGTTGGCCCGGTTCCAGCGCTTCGCCAATCAGCGAACCTCGCACGGTGACCTGACCGTGATCGAGCAGTTGCGCCAGGGGTTGCCGACTGATCGTCTGATGGGCTGGGTCGTGACTGTGGTCATCACAGCCTTCGCCTTCTTGCTGCGCATCTTCCACCTGGGCCAGCCGAACGAAATCATGTTTGACGAGGTCTATTACGCCAAGGACGCCTGGAGCCTGTTGCAGTACGGGTACGAGGGCACCTGGGTCGGTGACTCGTCCGCGGTCAGTCAACAAGTGGCCCAGGGCGACTACTCGGCCTTGACTCCGACCGGTGAGTGGGCGGTCCATCCCGAGATCGGGAAATGGTTGATCGCATTCGGGGAACGCTTGTTCGGCCTGAATGCCTTCGGCTGGCGATTCTCTGCTCTGGTCTTCGGTTGCCTGCTCATTTTCGTCACCATTCGTCTGGCCCGGCGGCTGTCCCGCTCCACACTCATCGGTGGATTGGCGGGCGTGCTCCTCGCGGTCGACGGGCTCAGCTTCGTGATGTCCCGGATCGCCCTGCTCGATATTTTCCAAGCCTTCTTCATCGTTGCCGCCGTCTCGTGCGTGGTGGCCGACCGCGACTATTTCCGGCACAAATTGGCCGATCACCTAGAGTCGCTCCCGGGTCAGACACTGGCCGGTCAAGCCGGGCCTTTCATCTTCCGTCCATGGCTACTCGCAGCCGGCCTGATGTTCGGACTGGCCTGCGGCACCAAGTGGAATTCCATGTACGTCCTGGCCACTTTCGGCATCCTGGTGGTGGTGTGGAGCATCACGACCCGCCGGCTGATCGGCGCCGGGCGGCGACAGTGGATATCCATTGTCAAGGACGGTGTGCAGGCCTTCGTGTCCATGGCGGTCGTCACGGTTGTCGTGTACATGCTCTCGTGGATTCCGTGGCTGAAGACCGCCACCTCCCACGACTGGGCCTGGGGGTCGGTGAATCCCGACTCCTGGGTCACCAAGCATTTCGGCCAGGCCTTGGGCACCTTGTGGCAGTGGCACATCGTGACGTACCAATTCCACTCCGGTTCGGGAATGGCCAGTGCCACCCACACGTACTCCTCGGATCCCTGGCAGTGGACCGTCCTGGCCCGCACGATCGGAATCTACGCCCAAAACGGTATACAGCCGGGTGAACAAGGATGTACGGCACCGGCTGGCGACACCTGTTTGAGAGTGGTCACCGGGCTCGGCACCCCGCTTCTGTGGTGGGGCGGTGTGATCGCTCTGATCGCCGCCCTGATCTGGTGGCTGGCTGGCAAGGACTGGCGTTTCGGCGTGGTCATCCTGGGCTACTGCTCGACGTGGATCCCCTGGATGTTCATCGGGACCCGTCCGGAATTCGTCTTCTATGCGATCACCATGGTGCCTTTCATGGCTATCGCCGTGGCCATGGGACTCGGGGTGATCCTCGGTCCCGTGAATGGTGGGTCTCGACGGCGTACTGGAGCTATCATCGTTGCTGTCTTCGTCGCGCTTGTCTTCCTCAACTTCGCGTTCAACTACCCGATCTACACCGCCGGACTGCTGACTCGCCAGCAGTGGGACTGGAGGATGTGGCTTCCGGGATGGATCTGATGACCATCGTTCACCATCCTCGTCTCACCCGTCACCCCGTCACTCAACACAAAGGAGCCATTGTTCTTAGAGCGCTCGTGAGTTGCCTGATGGTTCTGTCGTTGGCTGGATGTGGCGCGTTGGGTGGGGGCAAGCCAACACCCTCATCCGACCAGTCGGCCCCCCCACCCTCGGATACCACCTCAGGCACCCCGGGGACACCGGCGCCCGCTACGGCTGTGCCTCCATCTCCCGGGCCTCAAACCAACCCTGTCAACCGGGACAGCCTGATCGATGGGGGCTCATTCTCGCTGGGCGTGTCGGGGTTCCCGTCGTCGTGGAATCCGTGGAGCATGTCGCCGTTCCAACTCAACCCGGTCCTCGACGCGATGACTCCCCGCTTCTTCGCCACGGGGGCGGACGGCACGCTGCACTGGGATGCTACCTGGCTCGCGGGCCAACCGGTGGTCGTCGGCGGCAGCACGCCGGGCTACGGACCGCCCGTGCCGACGATGACCGTGACTTACGACCTCAACCCCAAGGCCGTCTGGTCTGACGGAACCCCCATCAGCGTGGCTGATTTCCAGGCGACCTGGCAAGCCTGCGTGGCTGAGGCAGGCCCGGCGTGCGCGGATCGTGGTTTCGACCATGTGACAGCCGTGGACCAGGGCAGCGATCCCCACCAGGTCGTCGTGTCCTACGACACGCAGTACGCCTCCTGGCCGTACACCTTCGCTCGCGGGCCGTTCCGGGCAGGGATGGTGTCCGACGATGTCAGGGACCAACCCTGGACCTCGCTGGCGGGTACGAGTCAGGATTTCTCCGGGCCATACGTGGTCTCCTCGTCGAAACAGTCCACGGTCACGCTCACCCGAAATCCGCGCTGGTGGGGGGCGTACCCCAAACTCGACACCATCACGGTCGCGGTGGTCGCCGATGCGGACATCGAGTTGTCGTACCTGAGGCAGGACATCGACGGGTTCTGGGTCACGGATCCGAACCTGTCTGCTCAGACATCCACGCTGAGCGGGATCGTGGTCCGGCGCAGCCTCGGGGCGGACGCCCGCTTCCTGGTGATGAATTGCGCGCAGGGCCCCTTGTCTGATCAGGCGGTCAGACAGGCCGTTCTCAGCGGCCTGGATCGCGGCGAGGTCAGCCAGTCAGACCTGGCCGGACTCAAACCGAGCACACCGGCGCTGGACTCCGTGGTGTGGAGGTCGGCCCAGCCCCAGTATGTCGATCAGACGCCGGATTCTACAGCGACCCTCGATGTGACGGCGGCCAAAGCCCTGCTCGACCAGGATGGATGGGTCGTCGGCGATGATGGGTTCCGCAGTCGCCTCGGCGTGGACCTCACCTGGGATTTCCTCATTCCACAAGGGGATTCACTGGTGGAGAATGAGGCGTTCAACCTGCGTGTCCAGTTGGCCGCCATCGGAGTCAGGCTGACCTTGAACTACGTCGACCCGTCGACTGTGCCGGACCTGCTGTCCTCAGGACAGTACGCCATGACTGCGGTGACCCTGCCGTACACGACCCCGCTGGCGTCAGGGCAGCGATACGCGACCGGCAACCAGTGGGGGTACTCCAATCCCGATGTCGATGCCCTGGCCAAGCAAGCGTTGGGCCAGACGGACACTGCGACTCAGGCCGGGATCTTGGACCAACTGGCCACCGCGGTTTGGCAAGATGTCCCGGTGATTCCCCTGTACGAGGTTCCCGAGACTCTGATGGTCCGTGACGGTCTGGCCAACTACGGTCCTGACGACCTCGGCTCCATCCTGTGGGAAAACGTCGGGTGGGTCAGCTGATCCTGCTGTCTTTTCTGGATCCCAAGTCCGCGGATGTCCGCTCGTCGGTGCTGTTGCGCACAACGCTGTCAGGTTCCAGGGCTTTCTCGGCAGTACGCGAGATCGTCCGGTGTGCTCGTATGCGCGTGCTGGCAAGGCTGTACTCCCCTGTTTTTTGACCGTTTTCCCGAATCGCTGCGTGGATAGTCGGGGTACTTGATACCTCGGGCACCTATGCTGGAAGGTGCTTGACGATTGCTGCCGTGCCGAACGGCGGCAATCGTTGCATTCGGATTGAGGGCAGTCGGAAGGATACTTCGGGAACAATGACAAGTCTGGACCGTAGCCCTACGCTGCACCGGCATCGATTGAAGAACATCAATTTCCCGTGGACTGCCTTTGTTGTGTACACCATCGTCTTCAGTGTCTACGGGATATCACGGGTCAACACGTACCTGGCGAACGGGTATGATTTGGGGATTTTCGACCAAGTGGTCCAGCATTACGCCCACTTCCAGGTCCCTATTTCTACCCTCAAAGGCGACGACTACAACATCTGGGGCGACCATTTCCATCCCATCATCGCACTGTGGGCGCCTCTGTACTGGATTTGGGACAATGTTCGTGTCATCATCATCGGCCAAGCGATCGTCGCAGCTTCGGCGATCTTTCCTCTGTGGCGTATCACCCGCCGCCACATGGGGCAGGGCTGGTGGGCCAAGGCATTCTCGGTGGCGATTCTCTTCGGGTGGCCGATCCAGTGTCTGATCGACTTCGATGTCCATGAGATTGCTTTCGCCGTACCTCTGCTTGCGTGGGTCGTGGACGGATTGGACCGTCATGCCGACAAGGCTTTGCTCATCGCCTGCGTCCTGCTGCTCCTGGTTCGCGAGGACATGGGGACTTTAGTGTGCATTGCGGGTTTCATCCGGTTGGTCTGGGGTTGCCAGGGCAGGCGGCGCACGCCTCGCGACTGGCTGTTCTCCGGTGGACTCATGGTGGGTGGATTAGCGTTCTTCGTCGTTGTCACGACGGTGGTGCTCCCTCACTTCGCTCCGGCGGGGTACCAGTACTGGAACTACACGGTCCTTGAAGTGCACGGGAGCGGGCTGGGCGCCTGGCTGGTCATGATCGGACATGCGATCGCCGCAATCGTTCTTCCGGTCACCAAGATTTGGACCTGGTTCGTTCTCCTCGTGCCCGTGGGCTTCTTGTGTCTGGGTTCGCCGTACGGGCTGCTCGCTGTACCGATCATGGCCGAGCGCATGCTGGCTGACCGGGAGCACCTGTGGTCTACTCATTTCCACTACAACGCCCCGGTGTGGATCATCATCTGCCTGGCAGCGGTCGATGCCGTGGACCGGCTGCCTCAGTCGTGGGTGGGGCGGATGGCGGCCGGCGCCCGTCGGGTTTTCCGCAGCAGGGGGACGTCCCGCGAAGCGGTCCATGATGGTCTGGCGAAACTTCTGGTGGGTTCGCAGGTCCTGGCGACTCTGCTCGCCGCGACGCAACTCGTCCATCCGATCACAGACATTTTTCCTTTCTCTCGCATGATCACCACAGCAGCCTTCCGAACCGACGCCTCGGCTCAAGCGCGCGGCGACGCTGTGGCGTGGTTGCCCGCCAACACCTGTGTGGCGGCTGACGACCAGATCGCCGGGCAGCTCACCCACACCAACCGGGTCACGGTGCCCGGGATCAGCGACCATCATCAGGACTTCTATGTGCTCGACCTGGATCGAGTGCAACCGGCAACCACTCCTGCGAACTGGTCGACCGAATTCACCCTGGACTACGCGCACTACACCCTGGGGTTCAGCGTGAAATTCCAATCCGGCAGTGTGGTCATCCTTGAGTCTCCCGATTATTCGGGCCCCGATCCTGCGAACTGCGGGCCAGCGGCGTCGTAGGCAGTGCTGGTTGGCTCCGGTCTCATGCGGCCATGCCAGCGATCGGCGTGGTCAGCTTCACCCAGAGATGCTGGTGTGCCCAGGGGCGGGCCCGTCTGGCGTGGTGTAGTGCACCCAGGCGTACGACTTCTTCGTCCGGGCTGTCTGAGACATGAACTGATAGACCTTGTCTCGTAGCACTTGTTTCGGGTCGGGCTGATTGGCCCAGGTCTCGGGCATGATCGGTTCGCCCACCGTGACAGTCGGGCGAGGCGGGCGCATTGTCAGCCAGCGCCGGGGCCGGTAGGTCACCACGTAGCCGACCACCGGCGAGGAGCACCGCACCGGATAAGTGAAGGAGGCTGGGGAGAAATCCCGGATCCCATTGAAGTACGGCCACACGTGGGCCTCGGGGAAGATCGCCACCACGCCACCCCGTTTGACCGCCCGGTCCAGGGCTTGCCGGAAATGGGCCTTGCCAGTGACCGTCTCGTTCAGGGGGATACCGCCGACCATCGGTACCAAGTGCTTGGCCACAGGCACGGACACCGCCGTCGGTCCCGCCACGACATACGCCCGTTTCGGGAAGGCCAAGAGGTACGGTATGAGGACGTCTGTCCAGTGGGTGTGGTTGGCGTAGGCGTAGCAACCGCCCGCTTTCCGGATGGCGGAGCGGTTGACAATTTTCATTCCGTACATCTTGGAGATCAGCCAAACCGGAATCGGGCCGACGACGTAGTACAACAGTGCGGATGCCAGCCGCCACAAGGGGTTTCGGCGGATGTACGGGTAGGTCTCGTCGACCACACGCTGATTGACATGGCGGCTGGCCACGCCGAAGTCGTCCTCGTGTTCGTCGGAAACGGTGATCGTTCGTCGTCGCATCAGGCGGCATTCTCGATATGGGCCACGATCCGGTCGGCGCCGTCGGCGATCATGTTGGCCTTTTGGTGAGTACGCATCCACTCCACCTTGGCCTCATCCTCCAGCAGCCACTTGACCAATCGGGCAGCCTCGCCCGGACGCTGGTTGTACAGCGACATGCCCCGCTCAGCAAAGAAACGAGCATTCTTGACCTCGCCACCGGGAATCGCAGCGGTGTGGACCAGAGGCAGCCCGAGGACGGCAGCCTCCGTACTGGAAACCGCTCCGGGTTTGGTGAGCAGGATGTCGGCGGCGGCCATGTAGTCGGGCACCCGGTCGGTGAAGGGGACGACCGTGACCCTCGGATCGACCTCGTAACGCCGTGTGATCGAGGTGAACAGGTCTTCACGCCGGCCGGTCAGGATGACGACACGGACATTCTCGCCGCCGTCGGCCAGCAAGCGGTCGGTCGCCTCCCCGGTGTACATGCTGCCCACTCCGCCGGACATCAGCAGGAACACGGGAATATCGGTCGGCAGATTCAGGCTCTGGCGGGCCTCGGCCTTGGCTGGGGCCTTGCGAAATCGTTCAGCAACGGGCAATCCTAGTGGGTACGTCCTGTCTCGGGGCAGGCCGTGGCGTACGCAATCGGCCATCATGTCCGGATGCGGGACGAAGTATCCGTCGATCTTCGGCTCGCAGAAGAAAGGGGTGCAGGAGTAGTCGGTCAGGACTCCGTAGAACTTGGTCCGGGACTGGAAACGCTTCCGCACGGCCGAGAGCGTCTCCTGGGGGAACAGATGAGTGGAGATCACCACGTCGTACTCGTTCTCCTCGATGTACGTGTGGGTGGCTTCGGCGTACTTCTGATTCTGGAAGTAGATCGGCGAGGGCACCTTGGACCGGCTGTAAACGTCCCCGATCTGGTAGACCGACCCGAACAGAGCAGGCATCTTCAGCACTGCCCAGCCATACAGCGAGGCGGACACATCCGTCCCCGCACGTCGTTGGTGTTTTCTGGGCGGTGTTCTGGCTAGTTCGGATCCTGCCTGGGCGGCCGGTGTCTTGCCGTTGCTCATGAATCGGTGACGACTCTTGGACCAGTCCAATTCCTCTTGGTGCCTGTTCACCAGTCGCAGAGCGTCGACGACTTCGCAGACATGTCCGCGGGACTCGAAGGCCTGGTGGATGGCCAGAGCGACTCGGTTGTGGCCCTCACCGGTGTTACGTGTCAGCAATAATGTTCTCACTCGGATGCCCTTCCCGCCTGTGAAAGTTGCTGAAAAACATTACACTGATCATCGTAGTGCGACATGACGTCGTGTGGTGGGCCCGTCCGACAAGGAATTCTGGACCGCGAGCCGATTGGCGAGAAAAACATGACACAAGAATCGTTAGTAATACTCAGGGATGTCCGCAAGAGCTACGGTCGTACGGAGGTCCTCCATGGTATCGATATCGATGTGCCCGCAGGGCAGATCACCGGGCTGCTGGGTCCGTCAGGCCACGGGAAAACCACCCTCGTGAACCTCATCGTCGGTGCCCTGAAAGCCACGTCCGGGCAGATCACTGTCCTCGGGGAGCCGGCCCCTCCGCGCAAGGTCAAGTCTCAGATCGGCTACATGCCACAGTCGGACGCCTTGTACGAAGACCTGACCGCAGTACAAAACCTCCGTTTCTTCGGCGCCCTGTACGGGATGAGCCGGTCGCAGATGGACGAGGCCATCCCAACAGTGTTGACCACGGTCAGCCTGACCGAACAGATGGGCCACAAGACTGTCGGGGCCTTCTCCGGCGGCATGAAACGGCGATTGTCGCTCGCCATCGCCATGATTCATTCGCCGAGGTTGTTGGTGTTGGACGAACCCACCGTCGGGCTCGATCCTGTTCACCGGGTACGGTTATGGAAGGGCTTCCAGGAACTGGTGAAAGCTGGTCGTACCCTCATCATCACCACCCACGTCATGGATGAAGCCGTGAACTGCGACGACCTGGTCATGATCCACGAAGGCCAGGTGATCGCCCAAGGGGCTCCCGACGAGTTGGTGAAGCAGTCGGGCGCGGCCACCTTGGAGGCGGCCTTCCTGGATTTCGAAGCCAAGGCCGAGCAAGGAGAGTCAACCGGTGACGCTACCGTGACCGACGACACCGCTCCTGACAGCACCGCGCCAGACGATACCGTGCCTGACGGCGCCGCGCCTCCTCCGGCCGCCCCTGCCGACACCGGTCCTGATCAGCATGCCAAGAAACCCCGCAAGAAGGGAGGCTCTCATGCGTAACACGTGGGCGCAGGCCAAGCGTATCTGGCAGCAGTTCTCGCATGACCCCCGTACTGTCGTCATGTTCATTGTCGCGCCAGTCCTGATCTTGTGGTTGTTCTCCGCCATGCTCGGCACGACGCCGAGTGAGCCGCGCTTGGCCGTCGTCGGACTGCCCAGTCAGGTGACCACGGCCTTGGCAGACATCGCACAGGTGTCCGTCCTCTCCCAGGCGGATGCCGATGCCAAACTGGCCAGCCGCGACATCGAAGCCATCGTCTCCATGGACGGCATGACCCTGAATGTCGAAGTCGAGGGCACCAATGCGTCAACCACCGCCCGTACTCTGGCTGCCATTCAGTCGGGGTTGAAGACCATGGCCGCATCCGGACAAGGTGGAGTGGGAGCGCTTCCAACACTGGATGTCAGCTACCTCCACGGGTCAGCCGATTGGACCAGTTTCGACTATCTCGGCCCAGTGTTCATCGGCATCTTCATCTTTGTTTTCGTCTTCATCACCGCAGGCATGTCTCTGGTGACCGAGCGCACGGGCGGTACGATGGAGCGCCTCTTGGTCAGCCCGATCAAGAACTGGCAGATCGTCGCGGGGTACTGCCTCGGTTTCGGGGTGGTGACCGTCGTCCAAGCCGGGATCGTCCTCATGGCGTCCATCAAGCTGATCGGCTTTCCCAACGAGGGCAATCTCGGTCTGGTCATCGTGACCACCTTCTCCATGGCCATGGTCTCGATGACCCTGGGCCTGCTGGTCTCTGGGCTGGCACGGACCGCCTTCCAGGTCATCCAACTGATGATCCTTCTCGTCATCCCACAGGTCCTCCTGTCGGGCATCTTCGATCTGACCAATGCGCCAACCTGGATGAACGTCCTGAGCGTGTGCTTCCCCATCAGTCATGGGGCCGAGGCCCTGCGTGCTGTCATGTTGAGGGGTGAGGGATTGGCAGATATTGGATATCAGTTGGCGATCCTCTGGGCATTCGTCATCGCTTTCTTCCTTCTCGCGTCGTTGAGTTTCCGTTCCCGTCGTACCCGGTGAGTGAAAAATTACCTCTCTGTCATGCTCTAATGCTTGGAAGGTCGGATGGCGGGGATGCTCTAGTGGGCCCATCAGGGCACAGCCAACCAACAGCGTAGTGTTCATAATTTGGACGCATATTTTGGCATGAACCACGAGACAGGCATATAGTCGATTGTGGATGTGAAAACGTAGATCTTAGGATTGCTTCTAAGTTCGCGGGGGTCGTTTGAACTATGTTCATAGTTCAAACGAGGTCATTGGAATGACTGTGCGAACGGATAGAGGCGAATGATGACTAAGTCGATCAATGGAACAAGAAAGTGGCTTGCCTGCTTGTCGGGCTTGGCGTTGGCGGTGCTCGGGGGAAACAGTCTGGCGATGGCGGACGACACGGTTCCGGCATCCAGCCAGACTCACTCGAATCTGATTGCGGCCATGCATTCCGAGGCATTCGCGTACATCCGGTATCTCGACTATGCCGAAATCGCCCAAGACGCCGGCAACGTCAGTGCGGCCCAGCAGCTCACGGCCACCGGCCAGGTGAAGCTCAACGACCAGTTTGTCGCCGCGGTTCCCGAAGTCGGCTTGGTGGGGTCGGACGCGGACAACCTCAAGGCTGCGATCGATGCCGCGACGCAGGCCAGCACCAAGGACTATCCCGCGTACGCGAGCGCAGCCACTGCCGCCGGTGACACGGTTGCCGCAGCCTTGTTCACCCAGTTGGCCACCGACGTGAACTCCCGGTTGTCACTTCTCCAGTCGGCGTCTGATGTGGTCACGAAGGCGCAGAATGCTCCGGCCAGTGTCCCGGCCGGACCAGGGGCAGTTTCAGCCCCGCTCACCCAGGGCCCGGCGAAGGCCAGCAACCCGACGACTTTGGACCATCTCACTACCGCCATGCAGAATGAAGCGTTCGCCTTCGCTGCCTATCAGCAGTACTCCTCCGCAGCCTCAGCCAATGGTGACAGTCCGGTGTGCGATTTGTTCATGGCCTTGGGGAACGTGGACCGGTATGAGAGCTTCCGGCAAATAGCTGTCGTGTACGGCCTGTATGGGGACACCGCTGCCAACCTGAACGATGCCATTGCCGCAGAAACGCAGTCGAGCACGCTGAACACCGGTTATGCGACGACCGCCACTAGTGAAAACTTGGCGACGGTGGCCGATCGTTTCACGACTCTCGCTGCTGACGACACCAACAACGCCTCGCTACTTCAGCAGCGGTACGACGCCTTGGTCTCCAGCAATGACTCGTCCAGCACCACCGCTGGCACGACGACCTCCACTGCGACATCGACAACGTCAACCCCGGCTGCCACCAAGCCCAGTGTGTCCACCCCGGCGGCTGCGAAGCCATCACTACCTGCGGCTGGTTCGGGAGCCGGTAGAGCAACGATCCCGGTGCCAGTTCTGACGACTGACCTCAACCCCGTGACGATTTCCCCTGCGAATCCGGTTCAGACCAGCCAACCTGATACAGTCGCCCAACAGGTTGCTGACAAGAACAGCCAGATCTTGACTCTCACCTCTTGGGTCATCCAGCAGACCCCTGGATCACAAGAGTGGACGAGCGGCTGGACCGCACTCAACAACCTCTACCACGACGTGGACAAGCTCCAGGATCCGTTGGCGTACGCAGCCCTTCAAACAGCACAAGATGTCGCGAACCAGAAACTCGCTGATATCGCTCGTGAAAAAGCCATGCTGAACACCCTCCTCACTACCACCACTCCCACATCAAAGGTGGGCACCGCCGCCGTGCTTCAGATCCAGGCCCTTGCCGACCAGAGCAGTCTCATCACTGACCTGCAGGATCAGATCGGTGGGCAATCGGTTCCTTCAACTGAGACCCAGGACTCGACCGGGTCGGGCTCCAGTGAGTCTCAGGGTTCGACGGTGACGGATCAGAGTTCTGCTCAGTCGTCGCTGAACCAGCAGATTCAGGCGCTCACCGAACAAGGCCAGACCTTGATCGAGCAGGGCCAAAGTCTCATCCAGGATGGACAGTCGGAACTGGGCCAGATTCTCGTAGACCAGGGCAATGCATTGGTCCAACAGGGCCAGGGTCTGCTCAACCCAGGTCAGCCCCAGTCCGATCAGCCTCAGTCCGATCAGCCCCAGTCCGATCAGCCCCAGTCCGATCAGCCTCAGTCGGTTCCGCAGGACAATCCGCAGAAGCCGCAGCCGGTTCAGCAGGATGCGCAGCCGGTTCAGCAGGATGTGCAGCCGGATGAGAATGCGGATAATCCGGGGCAGCCGCAGTCGGATGTGCAGGTTCCGCCGGATAATCCGCAGAAGCCGCAGCCGGTTGAGCAGGATGCGCAGCCGGATGAGAATGCGGACAATCCGGGGCAGCCGCAGTCGGATGTGCAGGTTCCGCCGGACAGTTCGCCGGAGAGGCCGCAGCCGGTTCAGCAGGATGTGCAGCCGGTGGAGAATGCAGACAATCCGGGGCAGCCGCAGTCGGATGTGCAGGTTCCGCCGGACAGTTCGCCGGAGAAGCCGCAGCCGGATCAGCAGGACACTCCGCAGCAGCCGGTTCAGCCGGATGTGCAGCCGGTGGAGAATCCGGACAATCCGGGGCAGCCGCAGTCGGATGTGCAGGTTCCGCCGGACAGTTCGCCGGAGAGGCCGCAGCCGGATCAGCAGGACGCTCCGCAGCAGCCGGTTCAGCAGGACACGCCGCCGCAGCAGCAAGTGCAGGTGCAGCAGGCGACGCAAGAGCAGCCAGATTACTCGGATTACGGTGACTTTGAGGACTTCGACGGGTTCTAAGAAGAGGAGTCCAGGCCTTCAGGGTTGTCAGTTCTTTCAGGCCTATGGGATGAGTTCCCCGGTGTGAATGTGCCGTCAGTGGCAGGATGCTGGTGTGTTCATTATGTGGACGCTCATTATTGCCACGACCCCAAAAATAGGTCTATAGTCGCTGAGGGACGTGATGAACGTAAACGTAGATCTTACGATTGCCTCTAGGTTTGCGGAGGTCAATTAAACTATTGACATAGTTCAATTGTTAGTCAGTAAAATGGCTTGTGCGAACGAAAGAGAGGCGAATGATGAACACGTCGATCAGGGGAACAACGAAGTGGCTTGCCTGTGCGGCGGGTCTTGCCTTGATGGTGCTCGGGGGAAACAGTCTTGCGATGGCGGATGACACTGTCCCGGCGTCCACTCAGACGTACACGAATGTGATGACGGCGCTGCGTTCGGAGGCGTTCGCGTCCTTGCGGTATCAGGACTATGCCGAAATCGCCCAGAATGCCGGCTATGTCAGTACGTCGAAGCAGCTCACGGATAGCGGTCAGGCCAAACTCACTCAACAGTTCGCCCCCGGCGCCACATTGATCGGCTTGGTGGGGTTGGATCAGGACAATCTGAAGACCGCGATCGCCCAAGCGCAGCAGGTCAGCACAGTGGACTACCCCGCGTACGCGAGCGCAGCCTCCGCTGCTGGTGACGCGGCCGCCGCAACCCTGTTCGCCAAGCTGGCTGCCGATGTGAACACGCGGTTGACGACTCTCCAGTCAGCGCTCGACGTGGTCACGCAGGCTGCCGGTGCTCCGGCGAGCATGCCTGCCGGACCGGGGGCAGTGCAAGTCTCGATCTCTCAGGGCCCGGCGCAGGCCAGCGACCCGACGACCTTGGCCAATCTCAACACCGCCATGGAGAATGAAGCGTTCGCCTACGCTGCTTATATGGAGTGGGCCTCGGCAGCCGGCGTCCAGGGTGATGTCCCGTTGTGTCAGCTGCTCATGGCCATCGGGGATGTGGACTGGTATGAGAGTTTCCGGCAGATCGCCAACGTGGCCGGCCTGTATGCAGACACGGGTACGAATCTGAAGAATGCCATTGCCGCGGAAACCGACACGAACACAGCAAACACCGGCTATGCGACGACGGCCACCGGTGAAGGGTACACGGCCGCGGCACAGCATTTCACGACCCTCGCCACCGACAACACCAATGACGCCACCGTCCTTCAGAAGCGGTTGGACACCATGGGATCCGGCGACTCGTCCTCCGGTAGTTCGGCTGACACGTCGAACTCCATCTCGAGTTCACCGAAGCCCAGCCCAGCTAGCACGAAGCCCAAACCGCCTGCTGCAACTGGCTCCAGTGCCCAGGTGGCGGTTCTGACGGCTGCACACGATCCCGCGTCGATCACCGATGTCGCGCCTGTCCCGACTCAACCGTCTGCCGTTGCCGGCCAGCTGATTGCCGCCAAGAATAATCAGATCAATAGCCTGAAGGCGGCGGTGGAAAACCAGGTTCCCGGATCACCACAGTGGGTCAGCGGTTGGGCATCTCTGAACGATCTTTACCATCAGTTGGACACGCTCCAGAATCCTCTGGCGTACTCCACCCCTCAGTCTGCCGAGGCCGTTGCGAACCAGAAACTCGCTGATATCGCTCGTGAAACGGCTGCCCTGAACACCGTGGTCTCCTCGACGAGTTCCACGTCGCAGTCGCACGCCGCCGCCGTTCAGCAGATTCAGACACTGTCAAGCCAGAGCAGTCTCATCACTCAGATGCAGAATCAGCTCAGTGGGAAGCCGGCTTCGTCGACCCCGGCCCAGGCCTCGACGACATCGCCTCAGAATCTGCTTCAGGCACTGCCCCCGGCCTCGGGTCAGTCGGGTCAGCAGGGGCTGGCCAGCATCCAGCAGGGCCAAAGCTTGGTCGAGCAGGGCCTGGCCATGATTCAGCAGGGACACTCAGAGATCGGCCAGGTCTTGGTGCAACAGGGCAATGCCATGGTCCAACAGGGCGAGAGTTCGCTGGGCTCGACTCAGACTCAAGCTGCCCCACAAAAGGTTCAACAGCCAAGTCAACCACAGCAGAGTCAGGCGCCAGCCCAGCCGAAGCCGAGCCAGCCAGCCCAGCAGCCATCGGCGTCGCAGCCAGCCCAACCGAAGCCGTCTCAGTCGTCACAACCGGCGCAACCGAAGTCGACTCAGCCGGCCCAGCAGCCATCTTCTGCTCAGTCGGCTCAACCGACTCAGTCACATTCGTCTCAGCCGACCCCGACCAAGTAGTCGTCCTGGTCGGCTCAACCGCAGCCGACCCACGCTAGGCTTCTCGGTTTCAGCCGACATGGCCCGGATCCAGCAATCGCTAGATCCGGGTTCGGCATCTTCACAGTCAGTCACCGCTTCACCCTCTTGTGGTGAAGGGATGAAGATGTGGTCATCATGTGGACGCGTAGTGTTGTTATTATTAAGAAGGCAGGTCTATAGTCGAAAAAGAGACGACCTGGAGCAGTGCGTCTTGTGATTGCCTCGAGGTTTGCAGGGGTCAATTAACTGTTTAACTAGTTCAATTGTTGCCAGTTTTGGCGTATGCGAACATTTGAGGGGTAATAATGAATAAATCACTGAAAATTTTAACAAAGTGTCTTGCCAGTTTGGCAGGCATTACCTTTGCCGTGTTTGTTGGGGGAAATAGCGTCGCAATGGCGGATGGCACAAGTCCATCCACAACGACGGGTGGTACCACAGCCACCACTCCGGTTGCTGCGACGGCTCCCAGCACCACACCAGCGTCAAACCAAACAGCGACGCCGACGACCAGTGGTACCAAACCCGGGACCGGCCAGTCTGCTTCCCTTGGCCAACTGATTGCCGCCAAGAACAACCAGATCACGAGTATGAGGGCTTGGGTCGTGAAGCAGATCCCTGGATCTGCTCAGTGGAACAGCGGTTGGGTCTCCCTCAACGGCTATTACCACGACCTGGCCAAGCTCCAGAATCCGGCAGCTTATGCGAGCCCTCTCTCGGCACAAGCCTTGGCAAACCAGCAACTTGCTGACATTGTACGTGAAACGACTGTCCTGAACACTCTAGTGGTGACCACCTATGGCCCGAGGTCCCCGGAGCACGGTGTCACTGTACAACTGATTCAGACTCTTGCGGGTCAAAGGGGTCAGATCGTTCAGACGCAGAATCATCTCAACAGTCACTCGGTTCCGTCGAGCCAGACTCAGAGTTCGACGGGGTCGACGCCAACCCAGTCTCAGTCACCGTCGAACCAGGCCAAAACACAGCAGGGTCAGGCATTGGTCCAGCAAGGCCAGAGTTTGATCCAGCAAGGCCAGACTTATATTCAACGTGGTTTCTCGACTACAGGTCAGGTGCTGGTGCGACAGGGTCAGGCATTGGTCCAGCAAGGCCAGACCCTATTGGGGTTGGCGCAGAACCAGACTTCTTCGGATCCGACCCCGTCGGATCAGACTTCGCAACCACCAGCCGATAACAACGACGATCAGGCTTCGCAGCCTGCTTCAGATGACAGTGGTACTGCTGGTGATGTGTCGGGTTCGGATGGTGCTCAGGGGTCGCCGGTTGACAGCTATGGCCTCGATTCAAGCGCGCCGAGTGGCGGTGTTTCGGGGACGGGTACAGCTTCGTCGGGTTCGGATGGTGCTCAGGGGTCGCCGGTTGACGGCTATGGCCTCGATTCAAGCGCGCCGAGTGGCGGTGGTTCGGGTACGGGTACAGCTTCGTCGGGTTCGGATGGTGCTCAGGGGTCGCCGGTTGACAGCTATGGCCTCGATTCAAGCGCGCCGA